>Ga0302323_100000873_pt1 | contig 24406 bp, 20 predicted proteins | sample Fen_T0_3_FD_201950 | JGI IMG/M metagenome (GOLD analysis project Ga0302323, IMG submission 201950) | Peat permafrost microbial communities from Stordalen Mire near Abisko, Sweden - Fen_T0_3 | ecosystem: Environmental > Terrestrial > Soil > Wetlands > Permafrost | place: Sweden: Abisko... | reverse complement strand
AGCCTAGCACGGCGGCCGCTCGGGCGGCCCGGCGGCGGCCGGCCCGGATGCCGGGAGGCCGGAACGCCGGAGGGCCGGACCCGTCAGGCGGCGAGCACGCTCTCCGCCTCCAGCGCGCCGCCGGCATCCTCCTCGTGCTTGAACACCAGGTAGACGTCGTGCCCGCCGGCCAGCAGCTCGCGCGAGCGGCCGCGCAGGCGCGCCAGCGCGAGCTCGTCGTACGGCGGCTTGCGCAGGCGGTAGTAGCTGAAACCGGCGGTCACCACGTCGGGCGTCGCCAGCTCCGCAGACTCGGCCACGCAGAGCGCCACGCCGTGAGCGCGGAGCAGTTCGTAGACCTCGTCGCAGAACCACGACGCGTCGCGGAACTCGAACGTGAACCGCAGGTCCCGCGGCAGGACCTCGAGGAAGCCCGCCAGGCGGTCGAGGTCGAGCTTCAGGTTGGGCGGCAGTTGCAGCAACACCGGACCCAGGCGGCCGGCCTCGCGCAGCGGGTCCAGCGTACGCAGGAAGTACTCCATCGGCTCGCGGGCACCCTCCTTGAGGCGGTTCCTGTGAGTGATGGCCTGGTGCGCCTTCAGGACGAACAGGAACCCCGGAGGAGTCGCGGCGACCCAGGACCGGAGCGTCTTCTCCGTGGGCATGTGGCGGAACGTGTAGTTGATCTCCACGCAGTTCAGCCGCGTGGCGTAGTGCTGCAGGAACCGCGCCGCCGGCACGTCCTCGGGGTAGAAGCCGGGCTTCCAGGCGGGGTACGCGTACCCGGATGTCCCTGCGTAGAGCGTCGCCACGGGTCCTCCAGTCGTCCGCCTCACGTCGCTAGGCGGGCGGCGCGCGCAGAGGAGGGTCCTGGCGCGCCACCCGTCTGCTCTTGACCTGCCCCGCCGGAGGCGCGGCAAACGCGCCACCGTCGGTGCTCACACCGGACCGCGCCAACTCTCGGCCCGAGTCGCGGGCACTCCCGGCGGGAACGTCCCAAACTGACGCGGGCGTCATTCACGCCCCAAGCACGACGACGAGGAGATCGACGATGAGCGCTCTTCCCCACGATGTCCTCCGGCCGGACCTCGAGACCGCCCGGGAGCTCGCCAGACAACTGCGCGTCGACAGCATCCGCAGCGTGGCCGCCGCAGGCTCCGGCCACCCCACCTCAAGCCTCTCGGCAGCCGACCTGATGGCGGTGTTGTTCGCCCGTCACCTGCACTACGACTGGGCCCGCCCGGACCGTCCGGACAACGACCACCTCATCTTCTCCAAGGGCCACGCCTCGCCGCTGCTCTACTCGCTGTACAAGGCGGCCGGGGTGATCAGCGACCGGGAGCTCGTGGAGACGTACCGCCGGGCCGGGTCCCCGCTCCAGGGGCACCCTACGCCCGTGCTGCCATGGGTCGACGTGGCCACAGGGTCCCTCGGCCAGGGCCTGCCCGACGGCGTCGGCGTGGCCCTCGCCGGCAAGCGCCTCGACCGGCTCGACTACCGCGTGTGGGTACTCTGCGGCGACAGCGAGCTGGCCGAGGGCTCCATCTGGGAGGCCTTCGACAAGGCGTCGCACTACGGCCTCGACAATCTGACGGCGATCGTGGATGTGAACCGCCTCGGACAGTCCGGCCCGACCGAGCTCGGCTGGGACATGGAGACGTACCGGCGGCGCGTCGAGGCGTTCGGCTGCCGCGCCGTGATCATCGACGGGCACGACGCGGCGCAGATCGACGACGCCTACGAGCTCGCGGAGCGGTCGCAGCGGCCGACCGTCATCCTGGCGCGCACGGTCAAGGGAAAGGGTGTGCCCGAGGTCGAGGACCAGAACGGCTGGCACGGTAAGCCGCTGCCCGCCGACGTGGCCGAGCGAGCCATCCAGGCGCTCGGCGGCGTGACCGCACGCACGGTGGCGACGCCGCCGCGGCCGTGGCGGCCGACGGCGGTCATCACCCAGGAGCGGCGCGCCGTGATCCTGCCCAAGTATGAGATGGGTATGAAGATCGCGACGCGCACGGCCTTCGGCGACGCGCTCGTGGCCCTCGGCGCCCGCCCCGAGGTCGTTGCCCTCGACGGCGAGGTCGGCAACTCCACCTACATCGAGAAGTTCGGCGAGGCGTACCCAGACCGCTACTTCCAGCAGTACATCGCCGAGCAGCAACTGGTCGGCGCCGCGGTGGGTTTGAGCGTGCGCGGCTACGTCCCCTACGTGGCGACCTTCGCCGCGTTCTTCTCACGCGCCTACGACTTCATCCGCATGGCGGCGGTCTCGCAGGCGGACATCCGCCTCTGCGGCTCGCACGCCGGCGTGGAGATCGGCCAGGACGGACCGTCGCAGATGGGGCTGGAGGACCTCGCCGCGCTGCGCGCCGTGCACGGGTCGACGGTGCTCTACCCCAGCGACGCGACATCGGCGGCCGCGCTGACCGCCGCGATGGCCGACATCGCCGGCGTCAGCTACCTGCGCACCACGCGCGGCGCCTACCCGGTGCTCTACGACCCGGACGAGGCGTTCCCCGTCGGCGGGTCCAAGATCCTGCGCCTGACCGACGACGACCAGGTGCTGCTCGCCGGCGCCGGCGTGACCGTGCACACCTGCCTGGAGGCCGCGCAGAAGCTGGACGACCGCGGCATCGGCGCCCGGGTCATCGACCTGTACTCGGTCAAGCCGGTCGACGCCGGCGGGCTCGCGGCGGCCGCCCGCGCCGCTGGGCGGCGCATCGTCGTCGTCGAGGACCACTATCCAGAGGGCGGCCTGGGCGAAGCCGTCCTGGCCGCCCTCTCGCCGCTGGACGAGCGGTTCCGGGTGGAGCACCTCGCAGTGCGCGACCTGCCCGGATCCGGCACGCCGGCCGAGCTCCTCGAGGCGGCGGGCATCTCGGCGACCCACATAGAGGCTGCGGCGCTGCGCCTGCTCGAGAGATAAGGGGGCACCGGCGGGCGGCGGGCGGGGCGGGCGGAGCCGTCAGCGCACCGGCCGGACAGACGACGACGGGCGGCGCCGCCTCGCGGTGGCGCCGCCCGTCCGTGCCTCTCCGGGTCCGGGCCAAAGACGGCCCGCGGGTCCTACTTCACGCGCAGGATGGCGGTCCTCGCGTGAGCCTGCTTGTTGCCGGCCCAGTCGGTGGAGGTCGCGACCAGCCGGTAGGAGCCGCGGTGCAGCGTCCTGCCGAGCTTGACGGCGACGGTCACGGACCGGTTCAGGGCGACGGCGGCGACGGTGCGAGTCGCGACCGTGCGGCCGGTCGCCGTCTTCACGCTGACGGTCACCTTGGCCGTCGTGGCGCCGGGCATGGCGTCGGCGACCCTGAGGCGGAGCTTCACCTTGTCGCCCTTCCGCGCATCGCCGGCGCCGACGGCGGCATCGGCGGGCTTGCACACCGGCTTCGGCAGCCAGTCGGCCGAGACGCCGTCGAGCACGACGTGCGCCGTGTAGACGGGACTGCCGCTGCTGGAATCGACCGTGCCGAACACGGCGACCTCGTCGCCTTCGGCGATGTCCGCCAGGGTCATCTCCGTCTGGTCGTCGCACTGGCGAGCGCCCGCGCCGGCGGCGACCTTGTACAGCTCGGTGTCTTCGGTGACCGCGACGTCGAGCGATCCCGTGAGGTCGCCGCTGGCGTGGTCGATGGCGACCGTGAGCGTCCCGTTGTCGGCGTCGACGCCGGTCACGCTGCCGACGAGGCCGAACCGCGGCACGCGGATGCACACGCGGTCGGCGGTGTAGACCGGCGACCCGGAGCTCGAGTCGATCGTCCCCCAAACGCCGACGCTGTCGCCGGCGGCGACGCCGGCGAGGGTGATGTCGGTCTCGTCGTCGCACTGGCGAGCGTGCTCGCCATGCTCGGCGCGGACGATGCGCGTGTCGTCCGTGACCACGATGTCCAGCGTGCCGGTGAGGTCGCCGCTGGCCTCATCGATAGCCACGGAGAGCATGCCCTTGTCCGCGTCGACGGCGGTCACCGTGCCGACGAGCCCGAAGCAGGGCGCACGCACGCAGACGACCGCGGCCGTGTAGACGGTCGTGCCGGCGCTGTCGTCCGTGGAACCGCAGACCACGACGCGGTCGCCCACGACGACGTCAGCGACCGTGATGTCGGTGCGCTCGTGGTGCTGCGCGCGGACCAGGTGGGTGTCTTCGGTGACGACGACGTCGACCGCGTCGCCGAGCCCGTCGCTGCCGTGCGCGACGGCGACGGTCAGGAGGCCGTTCTCCGCGTCGACCGCGGTCACGGTGCCGGACAGCCCGAAGTCAAACCACGTCGGCCCGCCCGGGTCGCAGGGCGCCGGACCCGAGGCCAGCGCCGCAGGCGCCGCCACCAGGCACGCGGCGACGATGATGAGTGACAGGATGATGCGTCTCATGGCGCCTCCACAGCTCGCCTTGCCCGGCCGGCCCCATGCGGCGAAGGTCGCGATGACTCCGCGTGCGGGGGCTGCGGCCGTTCCCGGCCGCCGGACTCATTGTCGGCCGCGTTGGACTGGACAAGAGGCCCGGCGGGCAGGAACCATTGTCCCTCTGGACAACAGCGCCGGGATGACGTCCCCGAAGCTGGGAGGTACCTTGGAGGACTCCGTGAGCGGCCTGCGGATCGCGTCACTCAGGCAGGCCTTTGGGATGGTCACGACGAAACGGCTCCACACAGTGAAGACGAACCGCGACACCAGACGCCGGCGGCCCGCCGGCCCCAGCCGCCGGCACGGTCGGGCGCTGCTCGCAGCCGCCGCGGCGGTCGCGCTCGCCCTCGCGGCGAGCGCCTGCTCCGCGTCCACCTCGGGCTCGGCCTCCTCGCCCGCCCCCAGCCCGAGCCCGACGCTCTCCGCGGCGCACATCACCATCTCACCCCGCAACGGCCTCCGGCAGGCCAAGCCCAACCACGGCATCACCGTGACCGTCCGCGACGGGACGCTGACCTCCGTGACCGCACGGACCGGCGGCGATGCCGTCGGCGGCGAACTCGACTCGGCATCCACGTCGTGGCAGAGCCGCTGGACACTCTCGAGTGGCACCCAGTACGTGATCCGCGCCACCGCCGTCGACGCCGACGGCCGCTCGATCACCAAGGTGAGCCGCTTCCGCACGCTCACGCCGGACACGACCACGAGCGTGCAGATCTTCGAGGGGCACAACGTCACGTACGGCGTCGGCATGCCGGTCATGCTCACGTTCAGCAAGCCGGTGGAGGACAAGAAAGCGGTGGAGAAGGCCCTGGTCCTGACGAGCTCCAGGCCCGTCGTCGGCGCCTGGCACTGGGACGGCGACCAGGCGCTCCTCTTCCGGCCGCGCGCCTACTGGCCGCAGAACATCAAGGTGAGCTTCGTCGGCCACTTCGACGGCGTTCAGACGTCCCCCGGCGTGTACGCCACCCACACCATCCACCAGCAGTGGTCCATAGGCCGCTCGCTGATCGTCGTGGCGAGCGCCAGCGACCACCACCTGCAGCTCTACAAGGACCGCAAGCTCATCGCCACCTGGCCCATCAGCACCGGCCGGCCGGGCAAGGAGACGCCCAACGGGACGTATCTCTCGATCGAGAAGGCGAACCCGCAGCACATGGTGGGCCCTGACTACGACATCCAGGTGCCGTACTCGGTGCGCTTCACCTGGAGCGGCGACTTCATCCACGCCGCTCCGTGGTCCGTGGGCTCGCAAGGCTACGCCAACGTCAGCCACGGCTGCGTGAACCTCGCCCCGGACCACGCCCAGACGTACTACGAGATGTCGATCCCGGGCGACCCCGTGACGGTCACCGGCAGCCCCAAGGCGGGCAGCTGGGGCGACGGCTACACGATCTGGTTCCTCTCCTGGACGGACCTCGTCAAGGGCAGCGCGCTGCACAAGGCGGTGCGGGTGGGGCCGGACGGCAGTACCTTGGTCCGGCCCTCGGCTCTGAAGAAGTCGAAGGCCAAGGCGCCGCTCGGCCGGCCCAAGCCGGACAACGCGGCCTCCTCCTGACCCAAGCTGAGCGGCGGCCGCGACAACGACGCCGGGCCGCGGTCAGAACAGGCCGAGCAGGTCGGCGGGGCGCCGGGCCATGCGGTCGGGGCCGGCGCCCAGCAGCCGCTCCTCCCCGTGCCAGCCCCAGGCGACGCCGACGGTGACGGCTCCGGCGTCGCGCGCCTCGTGCACGTCACCCACCGTGTCGCACACGTACCAGGCCTCGAGCGACTCGCCGTAGCGCCGCCGCGCGGAGCGGATCTTGCGCGTCTTGCTCTGCTCCACATCGCCGCCGATGACCTCGGCGACGCCGGTCACGCCGTGCTCGCCCAGGATGGCCTCTACGTCGGCGGTGCGGCTGGACGTGATGACGACCACGCAGTGCTCCGCCGCGAGGCGCTCGATGACGCCGGCCATCTCCGGGAAGAGGCTGGGGCTGGGGACAGCCCCGAAGGCATTCTCGATCTCGGTGACGACAGACTCAGGAAGGCCCGCCCCGTCCAGCGCCTCGAACCAGTTGGTCTCGGTGAAGTCGAGGAACGTGGACCGCGTCGCGAGCTCGTCGAGACCGTGCGCGCGCAGGGTGTCGACGAACGCGCGCGACTGCTCGTCGAGCGAGTCGGCGATGACGCCGTCGAAGTCGAACATGATCAGCTTGTCCTGCGTCACGGCTCCTCCGGAGAAGCGACCTGCGCGCCCGGGACGGAAGCGGCCGGACGACCGCGCGGCAGCCTATCCGCAGGGCCGCCAGGCGGCAACCCGGCTCGGGCCGCGGGCACGCCCCGCACGGCGGGGAGGCCCGGCCGGGCGATGAGCGCCGCCGTCAGCGCGCGGCTTCCAGCAGGGCGGCGCGCATCCCCGCGGAGAGGCCCGGGCTGCGCAGCTCCACGGTGATGATGGGGACGCCGTAGCGCTCGGGCACGAAGCGCCCCAGCGAGCCGGTGATGTACGGGTCGTACCACAGCTTGCCCAGGGGCAGGCCGCAGAGCGCGGACATGCGCCGCCCTACCGCGCGTGCGCCCGGGCCGCTGCAGTCGATGATGCCGCCCCGCGAGTGCAGGCTCACGACGATGTCGAAGCGGTCGCGCAGGAGAGCCAGCAGGGCCTTGGTCTCCGGCTCCGACCCGGGGGCGGAGCCGCCGGTCAGGCCGCCGGCCCCCGGGTCGTTCTGGGAGCTCAGCTGGTGGCGCCAGTTCCGGGTGGGCAGATTGCGGTTGAGGTCGACGTTGCGCGCGTTGCCGCGCGTGTGGCTCGCGTAGCCGTCCGGATTGGCGCAGGCGAGGACGTCGACGCGTGTGCGTGGCGGGAGCGCGCGCGGATGCGCCAGCAGGTACTTCACCAGCTGCGCCGCGACGGGCGCCCCGAACTCGTCACCGTGCACGCCACCGAGGATGAGCACGCGCCTGTCGCCGGCGCCAAAGCGCGTGACGGTGAGTGGCCGGTGACGCACGGAGTGCCCGATGGCGAGGCGCGCCAGGTACTTCACGTCGACGTCGGCCGCGGCGGAGGTGGCGGCGTTGCCGGCCTCGTCCGACGCGGTGACGGCGAAGTGGAAGGCGTCCGCGACCGCGGAGGTCCACCGCGCGCGGCGCCACTCGCCGGTGACGGCCGAGCCGAGCGATACTGTCGCCACGGTCGCGCCCGCGTCATCCGTGACCACGAGGCCGAGCCGGCGCACCGTGGGGCTGAGCTGGTCGCGGACGCGATAGCTCAGCGTGACCGCGCGCGCCATGTAGCCGGCGGCGCCCTTTGTGGTCACGACGGGTGGGGTGGTGTCGATGCGCAGCTGCACTGTCTGGGCGCTCTCGGCGTTGCCGGCCGCGTCGATGGCGTAGTACCGCAGGGTGTGCGTACCCTCGAAGGAATGGTCGGCGGGCGCCGCGATCTCCAGCGAACCGCCCGCCGGTCCGCCAACCTGCTGCACCGGACCGTCGTCGATCGCCGCCCAGATCGCGGCGACGCCGGACTCCGCGTCCGTGGCGCTGAAGCGTACGACGAAGGACGCGCTCTGCCAGCCGGCGGGCGCGTCACAGATGGTCACCGGCGGCGTTTTGTCGGGGGCGGCCGCCGCGACTGCCGGGGCGAGCACGCACGCCAGGGCCGCGAGCACGGCGGTCGCCAGCGGCGTCCATCTCATGGTGCGCACCCTCCGATGATGGCGGCCCGGGCAGCCCACCCCGGTCCCGGCAGCATAGCACCGGCCGCCGGAACCGCCGGATCTGCGCGGTCGCGGCGTCGCGGGCCGGGTCAGGCCAGCTCTCGACTCAGGTCGCGGATGTACTCGTCGAGGTCGTGCTCGCGCACGCGCCAGACCCTGCCGCCGGGCTTGACTCCCGGCAGCCGGCCGGATCGCAGCCAGGCACGCACGGTCAGCACGCTGAGACTCAGACGTTCGGCTACTTGTTCGGGGGTGAGCAGGCGCTCAGGTACCCCGGCTTGCTCGTTCATTGGGCCGCCCATTGATGTCGGGCACAGCCAGCTCAGGAACGGGAGCTCGCCAGGCAGGTTCGGCCGCCGACCGCCAGCGCATGGCGGAACTGATACGGCTCGCATGGTGTCTGCCCGCCGGACTCCATACCTAACCTGCGCCGCGCCGTCTCTCCGTATATCTCAACGTTCACGACTTGCCTTTGACGTCGTTTGCCGTACTCTGAGAAGAGCAAGTCACGCTTCGGGGGACTCCGGGCCCGCGGATCGCGCTACTCCGCAGCAGCAGACGCCCGGCAGTACAGGAGGTCCCCAGGAGGTCGAGGCGTCCGCCCTCGAGCGACCACCCCGCTATTCCCGCATGGATCGGCCGCGCTGCGCGCCGGCGACCCTGCGCCCACTCCGCAAGAAGGTGACTCCGCATGAAGATCCGTCTGATCGAACCCGCCCCCGCCCATCTCCACATGTGGTCCTACACGTTCCTGCCGCGCCTCGGCCTGCCGCTCATCGGCGCCGGCCTGAAGGCCGCCGGCCACGACGTGGTGATCTACTGCCCCCAGTTCTCGCCCATCGACTGGGACGACCTGCTCTCGGCCGACATCGTGGGCATCTCCTCCACCACGTCGACCGCACCCGCCGGCTATGAGATCGCCGAGAAGGTGCGCGCGCACGGCGTGCCGACCATCGTCGGCGGCTCGCACGTCACTTTCATGGCCGACGAAGCGCTCGCGCACGCCGACTACGTCGCGCGCGGCGAGGGCGGCGACGCCCTCATGCTTGAGTTGATCGACTCGCTGCAGGGCGGACGCCCGCTGGAGTCGATCGCCGGCCTCTCGTTCACGCGGGACGGAGAGGCCGTCCACAACGAGCTCCGGGAGCCGTGCCGCGACCTCGACACGCTGCCCGTGCCCGACCTGACGCTCATCGCAGGCTCGGCGGAGCAGCGCGGCGTCACTCCCATCATGACGAGCTGGGGCTGCCCCTTCGCCTGCAACTTCTGCTCGGTGACGGCGATGTTCGGGCGCAAGTACCGCTACCGCAGCGCCGAGAACATCATGGCCGAGATCGAAGCCAAGCAGCCCAAGTCGATCTTCTTCTACGACGACAACTTCGCCGCCGACAAGCGGCGCCTCAAGACGCTTCTGCGCCTGATGATCGCGAGCGGCCACAAGATCTCGTGGTCGGCGCAGGTGCGCACCGACGTGGTCGCCGACCCCGAGCTCCTCGAGCTCATGCGCGACTCCGGCTGCGACCGCGTCGCGCTCGGCCTCGAGTCGGTGAGCCAGGAGACCCTCGACGGCTTCGACAAGTCGCAGAGCGTGGCCGACATCGTCGCTGCCCTCAGCACCCTGCGCAAGTACGGCATCAAGACACACGGCATGTTCGTGCTCGGCGCCGACAGCGATACCGCCGAGACCATCCGCGAGACCGCCCGCTTCGCGCGCAAGCACGACATCAGCACGCTCATGCTCAACATCCTGACGCCGCTGCCCGGCACGCCGCTGTTCGACGAGCTCGACGCCCAGGGCCGCATCTTCGATCGCCGCTGGGACCTCTTCGACGGCCAGCACGTCGTCTTCCGGCCGCGCAAGATCACGCCCGACCGGTTGCAGACCGAGGTCTGGGGCGCCTACGCGCGCTTCTACTCCTTCCGCCAGTGGCTCAAGTACCTGGCGACGTTCCGCTACGGGACGATGGCGCTGTACAGCTGGTACTGGGTGTTCCTGCGCCGGCGGCGCAAGGAGGCCGGCGGCCGCGCCTACCTCGAGATGCTGAAGCGGCTCGCCGGTCCGGCAACGGTCACGCACGCCCGGAGCTGAGTCCAGCCGGGACGCCGGAGCCTCGGCTGCTACGCGCGCGAGGTCCGCAGCTTCTCGGTGTCCTCGAGCGCGGGTCTGGCGCCGAGCCGCTTGAAGATCTCTGCCGCGGCGGCGAGGTGCTCGCCGCTCTCGGGCTTCCTGCCGAGAGCCTCCAGACTGCGTCCCATGCCGAAGAGAGCGTGCGCCTCCTCATACGGCATCCCGAACTCTCGCCAGCACGAGACGGCGTCGGCAAAGCCCGCCGCCGCCGTCTCGTGCTCACCGCCCGCCTCGGCGAGCAGTGCCTCCACGGACCTCACGACGTTGTCGACCAGTGGTAGCCGGGGCTCTGGGCATCCCGCGAGACAGCACTCGAGGAACCCCTTGGCGATCGCGTGCTCCCCGCAGCCAAGAGCAGTTCGCACGGACGTGGGGACCGCCTCGACCGTCGATGTGACGGCCGCGGGCGAGGCCAGGCACTCGACCAGCAGGGCGACTGCCTCTCCCTTCTCGCCGATCCGAGCGGAAACGAAGGCAGCTCCAAGAAGGGCGGAGCCCTTCAGATAGGAGATGCTCTCGCGGCCCCTAGCCGTTATCCACGGCAGCATGGGCGCGGCCTGCGCTCCGTTCCCACGTTCGGCGAGCATCTGCGCCAGCAGAGACCTGACGTAGAGGGTGTCGGCCACTTCGTCACTGTCTTCGATCAGCGTCAGCAGCTCGGCAGCCTCCCTGACCGCGCGGGCCCAGTCCCCTGCTGCCCACATGTAGGCAATCAGACCGACTCGGCAGTCCATCACATACGCTTCCAGTCCGTGGCTGCGATCGAACTCCATCGCCTCCGTCGTGGCCTGGCAGGCAGCGCGAGGCCCCTCCAACGCAAAGATCGAGTTCGTGCGGTTGCCCTCGATGGCCGCGCGCTCGCGGCCGAGCCCCTGGGCCCGCGCGGCTGCGACGGCGCGCTCATAGTCTTCGACACCCTCGCGATCGCCCAGCGTCAGACGGGCGTCCGCCCGGCAATGCAGCGCCAGGGCCGGCACGGGGAGTTCAAGGAGTTCGCAGATCTCGACCGCCCTCGTCGCTGCATCGATCACCTCCAGCGGGTCGGTATTCTCGATCGCCAGGCTGAGGGCATGCATCCCCAATACCTCGGCCTGCTCGGATGATGGGTCGTCATCAGCAAGCAGATCCACAGCCTCCCGCGTCAGGCCGCGGTCCGACTCACCCAGCCGGGGAAGCGTGTGGGCGAGCATGCACATCGCGACAGCCTCGGCCCGGGTGTCGCCTGCCGCTCGCAATCGCTCGATCGCTTCCTCGAGGGCCTCCACCGCCCCACGAAGATGATTCCTGAGAAAAAGCGCCTCGGCCAGGCGCGAAAGCAGCTTCGACCGCTCGACGCCGCCGGGTCCGGCGAGCTCCAGGGCGCGCGTCAGATGGCGCTCCGCCGCCGCCGGGTCAAGCCGCAGCGCTCGCTCCCCGGCGGAGGTGAGACTGCGGAGCGTCGGGACGACCAGTGATGCGGCGAGCTCGTGGTTGCTGGTGGCGCGGGCAAGCTCGAGGGCAGTCTCGTAGTGATGCACGAGGATCTCGGCGAACTCGGAGCTCCGCTCGCCGGTAGTCCGTGTGACCCACTGCGCGACCGCCTCATGCTTGCGCGCGCGCACCCCGCGCGGCAGCTGCCCGTAGGCGACATCGCAGGCCAGGGCATGCCAGAAGAGGTACTCCGTCTCTCCCTCGATAGACGGGCTGGTCACTGAACGGACCAGGTCTCGGGCGGCCAGCGCGGCCATGACCTCGCCGACTTCCGAGGGGTCGCGGCCGGACAGCGCCACGACAGCCCCTCCCCAGAACGTCTCACCGACCACGGCGGCATCGCAGAGCAACGCCTTCTGCTGGGGCGGCAGCGTGTCGAGACGAGCCGCGAGCACAGCCTGAACCGTCTCCGGCAGAGGCAGCGCCTCATCCACGAGGCGCAGACCGGCGGGCGAACCTACCAGATGGTCACCGTCGAGCAGCAGGCGCACGTACTGCTCGACATAGAGCGGGTTGCCCGCGGCCAGCTCGACGATGCGCGGCCGGACGTCCGGAGCGAGCTCCACGCCGAGCAGGTCGTTCACCAGCACCCCGGCTGCCTGCTGCGGGAGGGGCGGTAGCGTCAGCCGGCGCAGGCGCTCACCGCCGGCGGTGAGCGCGCCCTCGTGCTGCCGGAGCAACTCGGGACGCGCCGTCGCGACGAAGAGAAGCGGCGCCGGGAGGGCCTCTGAGAGCAGATGATCCACGAAGTCGAGCATCGCCTCGCCGGCCCAGTGGAGGTCCTCGAGAACCACGACCGTGGGTCGGCGGCCGGCGATCAGCTCCAGAAGGCGCGTCCAGGCCGCGTAGTTCTCCTCGCGGGAGGCCCGGGCAGCGTCGAGGCCGAGCAAGGGCCGAAGATGCTGCCGCAACCATTCCCGATCCGCGACCTCGGGTAAAGCGCCGTCGAGCTTCGTCTCCAAGCCGGCCAGATCATCCGACTCGAAGACGCCGAGATGCTGTCTCACGATCTCGCCCAAGGCCCAGAAGGTGACCCCCTCCCCGTAGGGCAGACAGTGCCCTTGCCTCCAGGTGGTCATCTCGGGCCGAGTGTCCACAGAGCGCATGAACTCGAGCACGAGACGGCTCTTGCCGATGCCCGGCTCGCCGATCACGAGCACGAAGCGGCTCTTGACCTCGCGTGACGCGGAGCCAAGCGCCTCCTCGAGAACCTGCAACTCCTTCTCCCGCCCGAGAAACGGCGATGACGTGAGTGCGGCGGTTCGAATCCCGGTCCGGGCCAACGGCCGCCGGGCGAGCCAGACCCTCACCGGTTCCGACTTGCCCTTGGCGACGACCGGTGGGAGATCCTGGTAGTCGATGACCTCGGCGGTCAACTCGTGCGTCAGCGTGCCGACGGCGACTCCCATCGGCGGAGCGGCCGCCTGGAGGCGAGCTGCGGTGTTCACCACATCGCCGGTGACGAATCCGCGACCCGAAAGCGGCTCGACGTCGAGGCGCACCAATGCCTCACCCGTATTGACCCCACAGCGAGCCTGCAGCGGCGTTCCGTCGGGATGCCTAAGGTCGGCGGCACGCAGCGCATCCAGCAGACGGAGAGCGGCCCTGACGGCCCTTTCCGGATCGTCCTCGTGGACTCCGGGTACCCCGAAGACTCCGACGACGGCGTCGCCGATGAACTTCTCAACCGTGCCTCCGTGAGACTCGATCACCCTGCGCGCGTGCGATGAGTACTGGCCGAGGAGGTGGTCGACGTCTTCCGGATCCGCCGCTTCGCTCATGGCCGTGAAACCCACGAGGTCACAGAAGAGGGCAGTCACCACCTTGCGCTCTTCCGGCTGAGGGATCGACGGAGCGACCGGGGCGCCGCAAGCCATGCAGAAGCTGGCGCGGTCGGGATTCTCGGTGCCGCAAGCGGGACAGGCGATCATCGTTCACGCCCGCGGACCTGCGCCACCTGCCGCCCCACGCAATGCATATCCGACCCTCCCGGCCGCCTCCGCGATTCTACCTCCGGCGACCGCTCGAAGGGCATCGGCCGGCCCCGGAGGGAAGGGGGGACCGTGTCCAGACCGCGGGTCGTCAGGGGGGAAACGACGAAGCGGCCCGTCAGGTGAGCGGCGTCACCAGCTTGCCGCAGAGCTCGTCCTCGCCGCGCAGGACGGCGTGATACGTCTCCCTGATCCGCGCCGTCACCGGTCCGACGCTGGAGCCGTTGACGATGCGCGCATCGACCTCGACGACCGGCGCCACATAGGTCGAGGTCCCGCAGGCGAAGACCTCGTCGGCGATGTACAGCTCGGTGAGGTCGACCTCGCGCTCACAGGTCTCGATGCCGAGGTGTCCGGCGATCTGCAGCACCGTGTCGCGGTTGATGCCCTCGAGCAGGTCGCTCGCGGTGCTCGGGGTGATCAGCACGCCGTTCCGCACGATGAAGATGTTGGCGGCGCTGAGCTCGCAGACGTGCCCCGAGGCGTCGAGGAAGATGCAGTCGTCGTAGCCGGCGTCGATGGCGTCCTGCTTGGCCAGCACGGAGTTGACGTAGGCGCCGTTGACCTTGGCGCGCGACGGGATCGCGTAGTCGGGGATCCGCCGCCACACGCTGGTCTTGAGGCGCGCGCCGTCGAGCGGCAGGATCGACTCGGCGGTGTAGACGAACATGCTCATCGTCGTGCTCATGCCGCGTGAGCGCGTGCCCGGCACCTGCTCGCTGACGTGCACGGTCGCCCTGACGAACACGTCCTCCGCGATCTCGTTGGCGACGATCACGTCCTTGACCGCGGCGCAGAAGCGCTCCTCGTCCCAGACCGGCTCGAAGGTGTCGATGCCGATGATCCGGGCGGAGTTCACGAGCCGGCGGTAGTGGTCGCTGAGACGGAAGGCACTCGCGGCGCCGGCCGGTGAGACGGTCACCGGCAGCACCGTGTACACGCTGAGACCGTAGAGCACCGCGGCGCTGGTGATGCTCAGAGAGGCGTCGGCCATCGGGGCGAGGCGGTCACCGAACCAGGCGGTGGGATACACGGAGGCCATACCGCGAGGTCAGTGCACCGTGACCAGCGTACCGAGCGGGTCGTACTTCCAGACGACGGCCGCGGACGAGTACGAGAGTTCGACGCAGCCGAGGCTCTGGGGCGAGCCGTACGAGGCGCGCACGAAGCCGTGCACCGCGTCGCCGCCGTTGAAGTAGGCGACGTACGGCACGCCGGGGTCGTTGTAGTGCGTGCCGTCGGGGTTGGTGCCGCTCATGGTCGTCGTCCGGTAGCGCGCGTAGACCGGGAACGTGCCCTTGGCCGTCGGCCGCGAGGCGATGCCCGTGTTGGCGAGCGTCGTGTAGATGGTCTCGCCGTTGCTCCACACCGAGAGCTTCTCCGGCAGCACCGTCGAGACGAGGATGTAACGGTACGGGTCCGTGTGCGCCTTGTGCGCCGCGACCTGGTTGAGCAGCGCCGTCCAGACCTTGCGCCCGGCCGACCCGTCCGTGCTGAGCCCGTGACCGGCCTCGAAGGCCATCAGCGCGCCCTTGAGGAGAACCGTGGGCTCGCCCTTGGTCCACAGCGCCCCGAGCGAGCTCGGGATGTGGGACCAGCGCCAGGTGAAGTAGCCGTCCACCGGCTGCAACGCGATGAGGTCGATGTTCGTCGGCTCGCTGCGCAGCGCGGGTTTGCTGGGCGAGGCGGCCGCCGGATGGAAGTGCAGCGGCAGGTAGCCGAGCTCGGCGAGCAGCTGCTGCAGGCGCAGCACGGAGCTGGGGCCGCCGACAGTGAACCTGATGACGTAGGGCTTGGCCAGGCGTCCGCCGTCGGCCCCATGGGTGCCGGCGGAGCCGGCGGGGATCGTCAGCCGCACCTGCGTGTACACGGGCAGGTGGCCCTTGGGGACGAACACGAGCGCGGACGTGCCGGCGTGCCTCCATGCGCCGGGGATCGCCGGCGACAGGATTGGGAAGGGAGTCGTCGTGGCGAGCGGAGCCGAGAAGCTGACCCTGATCGACTGGCCGAACGAGACGTTCTTCGCGCCGGCGGCCGGCGAGATGGCGCTCACCTTGAGCGGCGCGACCGGGGTCGGCGTGGCGCTGGGCGTGACCGACGGCGACGCGGCGACGACAGGAGACGGCGACGCAGAAGAGGCGTCCGCCGCAGAGGCGGATGCAAGGCGAGGCGCCACGCCGGCGGCGGCGAGCAAGGCGGCGGCGACCACCGTAGCGATGAGCAAAGCGGGCGTGAGCGACGTCTTCTTCACAGAACACCCTCCGGGTCCGTTTGAAGACCCATGGTAGGCGGCGCGACGCGTTGGGCCAACCCGGCAGCCCCCCGGCGAGCGCCGCGCGCGGGTCGTGCGGCGCTATCCCTGGCCGCGGGCCCAGAGCGCCAGCGCCGGAGTCGCGCGACGCAGCGCCCGCCAGGCCGTGAGCCCGCCGGCGAGCGTGGCCAGCGGCCCGGAGAGCTCGCGGTCCGGCGTGTCGAGCACGACGCGCAGGACGGCGAACGGCTTGCCCGCCGCCGCCGGCGCGAGCCACGCCGACTCCATGTCGGCGGCCAGCGCGCCCTGTGCGGCGAGCGCCGCCCGCTCCGCGCCGCGCACCACGTGGTCGGCGGAGACCACGGGCCCGACGCGCACGTTCTCGACCCCCAAGGCTGCGAGCGCGGCGACGACCGGCTGGGTCTCGCAGGCGGTGACGCCCTCTGGCCCACGGACCTCGCCGGCGACTACCACGTCGCCGGGACGCAGGCCCGCAGCCACCGCGCCGCAGAACCCCACGACCGCGACCGCGTCGGCCGGGAGGCGCGCGCCGGCCAGCGCCGCGGAGCGGGACCTCGCGGCGCCCATCCCGGAGTGCAGCACCAGCGCTCCGGGCAGTCCGCGGCGCACGGCCGCGCGCTCGATGCGGAGCGGCGCGAAGACGAGCAGACGGCTCATCCGCCGTCCACGAACGCCGCGAGAAGAGCCTCCTGCGCCGTCTCGTGGACGCCCAGCCCCTCGGCGAAGTAGCCCTCGATGGTGCCGAACGTCTTGTGCATCTCATCGAGCGCCGCCTCCAGATACTCCGGCGCCACTTCGACCACCGGGCGCAACACCTCGGGGTCGCCGCCCAGCGCGCGAAAGTTCTCGAGCAGCGGCTGCTCCGCCGGCAGCAGTTCCGTATTGGTGAGCAGGTACTCCTGCATCACCAGGTCGTCCGGCACACCGAACAGCAGGAGAAGGGACGCGGCCGCCCAGCCCGTGCGGTCCTTGCCCGTGGCGCAATGGAACAGGGCGGGCCGGTGCTCCGCCTGAGTCAGATCCGAGAACAGCCGGTGGTACGCCACGCCGGCGCTCGGCAAGGTGACGATCTCGCGATAGCCCTTCTCGAAGAGCGCCGGCCCCTTGCCGCCGCCGAGGAGCGCCTCGGCCGCGCGGGGATCCGCGGCCACCTTGGACAGTGCGGCGGGAGCGGCGTCTGCCGAGCCGGCGAGGACGTCGACGACGATGTGCTCGGTCCCCGCAGGCAGGCGGTCCGGCCGCGCAGTGCGCTCGGTCTCGGTGCGCAGGTCGTACACCGACCGGATGCCGAGCGCCGCGAACGCGGCGAGGTCCGCTCCGGCAAGCTGGTCGAGCTGTGTGGAGCGGTAGAGCAGCTTCCTCCGCACTCTGCGGCCGTCGCGAGTCGGCCAGCCGCCGAGGTCGCGAAGGTTGGGTACGGTAGCGATCGCGATGCTCTCGCCCGCCTGGCCAGCGACTTTCATATCCGTCCTCTCGCGCTCGTGGTGATCCGAACCGCACACCTCCCGCCCTGTCGGCAGCCGAAGCAGCGCAGTCGAAGGCGCAGCCGCCGGCTCGGGTCAGGTGTCCTCCTCTGACTCTTCCCCACGCGCCGCCAGTAGCCTTGTGGATCCTCGACGGACGCGAGTGGACGAAGAGACGCGCCGCGCCGCGCGGTCCACAAACTCGCGCCCCGCAGGCGCCCCGGAACGATTATCATCGTGCATGGTCGGTGGAGCTGACGAGGGGGTCATCATGAGACGAGCGACAGTCGCAGCCTGCATCGCGATCATCCTGGCCTGCGTCGGGGCAGCCGTGACACCCTCTGCCAGGGCATTCGTGCCCAACGGTCCGGACGGCTGGTTCTGTCAGGCGCCGCAGCCGGTCGCGAGTCTCACCGACGTGACCTTCGCGACCGCGACCGACGTCTGGGCGGTCGGCTCCGGCGGCGCGATCCTGCACAGCGCAAACGGAGGGCTCACGTGGGCGGGCCAGCAGTCGGGCACGTTCGCCGACCTCTCGTCCGTGAGCTTCGTCGACGCCGAGCACGGCTGGACGAGCGCCACCCACCAGGGCAGCACCTCGACCGGCCCCGGCGTCGTCCTTGCGACCGGCGATGGCGGTGCCACCTGGACCGACGTGACGCCGACCGGCCTCACGCGCATCATCACCGGCGTCAGCTTCGTCGATGCCGAGCACGGCTGGGCCGGCGCAAGCGGCGGTCGGGTGCTCCGGACCACCAACGGCGGCGCGACCTGGGCCACCGTGCGCGCCGGTGCGGCGACCGGCGCGCTCGCCGTCGACTTCGTCAGCCTCACTCGGGGATGGGCCTCCGAGCCTTCGGCCGGCCGCCTCTGGCGCACCAGCGATGGCGGTGCCACCTGGAATCTGGTACGCCGCTTCGTCGGCGCGGACCGGTACCGCGCCTCCAGCATCGACTTCACGGACGCCACACACGGCTGGGCCGGCGCTGAGGACTCCCAGTCCAACTCGGTCAGCGTGACGGCCGACGGCGGCCGCACCTGGCGACGCGTCCTGCGACCGTCCGGCTACCTCACCACGGTCCACGCCACGGACGCCACCCATGCGGTCGTCGCGAGCGTCGATCTCTCCACGACCCCGGATGACCTCTCCCTGGCGACCTTGGTCCATCTCCAGTACACGTCGAACGGCGGCCGCACCTGGCACGACTCCCGCATCGGTTCGCACTTCTGGTCAGTGGCCGTCGCCGGTCACGGCTCGCGCTGGTGCGCGGCCGGCAGTGGCCTGCTGACGTCGCAAGACGACGCCGCCACGTGGGCCAGCGCGAGCTCGGGCCAGCAGTACTCGCTGCAACAGGGCCTCGCCGTTTCGGCCACCGACCTGTGGGCCGTCGACGCGGCCGGTGCGCTCCTTCACAGCGCGGACGGCGCACGCTGGGTGGAGCAGACGCAGCCGCAGCGCTGGTCGCAGGCGCTGACCGGCGTCAGCTTCGTCGGCGCGCAGGACGGCTGGATCGTCGGCTCAGAAGGGTCGTTCGATGACGTCGGCGTGATCCTCCACACGAGCGACGGCGGCGCCACCTGGTCGCCGCAGGGTTCCAGCCTCGGCGCCGGTCTTGTCGGCGTCGACTTCGTCGACGCGCAGGACGGATGGGCGATCAGCAACGACCCCTGGGGCATGGGAGCCGGCGCCAACACCGCGATCGAGCGGACGACCGACGGCGGAGTGACCTGGGTCCCCCAATGGATCCCGAACAACCCCGGGCTGACCGCCGTCGACTTCATCGACGCATCGACGGGTTGGGTCGCAGGCGACTACTACGACGACTCCGCCACGGGCATGGTGCGCACCATCCTCAAGACGACCAATGGTGGCGCCAGCTGGGTGTCGCACGCCCTGCCCGCAGGCGTGAGGATCTCGAGCCTGCAGTTCCTCGATGCGAGCACCGGCTGGGCGGCCGGGTCGAAGTACACGCGCACCGGTGAGCAGGGCTGGCTCCTGCACACCACGGACGGTGGCGCGACCTGGACGCGCATCACGAGCATCAGCAGCAACGGGCTCGCGGCCGTGCGCTTCCTCGACGCCCAGCACGGCTGGGCCGCCGGGGACGATGTCTACGCCACCAGCGACGGCGGCGCCACGTGGCGCCAGGTCGCCGGGGACGCATCCGCCGCCTCGATCGCCGCGCTCGATTCCGACCACGTGTGGACGTTCGGCGACAGCATCCTCGGGACCGTGGACGCCGGCGGCGGCGACCTGATGGCCCCGGACACCTACGACGACAGCGACTGGGGCTGGCACCGAGCACCGGTCACCGTCAAGCTCACGCCGAGCGACGCGGGCGGCTCCGGGCTCGCCGGCACCGAGTTCAAGAACCCGGCGAGCGCCGCGTGGCAGAGCGGCACCAGCGTCGACGTCGCAGCCCCGGGCGACCATTCCAACGACGGCATGCACACGTTCCTCTACCGGTCCAGCGACAATGCCGGCACTGTGGAGGCGACGGAGGAGAGCGCGGTCGGCATCGACACCCTGGGTCCGGCCTGCTCCGCGCCCAAGGCGGCCGTGGTGAACACCGGCCAGACAGGGATCATCCGCTTCAAGGCCGCCGACGCGACCAGCGGCGTGGCCCGGGCGACGATCACCATCGTCGGCCGTGGCGGCCGCGTCGTCCACAGGTTCACCGAGCGGCCCGGCAACTGGTCCTACGGCCCGCCGGACGTGCCCTACTACTGGCTGCGCCTCAAGGGCACGCTGAGCCCGGGCCTCTACCGCATCGAGGTCCGCGCCGTCGACCGGGCGGGGAACCGCCAGGTTCGCGTCGGCCGCAACACGCTGCGGGTCGTGAGCGGCGGGGCTCCCCGGGCTCGCCATCCGCACTGGCCTGCTGGTCTCCCGGACACGACGCCGCAGCCCCAGCTTTCGGCGTCGAGCGTGGCTGCGGCGGACCGTATCCTCGGGGCGATGGGCGCTCGGGACCGGGCCGGACACAGCGCACGTGCCCGGGAGCTGCTTCTGCGCTGACCGGACAGGCGTTCGGGCGCGCGAAGTCGCGCCGGTCGTGCAGTCTGAGCGCCGTGCTCAGCGGTCGCCACCGCCGCGACAGACGGTGAGAGGCAGCAGCGCGGGGTGACGCGGGCGCGGGGCCCGTCCGCGAGACCGCCACTGAGGCGGTGGCTGCGGCCGGCGGCGGTCGTCGAACTCGTCCAGAGTAGACGAGGACTCGACGTGGACCGACGGACTCCCCGCCAGCGCACCGGCGATCGTCGCCAGCAGGTCGAGGCCGGCGGCCTGCTGCGCCTCGCCGCCCATGGGCCTGCTCTCGAACGGGTCGCAGCCCCAGGACTGCTGCGCGAGCCCGCGCTCCCAGTCGAGGCCGAGGTACTCCATCTGCAGCGTCGAGAAGGACGCCGTACTGTACGCGCTCGGCGAGGCCGAGAGGCCGACGCAAGGGCGCGTCGTCAGGGCGAAGAGCTGCCCGCCACAGGCGACGTAGCGCTCGCCGCGCGCGGAGATACATCGCGCGTGATCGTCATCGGGAAGGTCCTCGGGATCGTTCTCCCAGACCCACTGCAGCGGGACAGTCACCCGACACCCCTCATCTCGGCCTTGGGGCCAGCGTGCCGTGATGTGAAGCCGCGTTGGTCTGATTTTTTTAGTATACCTTTTCGCGCGGCGCTCTGACGGCGCGACCGCTCGCAGCCACCTCTTCACCCGGAACAGTCGGACGTGTCTCGGCGATCCCCCGCGGGGAACGTCTCGAACACCGGCCGGCTCTGGCCGGGCGTTCCAAAACGACGTTGCTCGTTGGCCTTGGCCAACGTCTATCCAGGAGGTTTCACGATGACACGCATGGCACTGGTGTTCCCGGTCCTGCCGGGCAAGGACGCGAGGGATATCGCCACTGAGATGAAGTCCCGTCCGCGGGAGTACGAGCAGTCTCGCAGGCGCCTTGGGATAACGATGGAGAGGGCGTATCTGCAGCACACCCCGATGGGGGACTTCGTCACCTCGTACATCGAGGCAGAAGGCGACCTGATGGCGGCCTTTGGCAAGCTGGGAACGTCTGACCTCGACATCGACCGGTTCTTCAAGAAGGCGGTGAGGGAGATCCACGGCGCCGACCTCACGCAGCCGATGCCGGGTCCCATGCCCGAGACGGTGGCCGCCTGGATCGACCCGGCGGCCAATGGCCGCGGCCGCGGCATGGCCGTCTGCGCCCCGCTCGCTCCCGGCGCGACGGAGAGGGCAAGGGCCTTCGTCGCCGACGCCTACCACCGCGACGAGTTCACCGCGTCGCGCCGCAGGCTCAACGTGTCTGAGGAACTGATCACCCTCCAGTCCACACCGCAAGGTGACATCGTCGGCATCTACATCGAGGGCGACGACCCCGCCAAGGGCAACGCCGGCTTTGCCGCCTCCCAGGAGCCCTTCGACCTCTGGTTCAAGGAGGAGCTGACGAAGATCTTCCCGCCGGCGGTGGACTGGTCCAAGCCGGTCGAGGGCATCGAGGAGCTCTTCGACTCGACCAAGGTCGCCGACCTGAGCCTGGGCAAGGCGGCCTGAGGTCGAGTCGCCCGAGGGCTCGGCTGCGGCCGGACAGAGCGTACGAGAGCGGCGCCGGTGGCTCGTCCGCCGCCGGCGCCGTTCGCGCTCCGCCCCTGTTTCGAGCCCGAACGGCGGCTCGTATGCGCCATCCACGCGGTTCGGTTACAATTGCAGACACAAGCAAGACCGCCGTACGCACCAGTACGCACCATCCATCTCCGCGTGCGCGGTGTTCTCGCCTCCCTCCATCGTGAGGGCGTGCCACTGACGGCCGAGCCAAGGGCGCCCAGCAACAAGGCAGGGAGTTGGGACTATGTATTCCATCGGTGACAAAGTCGTGTATCCGCATCACGGCGCCGGCAAGATCACGGGGATCGAGCAGCGGGACGTTCTCGGCCGCCGGCGCGACTACCTCACCATCCAGATCCTCCACAACCACATGACCGTCATGGTCCCCGTGGAGAACGCCGAGCGCGCCGGCCTGCGCAAGGTCGTCGAGGCCGGCGCCGTCGACCAGGTGCTGGATGTCCTGCGCGGCGACCGCACCAGCATGCCCAAGAACTGGAGCCACCGTTACAAGCACAACCAGGAGAAGCTCCGCACCGGCGACATCTTCGAGGTCGCCGAGGTAGTGCGCAACCTGACCCTCAGCGGCGCCGACAAGGAGCTCCCCACCGGCGAGAAGCAGCTGTTCACCAAGGCCAAGCGGATCCTCGCCAGCGAGCTCATGTACGCGCGCGACCTTAGCGAGGACGAGGCCGTGGCGTTCCTCGACGGGGTGCTCGAAGGCATCATCATCGACCCGACGGCGCTGTCCGAGGCCCCCTCCACGTCCGCTCCTGCCTCGCTGACCTGCTGAGTCCCGCCGGCCGCAAGGCCGGCGGCTAGCGGTACAGGCGCGCGAGCACCCCGTAGCCGCAGAGCCACAGGGCGAAGAAGACGAGCAGGAAGAGCGGCAGCGCGACCGCCCGAGTGACCGCGAACGAGACGAGCGCGCTCACGAGCAGCACCACGACGTGCGCCTGAGCCCTCGTAGGCTTGCTCAGGCGCAGGCTTCTGATGCGGGCGACCACGCGGCGCGGCGCCGTGCGAGCCGGGTCCTGGTCACATGCCGAGCCCGAGTCGCCCCTCGACAGCCTCCCCAGCACGACGAAGACCGCCACAGCGGCGAGCATCAACAGCAGATGAGTCGGTGTGACGAAGCCTGATCCCATGGTCCCATCTTGGCGGTCGCGCCAGGAAGAGGGCAACCAGGCAGCACGACGACGACCCCGCGTCGCGACAACGGCGGGCGGCGTGGGAAGTGCGTACGACGGGTACTTCGAGTTTTATAGGAGTGCCCCCCGCACTCTCAGGCTCTCGGGATCGACCCGGGACCGAGGGCCCTTCGCCTGGGAGGGCCGCGTGCTGCGCTACATCCTCATCATCGTCTACTTGGCCGTGGGCGTGTTCATCGCGAACTCGCACCACTACTTCTCGCACCTGAACAGCCTCACGTCCGTCCTCTCGGCACTTCTCGCCGTGGTGCTCTGGCCGCTGATCCTGGTCGGTGTCAACCTGCACATCAAGTAAGGAGCATCCCATGCACCCCACGCTTGTGGCGTCTCTGTTGGCCTCCGTCTTCAACGGGGGCGCGGTCACCGTCGTCTGGATCATCGGCATCATCTTGATCATCGGCGGAGTGGTATCCCTCTTCCGGGGCAGTGTGCTCCTTGGCATCGTGCTGATCGTGATCGGAGTGCTCCTGGGCGGCCTCAATGTGTTCTGACGACGTCGTCCCCGCGCGTCCCGGGAGAAGTGAGGCCGAATGAGCCTCTGGCTCGTGGTAGTCATCGTGGTCGTCATCGTGTTGGTCGTGGTCTTCAGTCGGCGCCGCTGGCGGATCACGCGGCGGAGATGGTGGAACAGATAGCGATCGCCGGCGTGGCCCCTAGCCGTCGTACACCATGCCGTCCAGCGGGCCGAGCAGGCGCCGCAGGCGCTTGGAGACGTGCGGCAGGCGGGCGAGCCGATGAGTCATGGCCTCGCCCGCTTCACGTCTTGCCTGCTGCTCGGCGGCGATCGGCTTCCAGAACGAGTCGATGAGCTCCGCCGGATCGCCCTGCAGCTTGTCCGGCGGCATCTCGAGGTGCTCCGACCACAGACGGATCCGCGACGCGCGGGCCAGCGGAGCGTCGCGGGTCACGACGTTGACTTCCGTGTCGTTGAACAGCGAGTGGTCGTTGAGGTTGGCCGAGCCCAGCGTGAGCCAGGCGTCATCCACGATGCCGACCTTGGCGTGCACATACACGGGCACCGACGTGAGCCCCGCGCTGCGCGCGTGGAGCGTGCAGGCCAGGAAGCGCTCGCCGTGCTCGTCGGCCTGAGCGAGGACGCCCAACTGCCCCTGCGTGGCGTCCTCGCCGCTGTTGGCTCGTGAGGGCAGGAGCACGACCAGGCGGAAGCCGGGAGTCGGCGGGTGCAGCAA
>Ga0302323_100000871_pt1 | contig 24432 bp, 20 predicted proteins | sample Fen_T0_3_FD_201950 | JGI IMG/M metagenome (GOLD analysis project Ga0302323, IMG submission 201950) | Peat permafrost microbial communities from Stordalen Mire near Abisko, Sweden - Fen_T0_3 | ecosystem: Environmental > Terrestrial > Soil > Wetlands > Permafrost | place: Sweden: Abisko... | reverse complement strand
TGCCGATATCGCCCGCGCAGTTGCCTGGCCCTGCCCGTGAGCACATGCAGGGCCCGCAGCCGTGCAACGGGCGCGGGCGATCAGGCGGAGCGCGCGTGGGCGAACCGCCGCGACCACCACCTGTTTGACACCCAACCCGGACAGCATTGACCCGCCGGTCGCCCCTACTCGGCCTCGCCGTCGTATTCCACGCGCACGAGGGTGAGGCCGCAGGCCGGCGCCGGCCCTGGCCAAGCGCGCCGGTCGCAGGCCGCGAGCGCGCTTGTGAGCGTCGCGCAGGTCGAGAGGCCACGCCCCACGGCGATCATTCCACCGACCATGCTGCGGACCATCTTGCGCAGAAAGCCGTCGCCTTCGACCTCGTAGGTCATGGTGCGGCCGCGCGGCACGAGCGGCAGTGCCTCGAAACTCACGCATGAGCGCGTGATCGTGCGCGCCGTGGTCTCGACCGAGCTGCCGGAGTTGGCCAAAGACGCGAAATCCTGCCTGCCGAGAAAGAGCGCGGCCGCGGCTGAGACGTCACCCTCGTCGAGGGTGGCCGGAAGGAAGGCCGCGATCCGGCGGCGCGTCGGGAGCTGGAACGGGCCTGTGTCGAGGACATATCGATAGAGTTTGCTCCGGACCTGCCGGCGTGCGCAGAAGCCCGGCTCGGCGATGCGCGCATCGGACGCGCGTATGTCTGGCGGCAACATCGCGTTGAGGGCATGGCAGAGGTCGGCGGGTGGCAGCTCCTGTGGCAAATCGAAGGACACCACTTGCCCGAGGGCGTGCACGCCGGCGTCCGTACGGCCGGAGGCCGTGACGCGCACGGGCCGGCCGCGTGCCAGGCGTTCGAGCATTGCCTCGAGCACGCCCTGCACCGTGCGGGCGCCCAGCTCCGGCGCCTGAATCTGCCAGCCGGCAAAGTCAGTGCCGTCGTACGCGAGCGTCAGCCGGTAGCGCGGCATGGACGTACGGTGAAGAGGCTACGGCGTCGGCCGGGAGCCGGGCTTGATCGGCCGCGAGCCCTGAGCGCACAGTGGGCAGGCGTCCGCGGCATAGGTCGGTACGCTCAGCTCGAGCAAACTGGCGCGCGGCACGCCGAGGTCGGCGCTGCCGGCGCTTCTGTCCACCAAGCTGCCGACTCCAACGACACGCGCGCCGGAAGCACGCGCGACCTCCATCACCTCGCGCGTCGACTTGCCGGTCGTGACCACGTCCTCGACGACCACGACCGGTTCGCCCGCAGTCAGCGTGAAGCCGCGCCGCAGGGTCATCGCCCCTTCCTGTCGTTCCATGAAGAGCGCGCGGCAACCGAACGCCCGCGCCACCTCATGGCCGACGATCACGCCGCCCAGGGCGGGGGCCACGACTGCTTTGGGCACGACCCCGCTGAGCCGCGGCCGTAGCGCGTCGGCCAGCTGCTGCCCCAACCGCGTGGCGAGCGGCGGGTCGGCCAGTACCAGCGCGCATTGCAGGTAGCGCGGGGAGTGCAAGCCCGAAGACAGCAGGAAATGGCCTTCGAGCAGCGCGCCGCGCTCGAGAAAGACGGAGAGCATGGGGTCATTCATGGCCGTCACTGTACGCGAGCCATGGGACGCGAGCAAGGCTATACTGCGCCCGTGACGCCCATCTCGGCGGTGCTGATCACGCTCAATGAGGCGCAGCGGCTGGACGCGGCGCTGGCCAGTGTCTCGTTCTGCGACGAGGTCCTGGTCGTGGACGCCGGCTCGACTGACGACACCTGTGAGATCGCCCGCGCTGCTGGCGCACGCGTCGTCGTGAACACGCCCTGGCCAGGCTTCGTCGCGCAGCGCAACCTCGCTGCTGAGCGCGCACGCCACGACTGGGTGCTGGCGCTCGACGCCGACGAGCGCGTCACGTCGGCGCTCAAGCAGGAGATCGCGTCCCTTGCAGTCTCCGGGTTCGGTTGCGCGGGCTACCGCATCCCGCGCGTCGCCTTCTACCTCGGGCGCCAGGTGCGCTACACGGATTGGCATCCGGATCCGCAGTTGCGGCTGTTCGATCGCCGGCGTGGACGCTGGCAGGGAGGCCTGGTGCACGAGTCGGTGCGCGTCGAAGGCCCGCTCGGGCACTTACGCGCGGAGATCGAGCACTACCCTTATGCCGACATCGCCGACCACGTCCAGCGCATCAACCGCTACACGACGCTGTGGGCCGACCAGGAGGTCAGCGCCGGCCGGCGGACCGGTCGCGCAAGGCTCGTGGGTGCGCCGATCTGGACGTTCTTGCGCAACTACGTTCTCAAGCGTGGCGCCCTGATCGGGGAGGTCGGCCTGGTCATCTCGGCCCTCGGCGCGTACTACACCTTTCTCAAGCTGGCCAAGCTGCGCGAGCGCACCGCCGGGGGGCGCGCGCCGCGGTGAGGATCCTGCACGTCGACAGTGCCGCCACGTGGCGCGGCGGGCAGAACCAGGTCCTGCTCGCGGCCCGCGGCATGGCCGAGCGCGGGCACGACGTGACGGTCGCGGTGCGTCCGGGCGGCGCCCTCGAGTCGCGGCTTCAGGCCTGCGGTTTGCGCACGCGGCCGCTTCGACTACGCGGCGATCTGGCCGCTGGCGCCGCGCTGCGTCTGGCACGCGCGTGTCGTGAGCTCAAGCCGGACGTCGTTCACACGCACGACTCGCACGCCACGTCCGCTGCCGCGCTGGCCTCGCTGGTCGGTCCGCGTCCCTGGTTGGTGGCGACGCGGCGCGTGGATTTCGCCCTGCGCGGCGCCTTCTCGCGCTGGAAGTACCGTCGTTGCGCACGCCTGATCGCCGTGAGCCAGGCCGTGCGCGCGGTGCTCGTGCACGACGGCCTGGCATCTGAGCGCCTCCGGCTCGTGCACGATGGAGTGAGCGATCGCCCGAAGCAGCCCGGTGGCCGCGAGGCGTTGGCCGGGCTGGGCGTGCCCGAGGACGCCGCCGTGGTCGGCAACGTCGCGGCACTGACGGACCACAAGGATCACGCTACACTCATCGGCGCGGCCGAGGAGGTCATCGGGCACCTGCCGCAGACGCGCTTCGTCATCGTTGGCGAAGGTGAGCTGCGCGCGGACCTTGAGGCGCGCGTTCGGGAGCGCGGTCTCTCTGGTCGCGTGCTTCTGCTCGGCCAGCGCGACGACGTCGATCGGTTGTTGCCAGCGTTCAACGTCTTTTGCCTGTCCTCGCACATGGAAGGACTGGGGACGAGCCTACTCGATGCGATGATGTTCGGCGTGCCGATCGTGGGCACAGCGGCCGGCGGTATTCCGGAGGCGGTCGCAGACGGCGTGAGCGGGCGGCTGGTGCCGCCGAGGAGTCCGCGGCTCTTGGCCGCCGCTCTGATCGAGGTCCTCAGGGACGCGACGCTGAGCGCGCGTCTGGCGCGGGCCGGGCGGCGGCGCTACGAAGACGGTTTTCGGGCCGAGCAGATGGTGGAGAAGACGCTAGAAGTCTACGAGGAGCGAACGTGCACATCCGCGCAATCCTGAATCCGCGTGCCGGTGTGCGCGCGCGCGAAGCGTATGCCGCGCTCGCCAACACGCCCAACGGCTGGCAACTCGAGATCGAGATCACCAATGCACCGGGCCACGCGCGCGAGCTGGCGCGCGAGTCCGCCGCACGCGGCGACGACGCGGTGCTGGCCGTCGGAGGTGATGGCACCATCAACGAAGTGGCTGCCGGCCTCTTGGGTTCACAGACGGCATTGGGCGTAGTGCCTGCCGGTTCGGGCAACGGTCTGGCGCGCACGCTCGGCATCTCACTCGACCCGGCGGCCGCGCTCGGGGAGCTGGCGTACGGCGTGCGCCAACGCATCGACGTCGGCCGCATCAACGGCGAGGCCTTCCTCAACGTGGCCGGTGTGGGCTTCGATGCGTACATGTCCGCGGCCTTTCACGACTGGACGCAGCCGGGCCGGCGCCGAGGGATCTTGCCGTACGTCTGGCTCGGATTGGGCGCTGTGGCGCGCTTCGTGCCCCAGCGCTGGCGCGTGGAGCTGGCCGGCGAGACCCTCGAGCTGCCGGCCTTCCTCGCGACCTTTGCCAATGGCCGACAGTACGGCGGCGGGGCGACGATCGCGCCCGAGGCCCGGCTCAACGACGGGCAGCTCGAGTTCGTGGTCATCGATCCCTGCAACAAGGCAGAGCTACTGCTCAACACGCCGCGTTTATTCCTGGGCACGCTCTCCGGCTTCCGTCGCTACCATCACTGGACGGTACCTGGAGCGACGCTGATCGCGCAGTACGCGGCAGAACACCAACGCGATGGGGAGCCCGGCGAGCGCTGCGAACGTTTCGAGATCACGCTCGAACCGCGCGCGCTGGACGTGCTCGTGCCACGGCGGACGCTCGAGGATCCAACGGGGCCGTTCTCAGACCGCAAAGGGGCTGCGACGCGCCACTCGGTGTCCGCAGGGGACTGCGACGCGCGCAACTGAAACGATGCTGACCCAGAAGCGCTTCGCTGCCGCCCTGCTCGTGGTGGCTGCCGCGCTGGCGTTGCTCTTACTCGCAGACGCCTGGCTCGTGCCGCGGCCGGTCGGGCTACGTCTTGAGGTCGAGACGCCCTGCCGGCCGGAGGCCTCCGCGACTGGAGTCGTCAGCGCTATCAACGCCTCTGTCTTGCCGTCAGCGGCGCGCAAGAGCGGCTGCGCGCAGGCCCGCTGGTCAGGCTTCTGGGCGCTCCCGGACAAGGGCGCGATCAGGCTCAAGATCGTTACCGACGGAGCGCTGCGTTTGGGGATCGACGGACGGCCGCTGCTGGAGATCATCGCCACGGGCATGCGGGCCAGGCGAAAGGTGGTCATGCCCCTGACTGCGGGACTGCACGCGCTAGCGCTCGATTGGATGCCGGACGCGGGAGCGCGGCCTGGCTTGCTCCGCGTCCTCTGGGCCCGTCGGCCTGGACAGTGGCAGGTTGTGGAAGAGGCCACGCTCTTCCCGGAGCGACCGACGGCGCTCGCGCTCTTGGCCGGCCGCGCGCGTCCTTTCGTGCAGCAGCTCGCTCTCGCCGTCTGGCTGGTCACGGCCATCGTGTGGGGCGTTGGCTTGCGCTCGCGCTGGCGTCCGCTCGTCGTCACAGCGCGACGCGCATTTGCGTTCCTGCGCACCGGCTGGCGGTCGCGCGCGTTGGCCGGCGCAGTGCTGGCTCTGATTCTGGTCTATGGCGCTGGCCTGCGCTTCGAGGCCTTGCTCGGGGGCTACTGGCCGGAGGCGCCTCCGCGCTGGGCCGAGCGCGTCGTGTCCTGGGTCCACCCGCTGCGGCCGCGCGCGTGGCACTGGCCGCATGTCGAGCACCCCTACGGCGGCGGAGATGCGGCCGCGTACCTGCGCTACGCCCGGCAGATGCACAATCCCTACGAGCCGCGCGTGCGCGAGCCGCTGTTCGTCATGGCCACAAAGGCCGGACTGTGGGTCACTGGCTGGCGCGACGTCGGCGTCAGTGTCGCGTCCTGCGCCTTCTCTGTCCTGGCGATAGCCGTCACCTACTTGCTCGGTGCTTACGCGTTCTCGCGCTGGGTCGGTCTGGGAGCCGCGTTGGCCCTCGCCATCGAGCACCAGGCCATCGCGCAGAGCGTCACCGGTTTCCGCGACGAGGCCTTCGCGGTCTTCGTGGTCCTGACGGCGTGGGCCGCGCTGCGCCTCTACCGACGTGGCACATTCGGCGACGCGCTGCTGCTGGGCTTCGCCGGTGGCGCGGCCTGGCTGACGCGCATCACCACGCCGACGCTACTGCTGCCGATGTACCTCGCGCTGGCTTCGTTCCCGCGATCACGGCCGTGGCGGCAGAGGCTCGAGCGCGTGGCCGTGGCCGGACTCATAGCGTGCGCGCTCATGGCGCCGTTCATGGTCAACTGCGCAGTCAGATACGGTGACCCCTTCTACTCGATCAACGAGCACGTCGTCTTCTATCGCGTCGGGTCGAACCTCAGCTACAACCACGGCATGACGGTGCTCGACTACCTGCGCTCGAGCTTCCGGCCCGCGCAGATGGCCGACACTGTCTTCATCGGTTACACGGAGTACCCGTTTGGCCGCAAGTGGGACTACGGCGACTGGGCGCGCCCTCTCGGGCCGATCTTGGCAGGGATGTCGATCGCAGGGATCGCGTTGTGGCTGTTCTCGGCGAGCGGTCGGCTACTGCTGCTGGCGCACCTGGCCACGATGTTCGCCTTTGCCTTCACCTATGAAGCGCGCGAAGGTGGACCCTGGCGGCTCACGTTCCACGCCTATCCTTTCTACTTGATCGCCGCGTCCCTCGCCGCTGTCTGGTCTGCGCGACTGCTCGTTTCGGCCGGAGCGCGCCAACGACTGCGCGCGTGGTTGAGCCTGCGGCGTGGATTCGGGCTCGCGGCAGCGGCTGGCGGGCTGGTGGCCTCGAGCTGGCTGCTATGGCATGGCCTCAGCTACCTTCGATTTGCCGAGACGCTAGCCGCAGCGAGGGACCCGGGGCGCCTCGTGGGATTCCAGGCTGGATCGCGCGACGCCTTCTTCTTTGCAGAGAACTGGCACATGGCCGCCGAAGCGCCCGGCTGGCCGGAGCACTATTGGCGCGGCTCACGCGGCCGCGCGGCCACACTGCGTCTGCCGCTCACGGCTGGCCGCGGTTACGTGGTCACCCTCGGGCTCGATCCGGTCTTGCCCGAGCAGTCGTCGCCGGGCGTGCTCCAGGTGGACTTCAACGGACGGCGACTGGCCGCCATCGGCCTTCAGTGGCACCCGGAGAAGACAGGGCGATACACCGTCCCTGTCCCGGCCCCATTCGTGATCGAGGGGGCCAACCGCCTGACGCTGTCCGTCGATCCAGCGGCGCTCGCAGGCACGACAGACGCCGCCCGCAAGCACGCCCCAGACGGAAGCGGAGCCGCTTTCGCGCTGTACTACGTGATGATCCGGCCTTCTGCGGCCTCTGCGCTCACTAGTCCTGAGCCGTCACCGCGGGTGTCTTCCGGGCCAACGCCGCTGCCACCTTCTCCACGAGACGCACGTCCTGAGCGGTGAACGCATCGCGGAGGTCACTCCAGACCTCCAGGATCGCCCACAGACCGGCCTCGGTGCGGACGGGTGCAACAAGCGCGCTGCCTGTGGCGAGCCCCACGCCAGCCCAGGCTGGTCGGCCGGACAGATCTGAGACGAGCGTCGGCACATGGCCTTGCGCCGCGTCAGCCAGCGGTCCACCGCCTGACCAGACTCGCTCTGGTCCGGTCGGCCGGTCGAGCGCCGTGTGCACGACCAGGTCCTCGCCGTCGGCCACGTAAGCGGTCACGGCCGCGAAACGCGCGAACCTCTTCTTGAGATTGTCAACGACCTGGGACAGCGCCTCCTCGAACGAAGGGGCGCCCTTCACCAGTTGCTCGATCGAGTGCAGGATCTGGTCCCTGCGCTGCGCCGATCGCCGTGCTAGATCTACTTTCCAGGGCTTTTCGTCGTCCAACGTAGCCGCCATGTTCACCTCGGGTGACTCCTTCTCTCTTGGTGAGTTGCCTCAAACCTTGCCCCATATGGGGCCTTGGGAGCGGCGACAGGGTGGCCTTCTAGGCCCACCCGCGGCCGCCGTCCACACACAAAACCTCGCCGGTCACGTAGCTTGCGCCCGCGACCAAGAACAGTACTGCTGCCACGACTTCTTCCGGCCGGCCAAAGCGCCTCAGTGGCACGCGCTCAGCGAGCGCCGCCGGTGGTGCTGGCTCTTCCAGCAAGCCCGGCGCCACGGCGTTGACCCGGATCGTCGGCGCCAAGGCCAAGGCCATGCAGCGCGTGGCCATGATGAGGGCGGCCTTTGACGCGCAGTATGGCAAGTGCGACTTCCACGGCCTGAGCCCGCCCAGGCTGGCGACGTTCACGACAGAGCCAGCACCCCGCTGTCGCATGTGCGGGGCTGCGGCGCGGGTCGCCATCACTGCCGCCTTGACGTTGACGTCAAAAGCCTCGTCCAATACGTCCTCGCCGATCTCGTCGAATGGGACATCGCGGAACACGCCGACGTTGTTCACGAGGATGTCCAGCCCGCCCAGCGCACGCGCTGCCTCGTCCACGAACCCGACCATCTCGCCCGGCACGCGCGCATCAGCGGCCACGGCCACGGCCCGCCGCCCGTGCTCACGCAAGAGCGCCAGCTCCTTCTGCGCCCCGGCGTGGCTGCTGCAGTAAGAGAAGGCCACGTCGGCACCCTCGGCTGCCAGCGCGCGCACGATCGCCGTCCCGAGCCCCCGCCCGCCACCTGTGACTGCCGCTGTCTTTCCGGATAACCGCTGTGCGTCCATGCTGGGGAACGGAAGGTGTCAAACCTTTGGATTATAGCAGCTTTCTCGGCTTGAGGTAGGCGGCGCCAGCAGCCCGGCCTAGCGGCCGCGCGACGGCACTTCGGCAGGCGCGACGGCAGCGATCAGAGCCCGGTAGCGCTCGAGGACCACTGGCCAACGGTAGTACTCCGCGACGTACCGGCGGCCATTCTCGGCCAAGACGGGTCCGAGCGCTGGCGCGGTGACCAGCAGGTCGAGCGCAGCGCCAAACTCCTCGGCGTTCTCGTAGTAGAGCCCGGCGTTGGACCTGAGGCAGTGGTCCTTGAGCACAGGCGAGTGCGCGTTCACGAGCGCGGGCGTGCCCAGGGCCCAGCCCTCGAGCAAGACGATGGACAGGCTTTCGAACGGGCTCGAGCAGAGCACGACCTGGGCACCGGCCATTGCCGCGTGCTTCTCCTCCTCTGACACGAACCCGAGGTAGCGCACGCCCGGCGCCTCTGGGACTGGCATCGCTGTCCGGCCGATCAGGACCAGGCCGACCGGATCGGTCACCTCAGCGCGGTAGCGGCCGTAGAAGTCGAGCATCTCGGCGCAGCCTTTGCCGGCGTCAATGCGGCCGGCGTACAGCGCGTAGCGGCTGGCACCCAGGCCGTGGCGCTGCCGAAAGGCGTCGACATCGGGGCGCTCCGGGGTTTCGATCCCGATGCCTGTGACGCGCGTCGGCCGGTCGCCGACAGGGAAGCGCGCGCGCACCAGCGCCTCCTCCGGCACTGAGCAGAAGGCGAACGCACGCGGCAGGTCGAACACCTCGCGGAAGACCCGCAGGCGCAGGGCAGGCTCGTCATGCGCCGTGGGTACGAGAATCGAGCGCGCCGCGGCCGCGCGCAGGCCAGCCCAGGTCGGATAGTAGAGGTACGTGAAGAACAGGACGGCGTCGTACTCGTCTGCGTGAGTCGCCAGGTGTTCCGCCAAGGCCGGGACGTACGGACCTTGACGCCTCAGAAACTCCTGCTCTTCCTCATCGCTGGCCGCGCGGCCGTAGAGCGGCTCCGCAAAGGCATTGAACGCCGCCAGGTCGCGCTCCGCCTCGCAGGCAAAGCGTAAGACCTCGACACCGTTCAGCGTCTCCGTCCCGGCCGGCAGCTCGTTGCGCCAGGTGACGTAGTCGCGCGCGCAGGTGGTGAGCACCGTGACTCGGTCGCCAATCGCGAGGCGCTCGGCGACCGCCCGGGCGAGCGACTCGGAGCCGCCCGCCACGTCGAGGCCGTAGCGCTGTGTGACGAACGCCAAATGCAGAGATCGTGGCGACATCGCGGCACGATGATAGCCCAGGTCCTGCGCCGGACCCGGGCTTGAACGACTGCGCCTCACGCCATCTGGGCTTTGACGGACGCGCCGCAGTAGGCGCAGTAGGTGTGCTCAGGCGCGAGGGCCTTGCCGCAGCTCGGGCACACGGGCTTGAGCGCGTGGTGGCAGGTCGGGCAGAAGTTGAAGGCTGGCTGCACGAGCGCGCCGCACCCCGGACAGGGGCCGAGCACAGGGTCACGCATCAGGAAGTAGATCAGGAAGCCCAGCCCGTTGGGCACAAAGATCGCGACCAACGTCCAGAGCGTTGCGCGCATGCCGCGGCGTCTCGAGTCCCCGTTGACGTAGCCGACCAGCAGCGCCAGCGCGCCGAGCATCATTCCCATGAAGAGGCCGAGCCCGAGGCTGAGTGGGATAGGGGGCGGATTCGCGTCGTTCAGCTCTATCGCCGTCGGCAATCCGATCGCAGAAGCCAGAGCGATGACAACGCCGAGAATCCACGCCCACGTGGGGATGATCGACAGCTCTGAGCGCAACTTGGACATGGCTACTCCTCCTCCATAGCGCGCAACAAGCCCGCCTGGCGGGAGCGCGCTGCGAGCGCCGCCAGACCGCCGAGCGTGACCGGCGCAAACCAGACGACGACAAACAACGACACAAGGCCGGCAAACGGCACAGCCCACTGTCGGCCGAGCCAGTCGATCCCGATCCAGAGCACGCGCGCGGTCAGTAGGCCGAGCACGCCTGCCAGCAGGCTGGCGGCCGCGACCAAGCGCATTCGCGCCGCTGTCTCGGCCAGCTCCGCGCTGCGCCGGCGCAGCCTGACGCGCGTGGCAGCGGCCAGGCTCGCCGGCACAGCCAACGGCTGACTCGCCAGAGACCTGAGGCCAAGGTTGAGAGCCTCGCCGAAACGGCGGCAGCGCTCGCAGACATCCAGATGCGCCCGGAGCCGCGTTGCGTCTTCCGCCGACAGCGGTCCGTGGCGCTGCCGGAGCACAAGCTCCTCGAAATCGGCGTGAGTGAGTGACTCGTTCATGAGATCCCCGCAAACTGTGTGGCTAGCGCGCGTAGACCACGGTAAAGGCGCGACTTGGCAGTGGCCACCGGAATGTCGACGACCGCTGCGATCTCCTCGAGGGACAGCTCCTCGCGGAAACGCAGCAACAGCACCTCGCGAAACAAGATCGGCACCCGCTCCAGCGCGGCAGCGACGCGATTGGAGTTCTCGCGGGCCGCCAATGCCTCGAACGGGGAGGGCGTCGGCGCTGGGAGGTCGAGCGGCTTCGAGTCAGACTCCGGGTCCATGAGGGCATCAAGGCTCTCGGGCTGCCGCCGCCGGAACCAGTCGATCGCCAGGCGGCGCGCGATGGTCAACAGCCAGGCTATGAACGGGTAGCGATCGCTGTAGAGATGCCCCCGCTCGAGCACGCGCACCCACGTCTCCTGAAAGAGCTCTTCAGCCAGATCCCTGCGCCCGGTGAGATGCAGAAGGTAGCGAAACAAGCGGTGCTGATAGCGCTCGATCAACCAGTCGAGAACCTCCGTGTCGCGGCGCCTGAGGCCGCACAGGATCTCCACGCGTTCGTCCTCGAGAGTGGCCAGCACGGAAGTGAATGCCATCTGCATCTTACCGTCAGATACGGACGAGCCGGCCAGAAAGACCCCGCTGCCCGAGGCGGACGCACGCATCCGCGACCCAGACCAACGTCGTATCCGGTGGGAGCTCAGCGTTGCGCGCGGGCTAGCGAGAAGTGTCGGAACAGCTACTTGGACTTTGCCTGCTGTTTCGCCGCCTCTGCCATGAACTTCTCGATCACCTCGGGAATCTTGTCCGGCTGGCGGGAGACCTCCGAGAACACCGTGAGGATGTCGATCTCACTGGACATCCCGCCAAACTGGCGCTGCTGGGAGGCTGGCGGCGGGCCGCCCGGGCTGCCCGCTGCCGGAATGTCCGTCGGCAGGTGAACCGCGTACAGGGCGCCACCTGCCAGGGCCTCATGTGGATAGCCCAAGAGCCAGGCGCAGTTGTGGCCGTCGAGAATCATGTTGGCAGACAACACGACCCAGAGTCCGCGCTCGGTTTCCTGGGGCGCCTGACAGTTCCACCGCCGCGCGTGGGGGATCGTCGCGGTCAGGTCTGTGAACCCGTAGGCGTCCACTGGGACGTCGCTGAGGCCGCGCTGCTGTGCGAAGGTTCTGACCTCGGGAAGCGATTGATCCCAGTCCACGTTGGAATCAGCGACCAGGGTGTAGGCCGGCCGGCCAAGGCTCAGCGGGCCCATGTAGGGGAAGTAGAAGGGAAACGCCCGCACAGCGGTGAACAGACAGCTCGCGGCCAACAAGGCGGTGAGTGCTTGCAGTGCGCGCGCGGCCCGAGGTGTCGAGCCCCGCAACCGCTCGAGCAGCGCAGGCAGCGGTGCCAGCAGCAGGATCAGGAGGATCATCGGGACGCTGAAGTGGCGAATGCTGATGCTGACCCGGCTCAGGAGGCACGTGGCCACCATCACCACCAGCGAGATCCAGAGAACGCGCCAGTGCATGGCCTCGGACGCAGGGATCAACCCCGGCGTCGCCGCATTCCCCTTGCGCCTCGCGATTAGCCAGACGGCCAGCGCCAGGGCGAGCAAGCCGAGAAAGCCCAGCGGCGACTTCAGCAGGAAGAGCACCGGGAAGTAGAACCAGACGCCGTGCGAGTAGGACTGGCCCAGGATGAAGCACGGCCGGCTCCCCATTATCAGCACCATCAAGATGCCGAGCAGGTAAAGCCAGAGTGGCATCAGCAATCGCCGCAGGGGATCGAGCACGGCGCCGCCGGGAATGTGGCTCAGCACCTCCATCGGCTGCCTCACCGAGAAGATGAAGTAGAACGCGTAGACCATCAGCCCGGCCCAGAAGACGCCGCGGAGCGTGGCGCGCCAGCGCGCTTTTCTCCAGGTGCGGGCCTCGGCTTTCTCCGCGGGCTGGCCAGGCAGCGGACGCCATCGCGCGCTCAGGGCGAACGCGGGGAAGACCAGGAAGAGGAGACCCGCGGTGAACTTCGAGAGCAGCGCGCCTGCCAGGCAGGCGGCGAACACAAAGACCTGCTTGCGGGTCGGGTCGCGATAGAGACCCGCGAAGCTCCACACCGTCAGGAGCGAGAACAAAGTGATCGCGATGTCCGTGTGCACGAGGGGCCCAAAGGCGAGAAACGTCGGCAGGCTCGCGTACACGCTCAGCGAGAGCAGCCCGCCCCAGCTTCCTCCCAGCCGCCTTCCACAGACGTACACGACCCAACCGAGAACCAGCGTGAGCAGCAGCATGGGCAGTCGGGCCCAGGCCAGCGTGGTCACAGGATCGTTCCACTTGTTCAGCAGCCAATCTCCAAAGACCCACTCGCCGAGGAAGGCGTGGAAGGGCTTGCGGCTGATCGTCCACTGGATGCTGGAATAGTCGGCGTGCGTGCCGCGCAGGACCAGCGGCAGCGCCGACAGCACCTTCGGCAGCGGCGGATGCTCCGGGTTCATGCGCAGATCGAGCTGCTGGAGAGCGCTCACCCCAGCGCCGATATGCGCAACCTCGTCGAAAGTGGCGGACTGGCGCAGGGCTGCCCCGCCTGCCAGTACCCCCATGAAGGCGAGCAACACGATGGCCGCGATCGTATACGCAGAATCCTGTTTCATCTCCTCTTCCCCAGAATGCACGGAGAGCTTCTCCTTCTGCTGCCACGGCTGTCAAGCCGACCCGCGGCGCCGGCGCGCGGCAGCATCCGCGATCCAATCCAGCGACGTATACGGTTCGCGGGGCCAGAGGGACGCAAATGAACAGCGCGACTCCGCAACGCCGGGCTGCCCTGGCCTGCTGTTGTCGGGCTAGCGTGACTCGGCTTAGCCCAGGACGGAGCACGGTTTGCGAACACCGCCAGACCAGAACCTCCCGCTGCTAAGACTGCCTCGCTGGGCGTCCAGGAGCGGGCGCGAGTCTCGGCCTCCTGCACCACCGGCGTCCGGTCCGCCGTCAGGGCCAGCCGGGCCGGCTCCGACGCCCGCACGCACATTCACGCTCGCCCCGCAGCTGAAACAGGGGCTTCAAACAGCCTGGGGCAATTCCCTTCCAGGCGGCAACGCGCTGGAGCAGGGCGGCATTCTGGTCCAGAAGGCCGATCACACCTACGAATGGCGCGCCGGGGTCGGCACCAGCGGTGGCAGCTTCGCCGCGAACTACGGCGATCTGAAGACTGGCGAAACGCTTGTCGCCACGGCGCACACGCACCCCTATTCCGCGGCTGAAGGTGGCTACACGGACGTTGCCTTTTCCGGAGGCGACCTGGCCAACATGGCTCTGGCCTCGCGGCCAGAGGACAGCAAGTTCGTGCAATCCGGCAATACGGTGTTCATGGTGGAGAAGACGCAAGCGTTCAAGGATTACGTCGCGGCAAAGGGAGAGAACGTCGCGCATACTGCGATGATCAACACCTGGAACACCACCTTCGCAGCAGCGACCGGCACCTTCACCGAGCGGGTCGAGGCAGCGGCCAAGGCGGTCTGCAAGGAGTACCATCTTGAGTACTATCGAGGTTCAGGGGACACGTTGACTCAGGTGGACGTCAGCAAGTGAGGATGATGAGTTGGCGCTCGTTCGGCGGGGCTCTAGGGCTCTGCGCTGTCCAGTTGGCTGGAGCCGGTCAAGGTCAGGAACCGAAAAGGGAGGCAGCTGTGGCTGAGGTCAAGGACGTCACCGTCGAGGCACGATCGGCGGGCACCTGGGCTGTGCGCGTCACCCGACAGGATGAGAGTCGCTCGAAGGACGCGGCTGTGATCGTGCGCTCTGAACGGAAGCCGTCCCTGCCTGACCCTGTCCATGTCCGGCTTGCTGGAGCGCGGGCTTGGTTGGCGCTGGCGAAGGATCGTGTGGCTGAGAAGGAATGGGGCGCGGCGATCGAGCTCGCGCGCAAGGGTCTCGTTGAGCTCGGCCAAGAATACGCGCGGCCACAGGTCGATGACGATACCGAACTGAAGGCCCTTGCAGCCGAGGATCAGATCAAGCAAGGGCGCCTGGAGAACGCCGCGCGCATGCTCGCCGGCGCGCTGTCGACCCGCATCGTCTGCTATGTGGACCTGCACAACGACACTGTGGTCGAGGTCTCGCCGCCCGTTCAGGACTGAGCGTCGCGCGCGTGAGTGATGGGCGAAATCTTTCCCCGTCGCCCGCGCCCAACCTGCGCGCGTCCTTCAACACTCCGCATCAGCCCGCCAAGCATCTGCCCAACACGAGTGCACAGCGCCCGAGCCGATCGCAGGCAGCGGCGCGTCACGTCGCACGTGCCACGTCCCACGATCTGAGTCACGCCGTACGTGGGCACGTGCGCTTCCTGCTCGTCCACGCTACGATCGAATCATGAGGCTGAGACTCGCTTCGCTGATGGTGATGCTAGGTGTTGCGGTAGTGCCGCCCGCGCACGCGGTGTCGGCCGGGCCGCGGCCGGCGCTTCCGTTCATCGAGGACGACTATGGCCGGGCGTTGGCTGAGGCTAAGGCGCGCCAGGTCCCGCTCTTTGTCGATGCCTGGGCTCCGTGGTGCCATTCGTGTCAGTCGATGCGGGCGTACGTCTTCACTGACCAGGCGCTCGCGAAGCTAGCGCGGCGGCTCGTCTGGCTCTCGATCGACACGGAGAAAGATCAGAACGCCGCGTTCGTGGCGCGCTTTCCGATCGAGGCCTGGCCGACGCTCTTCTTCATCGATCCGCACTCTGAAAGCGTGCTGCAGCGTCGGCTCGGAAGTGCAACGGTCGCGCAGCTTAAAGGCATGGCCACCGAGGCCGAGCGTACTTTTTCTGGCCGCATAGACGGTTGGCGCGGAGCGGTCGACCGAGCCGAGTTTCTCTTCGGCCAAACGAAGAACGCCGAGGCGGCCGATGCGTACGCGAAAGCACTCCGCGAAGTGCCAGCCAACTGGGACGGACGTGGCCGAGCCGTGGAGTCCTATCTGATGGCGCTCTCGTCGTCGGATCAGGCGCGACGCTGCGCCGAGGTCGCGGCGGCCGAGTACCCGTCGATGCGCAGCACGCCTCCGGCGCTGACCGCGGCCTCCGCCGGGCTCGACTGCGCGGTCTCGCTGCCACCGACAGATTCTGAGCGGGTCCGACTCATTCGCACGATGGAGAGCCTCAGTCGCGAGGTGATCGCGCATCCAGGGGAAGCAGTCGCAGCTGACGACGTGTCTGGTGTCTTCCTGTCGCTCTACTCTGCGCGCGAGGACGCGAAGGACGCTGCCGGTGCGCGCGCGGTGGCCGAGGAGTGGGGCCGCTTTCTCGATGGCCAGGCCACGGCTGCCAAGTCGCCTGAGGCGCGCGCCGTGTTTGACTCGCACCGCCTGACAGTGGACTTGGCACTCGGCCGGATCGATCAAGCGATCGCGATGCTCCAGGCCTCGGAGCGCGACTTTCCCAATGACTACAATCCGCCGGCGCGTTTGGCTGTGGCCTATGCTGCCGCCAAGCGCTACGACGAGGCCGTGGCTGCGTCGGACCGCGCGCTTGCGGAGGTGTATGGTCCCAGGCGCGTCACCGTGCTGCGCCAACGCGCTCAGATTCTCATCGACAAGGGCGATCGCGTCGCTGCCCGGAGCGCGCTCGATCAGGCCCTAGAGCTCGCGCGAGCGCTGCCCGATGCGCAGCACGCCTCGCGCATGATCCAGGTGATCCAGAAGAAGCAGGCCGAGATCCGTCAGTCCGCAGAGTGACAGAGGCGGGGACACCTTGAGCTGTCGCTCGGCCCGTCCAAGGTGTCCCCGACTATCCAGTCTTCCGAATGGCGACGAGGCGCGTCAGCGTCGCGCCAGAACGACCGACGATCTCTCCGCTGCCGCGACCTTGCCGAAGAACGCGCGCACGGGCGCGTATTCGGTGGCCGGCGCCAAGAATCGCTTGAGATGCATCTCGCGCGTGACGTTGAGATGATCCGCACTCGCCTCTACTTTCAGCGCGTAGCTTCCGAACGGTGCCTCGATGGCAACGGGATCGGGAAGCTCATCGACAGCGAAGCCGGCCGGCAGCGTGATACGAGCGGTCTCGGAATACTCGGTGGAGGCAATACTGATGGGATGGACGCGTTTGGGCTCGGTCAAGCTGACGGAGTCGCGCCGTGACAGGAAGACAGGACAGAAGACGAGCATGCGGTTCTGCATGAGCTGGGAATAGGACGGGGCCGAGTAACGCACCGCCAGGTCGAAGCGGCCCTCGCTCATGCGGTCAGTGGGACGGATCTCCGCCACCTGCACACCCGCCGTGGAGGCCGCCAACCAGCGCTCGATGCGCTTGGTGTAGGCGCCGGCTGTGCCTGTGAACACGTCGCGCTCTTGAACCCCCGATTGGCCCCAGGACGTCTCGTTGACGCTGACGTCGACACTGCCCGCGCCTCCCAACGTGACGTCCAGATGGCGTTCGATGCGATTCGCCGCAGGTGGCAACTCAGGCAAGCGCACGAGCCCGCCGGCTGTGCCGGCCGCCAATAGACCCCAGCCACCCTGTTCGTCCTCGGGTAGATCGCCCAGCGGCGTGTGCGGATCCGTCGGGTCGAAGAACAGCAAGGCGCCCAGTTTGTCGTGCTTCAGGACAGCCGCTTGCGCGTCAGGCGCGCGCAGTTGAATCGCCACGATCGCGTGATTGAACTGCCGGGGCGAGGGCCACTCCGGTCTCACGTAGCTTGGATCCGAAGAATAGACCAGAACCAGATAAGCACGGATGCCCATCACCTTCAGCAACGCGACCATCAAGTTCGCCTTGTCCTTGCAGTCGCCGTAGAGCTTTGCCAGCACCTCGGAAGCGGCATGCGGGCGGTAACGACCGACTCCGATTTGGATCGAGATGTAGTTGACCGATTGCACGAAGCGAGCGATGGCCGAGAGTTGCTGCCACTCTCCCTTTGTATCTCGTGTCAGCTCACGCGCTTTGGCTGACAACGCCTCGCTGGCCTCGGATTGCGGCGACACCAGATCTGTTGCCCAGCGCGCGACGGCATCCCAGTCCTTGAAGGATTCGCCCCCAAGGCGTGGCGTGCCCTCCGGCGGAAAGTAGCGCACGTTCAAGCGCGGCGTGAGGCTCGATATCGGCGGAGCGGCCTTCTCGCGCTCGATCGGCTTGAGGTCGCGCAGCTCCCAGACATAGCTCGCACCTTCGATCCTCGGCACAACGTCCGCATGATTGGCGAGCACGCCTTCTGCACGCCAGCCGGGCGGGAGTGTCAGAACGTAGCTGGAGGTCAGGACTGGCGCCCAATGCTGAAACGACCAGACGTCTTCATGGAAGAACTTCTGGGTCTCGACCACCGACTCGTAGCCGAACACCGATCCTGACACCACATCGGCAGCCGCGCTCAGGATACGCGCGCGCGATTCGTTGTAGACGTCGTTGTCGACCAAGGCCACGTCGAGCACGTCGCTCTTTCCGTAGCGCTTGACAGCCCCGCTCGGCGGGATGTGCCAGGCCTTCAGATCGCGCACCTTGGAGATGTCGGTGTCATAGGGAATCAATGCCACCGCGTCCTTGGCGCCGTCCCTGCTGAGGATGCGAATGGCATAACGCCACTCGCGCGTCACCTTGCCGTCACCGGCGATCGTGGTCTTGCCCTCGTCGAGGAGCACGACGGTGTGGACGTCCGCGCCATAGGATGGCGCTACCGTTGCCGCCGCTGCCTGCAACCAGGTCGGGGCATCCTCCGCGTGCGCCGAGGCTCCCACGGCTGTGACGAGCGTCAACACAGCGCCGCCCCAGCGACCCACAGCCGTCGTTCTCACTGTGTGCCGCCCTCCTGGCGCAGCGTGAGCATGTGGTTGTCGGACGCGTGCAGGATGTCGAAGACGTTCTTCAAGTCATCGTACGCCTTGGGCCCGAACAGGACGGATCCCGCCCCGCCGAATGAGAACTGACGCTCGACTTTCAGCACACGGGGCGTGCCGGTCGTGACGGCCAGTCCCATCGAGCTCAGGACGAGCTCGCCGACTTTGAGATCCGCTGGGGCGTCTGGATTCTCCAGATCGAAGCCGTTCGGCAGTTCGATCTCGATCTTGTCTTTCTCTGACCAGGGATAGTCGAAATAGAGCGGGTTCTTGCGTGTCTGGGCCGTAAATCGCGGCGCGTACCCGTAGCGGAAGTACGAGGGTTGCAGGAACAACCGCTTGCCTGTCCGGCGCGCATACCCCGGAACACGCACATGGTAGGCGATACTCATCGTGTCGCCGGGAAGGGTCACGCCCTCGAATCGCACCTGAGTGACCTCAGCTGCGCTCATGCGCTCCTTGAGGCCGTTGCGCAGCAGCTCGTCGCGCCGCTCCGGCGTCTCGGCATCGTAGAGCTCCTTGTGCTCTTCGCCGAGGTGCCCGCCGTAGCCCAGCACGACGTCTCCCTCTAAGGTGCCGTCCTCCGCGAGTCGCAGCTTGGCCGAGCGCGTGGTCACGGAATCGCTCGCCGGCGAAATCGGTATCTTCACGAACTTTCCGCCCTTGCTGTCGACCACAAGGGCCTGCACACCCTCGTTCTGCCAGCGCAGTCGGCCGCAACCCACGTACGTCTCACTGGGGTCGAAGTATTGCCACTGGCCGTCGATCTCTACGGCGACGACGATGTTGTTCAACCAACGCGGATTGAAGATCGCGGGGTCGAAAAGCGCCTTGCTGCGATCTGGCAACACCACGACTCGCGTCACTAGACCAGCCGCGGTCGCCAAGGCGCCGAAGGCCTCCACGATCTCGCGGTTCGTCCCGACGCGCCGCGCTACCGTGTCCTCGGGAGTCTTGTTGGCCTTCGTCTCGCGCACCTGGTCAGGCGTCAGCCCAGAGGCGTCGTCTTCAAGATGCTTGATCTGGTCACGGCAGAACTCACAGATCCTCCGAGCCTTTTCCATTGGAGTTGTGGCGCCTGTCACGATGTCTTCGACGGTGGTGGCCTTGGCCGCCTTGGCTATCTTGCCGAGCTCTTTGTAGAACTCCTTGCTCCACCGACTCCAGAAGGCCTCTGCCGTCTCGTTGTCCTTGTCCGTATAGCGAATGAAGACAGAGGCCCGTGAAGTCTCTTCGGGAGGCATATCCGGCTCTTCGACAAAGGCTGGGATGTTGGTGATCTTCCATACACTAAGGGTCTGCCCGGCGGGACCAGGCTCCGGCTTCATCGATCCCAGGGACACGCCCAGACTGTCCAAGCGCATGTGATAGCCGGGTGGCAAGTTGTCCGACCGGATCGCCAGGCGCAGCTGCTGTACGGGAACCGCGATCTGAACCGGGATTGTGGCGTAGTGCGTGAACGACCCCTTGTGAAACTCGATCCAACGATACTCGACGATCGAGCCGACCTCGACCGCGGGCAGGGCAAACGATGTCGCTTTGACCTTCGCGCCCCTTCCGCGCACCACAGTGCGTTCGAAGATGTCGCTGTCTTTGACCTCGACGATCGCGCCGTCGGGCCGGACCGTGCGCGCCGCAACCTCACTGACGCGAACGTCCTCGTCATGATAGATGTTGGCCTGCGCAAAGGCCGCCTTGCCGCGTTCGTTGAAGATCTTGATGCGCAGAGCGTAGCGCCTGATAGTGCGTTCGAAGCGGCTCTCGTCTTCGACTTCGACCTCGTAGGAGAGCGCCTCGGCGTCCGACGCGCTGTCGACCTTCGGCGCCTTGAGGGCCAGCTCCTCGGGTGTCACTGGCCGCCAGAAGACCGAGGCCTGCGCCCGCTCCGACGCAACGCACAGCAAGCCAATCGTGCCTATCCCAACAGCCAGATGGCAGATGAGACCGCGCATTCGAACCTCCTTGCCCGACACGGGGATGCGTTCCACGCGCGTGCACTGCTCCGGCTGAGAGAGATCCCTCCGCAGGAGCACGCCATCCAGCTACAGGCCTCGGTACCAGTACCTCATAGGATCTTCATTTGGGCTGCCCCGCGTGTCAACCCATGGCGGCGTATCGCGAAGGTGGGCGGCTCAGAAGAAGCAGGCCGAGATCGAGTCAAGGGTAGAATGACGCGCCGCCGGCTCGAGAGCGGCAGGAGAGGATGGCGACGTGGCAGTGCGTGGCCTGATCTACGATCACGACGGGACGCTCATCGACTCCATTGACCTCGTGGTCGGGGCCACCAATGCGGCACTCGAAGACGCCGGGTTCGCGCGCGTGTCGCGTGAGGGCATCATGCGCGGCATGATCTACCCGACCGCTGCGCGCATGGGCTATCACGCTGGCTCAGAAGACGATGTCCTGAATTCGGCGCTTGCGTCCGGCTTCTACGCTGAAGCCTGGCGCATCGGCGTGACCGCGGCCCGGCCGTATCCCGGAGTGCGCGAATTGCTCGAAACCGTTCATCGCTTGGGACTACCGCAGGCCATGCTTTCGAACAACCGCGGCGAGTTCATCCGGCAGATCATGAAGACCCACGGCCTCGCGGACTTCTTCGATTCGATCTTGGGGGAGGAGGACGTCGCGGAGCCCAAGCCGTCCGGCGCCGGGATACTCGAGATCGCGCGACGTTGGGGTTTCTCGTCGCGCGAGGTGCTACTGGTGGGCGACAGCACAGCAGACGCTGGCGCGGCGGCCGCTGCTGGCTGTCCGTCGGTCGGCGTGACCTGGGGCACGCACTCGCGCGCAGATCTCGCCGCTGCTGGCTTCGGTCGCCTGATTGACCGGCCAGAGGAACTGCCGCCCCTGCTCGCGATCCTAGGTTGAGCGCGCCTGCACGACCAGCTCCTGCCACAGCGCTTCGACGTGACGCTGTTCGGTCAGCGCGCTGCCGATGGATACGCGGATGATCTGCCGGCCCTTGAGCATCGCCGGCGTCAGGTAGAAATGGCCGCCCTCGTTGATGCGCGTGGCGATGGCGAGGTTGTGCTGCTTTAGCGCTGCCTCGTCGTTGCGCAGCGCGGCCGGCAGATGGCGCAGGCACACGGTCTGGAGCGGCACAGGCGCCAGCCGCTCCCAATCCGATGCCGCGTCGACCTGGTCCTTGAGCCAGCGTGCCTCCTCCATGTCGCGTCGCACGCGGGCCGCGAGGCCGTCGATGCCCTGGTCCAGCAGCAGGAACCAAAGCCTGAGCGAGCGCATGCGCCGGCCAAGAGGCAGGCCCCAGTCGCGGAAGTTGCTGACAAGCCCGTCCTGAGCCGTGAGCAGGTAGCTCGGGTTCGTGCTCATCACGCGGATCAGGTGCTCGACGTCGCGCACGTAGTACGCCGAGAGATCGAATCCGGTGCCCATCCACTTGTGCGGGTTGAGCACGAGGCTGTCGGCCTGCTCAACGCCCTCCCACATCCAGCGGTTCTCGGAGCAGAGCATGGCAGTGCCGGCCATCGCGGCATCCACGTGCAGCCAGATACCGTGGCGCGCTGCGAGCTTCGCGATCTGCGCGAGCGGATCGATAGCGGTCGTCGGAGTCGTGCCGATCGTGGCCACAATCGCCGCCGGTTTGCGGCCAGCGGCCAAGTCCTCCTCGACCGCGCGCCTCAGCAGATCCAGGCGCAAGGCATGGTTCTCGTCTGTCTCGATCCGGCGCAGGTTGGCCCGGCCGTAGCCTGCGAGGAGCGCGCCCTTTTCGATCGAGCTGTGGGCCTGGTCAGAGGCGTAGACCACGAGCGCCTGCGGCTCGTCCTGAAGCCCGCCGCGCTGTTGGCTGTGGCTGCTGGCGCGCTCGCGAGCGCAGAGCAGCGCGCACAGCGTCGCGGTCGAGGCCGTGTCGTGGATGACTCCCGTGAAGGCGGATGACAGGCCCAGGGCCTGGCGCAGCCAGTCCATCACCACCTCTTCGAGCTCGGTCGCGGCCGGGCTGGTCTGCCAGCTCATGCCCTGCGCGCCGAGACCAGAGGCGACGAGGTCGCCGAGAACGGCGGAGAGATCGAAGTTGCTCGGAAAATAGGCGAAGAAGCCGGGGTGGTTCCAGTGCGTGATCCCAGGCACGATCGTGTAGTCGAGGCTCGGCAGGGCTGCTTCGAGCCCGCCACCCGTGTGCGGCGGCTCCTTTGGCAGGGCAGCGCGGATCTCACCAGGCTGGACGCGGCTCATCACGGGCAAAGCCTCGATGCGCTCGCGATAGTCCGCAATCCAGTCGATCAAACGATGGCCAAGGCGTCTGAACTCATCGGGCGTCATGCCGGCAGTATACGCCGCGTGTCGCGTACGCGGCCTCTCAGCGCAGTCCGTAGTGCGATCACGCGTCAAGCGAGAGAGCGTTGAGACGGGCGACCACAACAACGACGCTACTCGTCGTGCGTTGTGTCCTGAGGCGGAGCGCAGGCGGCGCGGGCCATGCCGAGGGCCGCGGCCACGTCGGATTTCTCGCGACCGTTGCTACGCCGGTTGGTCTCGGTCATTGCCTGCTCCGCCTCGGCGCACCGACCTCCTCGCGCGAGATAGATGGCCAGATCGGCAGGATAGTAAGGCCAGGATGCGTCGAGCTGTGTTGCGGCCTGCGCAAAGGCAATTGCGCTGTCGTTATCGCCGCGGCCCGCGCGCAAACGCGCGAGGTTGCCGAGATCCCACGCGCTGTGTGGCAACAGTGCGAGCCGCCAGTGGATCGCGGTCTCGCTGCGCGGTGCGATGACCTGGGCCAGCACTGACGGATCGATGATCGCAAAGACGGCCATGGCTGTCGGCACCCCGATGCCGAGCCAGGTCAGCCGCAGGATCACCTGCGACGGCGGCTTGGGCCGCGAATAGGTCGGAGTGACGCCAGCGGCCAGCAGACGATCGTAGAGATGCGGATGGATCGCACGCTTGCCGCTCATGACCGCTGGCACCAAGCTGAGCTCGTAGCCCTTCTCGATCGCGCGCGCAAAGGCCCCGCTGTCGCGCTCGTTCTCGACCGCCACACGGTCGGAGCGTTGCTCCATGCGCCGCCACAGGCGCTGGAGAACCGTCATCGCGAAGAACAGCACCAGCAGCGCGAGATGCGGCCAGCCCAGCGTGTGTCCCAGAACCGGTAGCGCGGCCAGCCCGAGGAGTAGCAGCCCTGGCAGCAGGCGTGCGAACGACGTGGCGCGTGATTCAGAGAGATGGCCCAGCTCATGCGCGCACAGGCCGGCCAGCTCTTCGTCGTCCAAGATCGCGAGCGCTTCGCGCGACACGAGCAGCGTGCCGACAGGGGGCCAGGCTGCGGCATTGGGGCGTCCGAGGTCGATCTCGTAGACGGCGGCCGGACGCGTGCCAACGCGCGCCGCGGCCGTCTCGGCTGCAGCTGACAATCGCGGCGACGGCGGCTTCACCAAGCCCAGAGCTCGGGCGACTTGGATCGGGCCGCCGAACAGCAGCCACAGCAGAAGGCCACCGGCGAGCAGCAGGATCGTCCCTGCCCGGACATTGAGCTCGTCCGGGAGCAGCGCGAATGCCGCGGCGGCGATCAGCAGGGGCGACCCGAGTAGAAGCCAGGAGGTCGCGAGCCAACGGCACCAGTCACGCACACGGACCGGCTGCTGCCGGACGCGGCACGACGCGAGAAACGCCGGACCCAGACCACCCAGGTATGCGGCCAGGGCAGCGGCCACGGCCAGGCCTCTGGGGGGCAGTGGGAACAAGGCTCCCGTGCTGAAGATGGAGAGCAGCGCCGAGGCAAGAGCTGAGAGCCCGAGCGTCAGGTTCAGGGCTCTGCGCGCGGGGTAGACACGCCGCGCGCGCTCGGTCCAGTGCGCATCCGGAGGAATGCGGCGCAGCTGCGCCAGGGCAATGAGCGCAACCAGCGACGTCAAGATCAGCCCGGCAAGAAAGGCGATCGGCACTTGGGCCAGGGGCGCCCAGCTCACCCAGACGGGCAGATGGGCCCGGGCCGCTTGGAGCGTGGCGTCGAGACTGAGAGGTGTCATGTTCATCGCGCGGAGCGTAGCACGCGGCTCGGACTCGTCTGGTGAGTGCATGCGCTTGACAGTCTTTGTCGCTGGCCAGTAACCTGCCGCGGACGACATGGAACCCGCGCAGCAGGAGCACGGC
>Ga0302323_100000867_pt1 | contig 24516 bp, 19 predicted proteins | sample Fen_T0_3_FD_201950 | JGI IMG/M metagenome (GOLD analysis project Ga0302323, IMG submission 201950) | Peat permafrost microbial communities from Stordalen Mire near Abisko, Sweden - Fen_T0_3 | ecosystem: Environmental > Terrestrial > Soil > Wetlands > Permafrost | place: Sweden: Abisko... | reverse complement strand
ACTCCGGCGCCGGCAAACCACCCGCAAACGAAATGATATCGGGCTGAGCGGTGACTTTTAGTATTTCACGAATGGTCGAGGGCCGGAGCTGCCGCATGCGGCTAGCAAAAAGTGCAGTGGAGACAGGCATGCCCGCATTGATACCGGGAAAGCCCAGCCCGACAACCGCGTTTGTACTGCACCGACCACGATAAAAGCCCGCTGTACTGGCCGCGCCACGGCTTCCGCCGCTTCCACCTGCGCGGCCTGCAAAACGTTCGCACCGAGTGGACCTTGCTGACCATCGCCTACAACTGCCGAACCCTCTGGCAGAGACTGCTCAAACGAGCCTGGAAAAAGCCCGTAACCCCTCTGGCTGGGCATGGGAAGGGCTCAATCAAGAACTTCCCACCGGCGACCGGCTCGTTGTACCCCCACCGGGCAAAAAAATAATACTAAATCTGCTTCTGAGCATTCCCTTCAACCAATTTAACCCTCCCCATGTCCGACAGCCTGCGCTGAGGCCGGCCAGATCAGGCAGGCTGCGATTCTGTCGTCCTTGCGGCTACGGATTTTCTAAGCTGCACCAAGTTTCGCAGGAGAATCATCGCTATCCCTACGCCTCGTTAGCGTTAACCCTACCCCGAGTAGGGTTTGTTTGTTTACAGGTAAGTAACAGGGAGACCGATGACTTCTACTGTTCGTCGTGTCGAATTCCCATGCGCGGGTGTGATTTCAATCTGTATTTAACAAATTTTCTGTCCGGCAAGTCCACCTAGCCAATCCAGTCCGAACTCCTAACAAAACCACGTAGCTATGTCTAAAAATCGAAAAGCTGAATCAAATTCGAAAGCTATTTCATCTCGTGAACAGCGCTGGTGCCAACCCTTGTCGCCACGATCAAATACAACGCAGGCAAAATCGTAGCCGCACGTCACAGCATCATAATAACTACTGTGGAATCTCTCCTATAAGCGCCTCCTCTGAAAGGAAACGTCATGTTCAAGAACTTGAAACTCGCCGCAAAGTTAAATGGCTCATTTATCGCCATAGCCATGCTCACCCTCGTGCTGGGCGCACTCGCCGTCTTCAGCATGATCAAGGTGAAAGTCATCGCCAATGCCTTGGCGCAAAAAAACGTGCCAGCCGTAAATCTCTCCAATGAAGTCGAACGCTGGACACAGAAAGCCATGCTCGAGGCGCGTAGCTATGGACTTTCCGAGGATAAACAATACCTGGAGCACGCCTCCGAGTACCTCGCCAAGGTGAAGGATTTTCTTAAAACCGCCGCCGACCATGGCGCCAAACAGGACATGGCGCTGCTTCGGGAAAACGCACGTAGCGCGACCGAAAAAATTCTCATCTACGAACAGCTGATCGGTGACACCACCAAGAACATCGAGGCCATGAACAAGGAAAAGGAAATCATGAACGTCACTGGTACAGCTTACCAAAAGGCCTGCGATGATTTCCTTAGTTCCCAGATAAAGACGCTCGGCAATGAAATCGACTCTCTGCTTGCCTCAAAACTCACCGAAGAACGGTTCAGAGAGCGCGTCAAAAAGATCGAGAACTGCTATGACATCACTGATCTCGGAAGCTCGGCCCGAATCGATGTTTGGAAGTCCATCGCCTACCGTAGTCCTGAACTCCTCAACGAAACGTTGAAGGAATTTGCCGCGATCAACACCCGACTCGATGAACTCAAAGCCATCACCCGGCAGGAAGTGAATCTTAAGCAAATCGCCGACTGCCGCGCGGCGGGCGAAAACTTTCGTGGGGCAATTGAGCGGTTGCTTGGACTTTGGCGTGAGCGCACAGAACTCGGGAAAAAACGTCTCATAGCCGCCACCGAAGTAACGGCTGTCGCCGAGGAAACCGCGCGCGCCGTGATGAAGGACACAGCGAGCCTGTCCGAAGTCTCGGCCTCCAGCCTCGCCTCTTCTTCCATCGTGCTCATCGTCGGTTGTATCATTTCTGTGGTTTTGGCGCTATCACTTGGTGTTCTCATCACACGCATGATCACCCGACCGGTCCGCAACCTCGTCAACGGTCTCGGGCAGATCGCGATTGGTGACCTTACCGCCCGAGTCACTGTCGATACACAAGACGAAATCGGACTGCTTTCCCGTGCGGCCAATGACATGGCCGAGGCCCTTGACGCCAAAGCCAAGCTCGCCCTGCAGATTGGAGAAGGCGATCTGCGCCAGGACGTCATCCTCGCCTCTGAAAAAGACACCCTCGGCCTCGCCCTCCAGAAAATGGTCGCCAACCTGCGCGACGTCGTCGCTAACGTTAGCTCCGCCGCCGAAAACGTCGCTTCCGGCTCCGAGGAAATCACCGGCACCGCCCAAACCCTCTCCACCGGAGCGTCCGAACAGGCCGCTTCTGTCGAAGAAGTTTCCGCCTCAATGGAAGAATCCACCGCTTCCATTCAACAGAACACCGACAACGCCCGTCAGACCGACAAGATTTCCACCAAGGCCGCACAAGACGCCCAAAAGGCAGGCTGTTCTGTCGCTCAGACCGTGCAGGCGATGAAAGACATCGCACAAAAAATTTCTATCATCGAGGAGATCGCTCGTCAGACCGACCTGCTCGCGCTCAACGCCGCCATCGAGGCCGCTCGCGCCGGCGAACATGGCAAAGGTTTCGCCGTCGTCGCCTCCGAGGTTCGCAAGCTCGCCGAGCGCTCACAGAAAGCCGCCGGGGAAATCTCCAAGCTCTCCAGTTCCTCGGTAAAAATCGCCGAATCCGCTGGCCAAATGCTCGACAACCTCGTTCCCGACATCCGCAAAACTGCCGATCTCGTCAAAGAGATCACCGCCGGTAGCGAAGAACAGAATACAGGCGCCAGCCAGATCAACAAGGCTATGCAAGAGCTCGACAAAGTCATTCAGCAAAACGCGTCGGCTTCCCAAGAGATGGCTGCTTCCTCTGAAGAACTCGCATCGCAAGCCGAACAGCTCCAATCCGCCATCGAGTTCTTTAAGGTTTCTGACGACCCAATTAAAACCGCCATTAGAAAAAATCGTGGTTCAAGCGCACATTCCCGGCTGGCCCAAACACTCAGACCCAGGTCCCAGCCAAACGGAAGCAAATCTTCCGGGGTCATGATCGAACTCGACCGCCCTGACGTCCCAGCGGTCTCCGATCAGGAGTTCGAGCGCCATTAATCTTCAACCAGGTTTCAACGTGAGTACCGCAAAAATCACCGAAACAGCGCGCTACCTAACCTTTCGCTTGGGAAACGAAGTCTTTGCCATTAACGTCTTCAAGGCCCGGGAAGTGCTCGATTTGTCCCACATCACCCGCGTCCCAACCGCGCCAGGCTACCTGCGTGGTGTTGTCAACGTGCGCGGCAATGCCATTCCGGTGGTCGACCTACGCGACAAGTTCGGCCTCCCGCAGACCGAGGACACGTTGCATACCCGCATTATTGTTATGGATCTCCTGATGGACGGACAAACCGTCGTTGTCGGCGGACTTGCCGACGCTGTCCATGAAGTCCTCGAACTCGAACCTAACGAAATCAACGATCCTCCGTCGCTCGGCATGCGCTGGCGCACGGACCTCATCATCGGCCTGGGTCGTCGCGACGACAGCTTCATTATAATCCTCGATATCGAACGCGTCTTCACCGCCGACGAACTGTCGAACCTAGTTCCGGATACAAACACTGTCACCGCATAGGCGGTGCAGCCTTGGGGAGGCTGCGCCATGCAACAAACAGAACTTACCAGCAAGCAGTTCGATGATTTCAGCACGATCATAGCCAGCCGGCTCGGCATAAAAATGCCCGCGACCAAGCGGACGATGCTGCAGAGCCGGTTGCTGAGGCGTGCCCGCGAACTCGGGCTGGAAGACGTGCATGCTTACCACGCACGTTTTTTCTCCGATCCGCAGGAACAGCAGGACGAGCTCGAGCACTTGCTGAATCTAGCTACTACCAACAAGACCGATTTTTTCCGCGAGCCTGATCATTTCGAGTTTCTCGCACAGCAGGCGTTGCCAGCCTGGCGGGCCCGCTCCCCCAGCGGTCCTTTCAGAGTTTGGTGCGCCGGCTGTGCGACAGGTGAAGAAGCCTACACACTCGCTATGGTGCTTAAGGAGCAACAGGTGCGAGGCTCGTTCGATTTCACTATTCTCGCGACCGACGTGTCGACGCGTGTATTGGAAAGAGCGATGGCCGCGACCTACGATAAAGAACACGCGGCACCCATCCCGCTAACGCTGCGTCAAAAATATCTCCTGCGCAGCCGCGATTCATCCGCAGGCCTGGTCAAGATCGCGCCTGAAATTAGAGATCACGTGCGTTTCGGCCACCTTAACTTTCTCTCTGAGAACTACGGCATTCGCACCAAGTTCGATGTCATCTTTTTCCGCAATGTGATGATCTATTTCGATCGCGATACCCAACAGAAAATCGTCAGTCGCATGTGCCGCCTGCTGCCGGTTGGAAATTGGATTTTCACGGCTCATGCCGAGTCGTTGCAAGGCCTCGGTCTACCCATCGAAACAATCCAAGCCGCGGTGTACGTAAGAATAAAAGGGGAACCGCCACTGTGAATAAAAAAGCCCCCACCCAATTCAGGCATATGCCACGCCTAGCACCTCCACCGGTTGCGAGCGAAGTGGGCGAAGAGACTCTCTGGGCGGGCGACATCGTTGTATCCGACAAACGAATTCGCATGACCACGGTTCTCGGCTCATGTGTTTCTGTCTGCTTGTTCGATAGTCTGCGCTGTTTCGGCGGCATGAACCATTATCTCCTTCCTACACCCGGCGCCAGTGGCCGGCACGGCGAGTGGTCGATCAGAGAGCTCTACCAACGCATGCTCAATCTAGGCAGCCGGCCCCGAAACCTTCAGGCCAAAGTTTTTGGCGGTGGCAGCCCGCTTGCCTTGGCCAATGACGCATCAGCGGTCGGGCCGGAAAACGCCCGCGTGGCCTTTGCGACGTTAAGCGATCTGCGGGTCGTGGTCGTGGGCGAGAGCGTAGGGAGCAACTCCGGCATGCGCCTTTATTTTGAAAATTGGAGCGGCTTGGTACTCGTACGGCCGCACAAAGGGAGAACAGAACTATGAGCGATCCGATTCAAGTTTTGATCGTCGATGATTCGGCCGTCGTACGACAGACACTTGCCGATATTCTCTCGTCTGACGTCGGCATTAAGGTGATCGGCGCTGCCTGTGATCCTTACCAGGCAGTGGAGTTCATGCGAAACCATAAGCCTGATGTAATCATCCTCGATATCGAGATGCCGCGCATGGACGGGCTTACGTTTTTGCAGAAGATCATGGAGCAGCACCCGATTCCTGTGATCATTTGCTCAAGCCTGGCAACCGAAGGTGCATCCGCCACGCTCAAGGCCCTCGAGTACGGCGCGGTCGACGTAATCGCAAAGCCCAACCTTGGCACTCAGGAATTTCTCCTCGAATCGACCATTATTCTTTGCGACGCGGTCAAAGCCGCGGCGCGCATTCACCCGCAAAGATTGGCTCCCAAGCCCGAGCGGAAACTTTCGGCCGACGCCGTGCTGGCAAAATCCGCTTCCCGCCCCTCTTTCGAAACCACTCAAAAGATCACGGTCGTTGGCGCCTCCACCGGAGGCACAGATGCCTTGGTCGAGCTTCTCACCCACATGCCGATGAACGCACCCGGCATCGTCGTCGTGCAGCACATGCCAGAGCACTTCACGCGATCGTTTGCAGAACGACTGGACTCACTCTGCCGTATCAGTGTCAAAGAAGCAGAGACAAACGATGTTGTCTCTCCCGGCTGCGCTCTCATTGCACCTGGAGGTCGTCACACATTGGTTAAACGCAGCGGCGCGCGCTACTATGTCGAGGTACGTGACGGTCCGTTAGTGAGCCGGCACCGCCCTTCTGTTGACGTACTTTTCCGTTCGGCAGCTCGCTATGTCGGCCACAACGCCATCGCGGTCATCATGACCGGAATGGGAGACGACGGCGCGGCAGGGATGAAGGAACTGCATGATACCGGCGCCCACACCATTGCCCAGGACGAAGCGAGTTGCGTCGTGTTCGGCATGCCTAAGGAGGCGATTCGCCTGGGAGGCATCGATCAAATTTTACCCCTCAATCAAATCGCGACCGCAGTGATAAAGAAAAGTGGCTAACTCCACCACGATTATGCAACCAACACTAACATCCACTACACAACCGATTGCGAAGACTATTCTTGTCGTCGACGACTACGCTAGCGTCCGCTTCTACCACACTAACCTTTTACGACAAGCTGGCTATCAGTGCCTGGACGCACGTGACGGTTTTGAAGCACTCGAAAAAGTACGTCAGCACCGTGTCGATTTAATCCTGCTCGATCTCATTATGCCAAAAATGAGTGGCGAGGAATTTATCGTGAAAATCCGAGCCGTGACTGAGTACGCCGGTATTCCGTTGCTCGTTATCACTTCTGAGTCAGTCGAGGACAAGATTCGCCACCTTGCCGGAAGTGGGAAGATTGGCTTCGCGGTCAAACCGCTTGTGCCGGGTGTACTCCTGGAATCCGTGCGGAAACTCATCTCCTGAGTTCGCCATGCCGCTCCTATCCGAACAACCTTCACGGTTACACGATTGGCCTTCTTACGTAGGCTCACTCGGGCGGAGCGTGCGAAATCGTGCTACACGTTTGGTTCGGCGATTGTGGCAGAAAAAAAACGGCGAGCTCACCGGCGATCCGATCTCCAACCTCATTCTTATTTTGCCCGAAGTTGGGCTTTGCAAAGATAAGCTGCTCGATTTCGGAAAAGAAACCGATGCCGAGTTCACCGAACTGGCACAAGGATTGTCAGAACTAAACACCCGCTTCACCTCAATCCGTGAACAGGTCGAATCACTCGACACCGTTCTGCATCAACGCGACAAGGACAATATCCTCGCAACCGCCTACCAGGTCTACAAGAGCTCGGTCGATCTCGTGCATTCCAGCATGGGAATCGCACTTTCCGAGCAGCACCAAATGTCTGAAGTGGAAACGGCTCTTACTCACGCTTGCCGTGTGCGTGAGACGTTCAATCGAAACAATCTGCTCCTGCGCATTCTCACGATGAGCATACGTATGGAGGCTTCGCGAATTGATTCTGAGAACCAATCGGTTTTCCTAAACGTTGCCGCCGCAATCGCCGAAATTGACGGGAAAATCGCTCAAACCACCGCCGCGGCATTCACACGAATTGAGCAGGTCATCGAAGAAGCCCGAAATGAGCGAAATGCTCTCCACGGCCTTGAGCAAACTCTTAAAGCGCGTGCGCAGCTGAGCATAGACAAACTGCAAAAAGAGCTCGCTGCGTACAAAGAAGCCCTGCTGCCCTGCGCTGACTTAAGCTGCAAAATCGGAGAGCTGTTTGCGCAAACCGGACCACTCACCATGCAGATCATCACCTCGCTGCAATATCAGGATATCGTTCGTCAACAGCTAGAACATGTCGCCTCTGGCTTCGACGATATATCGAATCACCTCGAAGAGCTTGATAACGGCCACGAACAAAACGATAACCCCGAACTTGGCTTTATCCACCACGCCGCGTCGGTGCAAAAGGCGCAACTTTCGTCATCCCGAGTGGAAATTGAAAAAGCCGGCACAACGGTTTCGGAAGGCATAAAACAGATGCTTGATCTCGGTGGATTATTGATCAGCCATTTCAACGAACTTGAATTGGTTGCACAGAAAGTTTTCGGGCATTCAAATATTTCGGAACTCTTCAAAAGCGAAATTCATCAACTCGCACTGATCGCCGACCAAAGCGAAAAAGCGAATCAGAAAATTTCTCGACTCGTCGAAAAAATCGACGACGTCGTGAGCGTGTTTTCCAAGGAAATCACTTCTCATGAGTTCGAGGTAAAACTCGTTTCGCTCAACGCTCAGATCGCCGCCGCTCGCTTGAACTCAGCTGAAGCGCTAAACAAACTCGCCGAGGAATCCAGCCTCGCCGCAAACGCGAACGCGGCTGCGACCGAAGAGCTGACGAAAGAACTTCAAGGGTGCTTGGGAAAACTCCAGGGCATAAAAAACGACGCCGACGAGTTCATGCGCATTGTTACGCAAGAGAAAACCGACATGGAGAGCAGTGCAGGTAAAGTGAGTAAGCAACTCGCTGATCTTGGAAACGAGATTGGAAGTCGATCCGGCAATGTCAGGAAGCAATTCACAGCAATTCACGAAGCCCAAAGTCAGCTGTTAGGTCGCTTACGTTTTAAGGATCTCGTCGAGGACACGTACTGCGCCGCGGCGGAAGTATGCGAGAAATTGCGCACCGCCACGCTAGCGTACGCGCTCCCTGAAGATCTCACCGAGGAAGGGGTGCGAAAATTGGCCGCTCATCAAAATCGCTATACCATGGAGCGAGAAAACGAACTTCACTCCAACGTGCTCGGCAAGAGCGCCTCGCCTCTTTCAACAACCGAGATCGCAGCCATTAAAAACGATATCGATTTGTTCGATACGAGTAGCGCTGAGCCGCCGGCTCTCACCGAAAATCTCCCTCCAGCCACGACCGATACTATAGGTCAGGAATCAGACGTTGAACCGTCACAACAACCATCGTCTCAACCCAAAAAAGAGAACCTCGGCGATGGCATAGAACTTTTTTGAGACAAACTGATGAACCCCCGCATTCTAGTCGTCGAGGATGAGCCATTTTCAGCCGCTCGGCTGAACCAACAACTAGTAGAGCTTGGATACGATCCCGTGGCAACGAGCGCTTCGGGTGAAGAAGCCGAGTCAATCGCAGAGGAACTTCGTTTCGATCTCGCGCTAGTCGACCTCAGATTGGCCGGTGAGATGGACGGCATTTCCCTGGCGGTCAAGTTACGCGAACGCTTCTCGCTACCTTCGGTCTTGATCACCGGAGCGCCCGATAAAAAATTGATCGAACGCGCGATCGAGGCTCAACCTTATGGGTATCTAAACAAGCCTTATACGGAAGAAGTACTGCGTCTTACTTTAAAGATGGCATTTCAACGTCTGCATACCGAGACAACGTTACTAGAACGGGAAGAACAGCTCAAATCTGTCCTTCGAACCTCGATGGATAGTTTCTGGGTGGCGGGCCTTGACGGCCGCATCATTGACGTAAACGAAGCAGCTTGCCGAATGACCGGTTACACCCGGTCAGAACTGCTATGCATGAATTTGGTGCAACTTGAGCACGGCCGAACCACTGAACAAATTGCAGCAGGAATTAGTCAAATCCTTCAAACCGGTTCCGTGCAAATCGAGCGTCTGACCAAACGCAAGGACGGCCAGGTAAGGTTGATCGACATGAGCGTCACTTGCTCACCACCACCGCAACGACGCTTATATTGTTTTGGTCGCGATATCACGGATCGTCGACGGAACGAGCTGGCACTACAAGATCGCGAGAGTCAGCTACGCGCTACACTCGACAGCGTTCCCGAAACCATCAATTTAAAAGACCTTGAAGGTCGCTACCTCGCAGTGAATGCCGCGTGGCGGAAACGGTACGATCAGCGTGACAGCGAAATTATTGGAAAAACTGACTTCGACTTGTTTCCCCGCGAGCAGGCTCTTCAGTACTGGCAGCGAGATGAGCAAGTACGGAAAACGCCCGAACCTTTATTTTGGGAAATCGAGCATAATTCCAAGGACGGCAGGCTTGTCGTGTTGGAGATTCGAAAGCTCCCGTTCTTTGATTCGTCTGGTTGTCTCAAAGGCATTGTTAGCACGACACGCGACATTACAGAACAGCGCCGTTCCGAACAAGCACTCAAAGAAAGTGAACACAATCTTCGGTCGACCCTCGATAGCCTTCCCGATGCAGCTTGGCTGAAGGGCCGCGACGGGCGCTATCTCGCAGTCAATGCGGTTTGGTGCAAAATTTATAATCAGTCACAGAAGGACGTTATCGGGAAGAGCGATTCCGAAATATTTTCTCCAGAAAAAGCGGCGTTTTATGCGGCACGCGATGCCAGCGTGCGCCAGTCACTTATTCCTCTTTGCACCGAGATCGAACACAATTATGGAGAAATCGAGTGGCTAGAAGTCCGCAAATCTCCACTTTTTGACTCGAACAACCATTTTATAGGCCTAGTTGGCATCACCCGCGATATTACTCAACGTCGTAAGGTGGAGATGCGCCTGCAATTGCTTAAGCGCGCGGTCGAACAAAGCCCGGCGTCCATCGTTATCACAGATCCCGAGGGTAACATCGAGTACGTGAATCCCTATTTCGAACGGAACACAGGCTATTCAAGCCAGGAGGTCATCGGGGCCAATCCTCGTATCTTAAAAGCCGGCGATCAGCCCGAAGCATTTTACGAAAACCTTTGGGCGACCATCAAAGCTGGAGGCGAATGGCGTGGTGAATTTCGCAACAAAAAGAAGGACGGTTCGTATTTCTGGGAACAAGCTTCGATATCGGCAGTGCGTAACGAACAAGGCAAAATCGTCCAGTTCATCGCAGTCAAAGAGGACATCACTGAACGTAAGCAGCACCAACTAGCCCTCAGTCAGCGACAATCCTATCTCATCGCCACCATTGAAAATCAAAAAGGTATGGTTTGGTTGAAGGACTTGGACGGACGTTTCCTGATGGTCAACCGCAGTTTTTCCGATGCATTCGGTCTGCCGGCGGAAGCTATAATCGGAAAAACCGATTCCGATATCACTGTGACCGAACTATCCGAAGGCTACCAGGCTCTCGACGGGCAGGTCGTCCAATCCCGTTCGACAATAGTCATCGAAGAAAAAATTGCTATCAACGGAATCGAGCGATTACACGAAACGGTTAAATCTCCTGTTTTCGATCATAACGGCCGTGTGATAGGAACTACCGGCTATTCCTACGATATCACCGAACGCAAAAACGCAGAATATCAGCTGGTTCAGCGCGAGTCATACCTACGCGCAATTATTGAAAACCAACCGGGCCTTGTTTGGTTAAAAGACACCAATAGTCGTTTCCTAGCGGTAAACCACGAGTTCGCCAAAGCCTGCGGTCGCTCAAGGCCCGAAGAAATGATCGGTCTGAACGATCTGGACATTTGGCCGCAAGACCTTGCTTGCCGATATCGCGCCGACGACTCGCGAGTGATGCAAGCAGGCAAATCTTCTTCGTTCGAAGAGCCGCTGCAGATCGAAAACCAAAGAAGGTGGTTCGAAACTTTTAAGAGTCCTGTGCTCGATGCAAATGGCCAAGCGATCGGGATTACGGGTTACTGCCATGACATAACTGAACGGAAGCATGCCCACGAGGAGCTTCTTCGTGCAAAAGAACAAGCCGAGACAGCTAACAAAGCTAAAAGCGCATTTCTCACAACAATGAGTCACGAGCTGCGCACTCCACTCAATGTAATCAATGGCATGGCGGCGATCCTCGGTCAGGACAATTGGTCGCCTGAGCATAGGCATGCGATCGATCTTATTTCCGAAGGAGGGCAAACTCTACTCGCGATCATCGAGGAGATTCTAGACTACTCGGGGTTGCAGGCTGGCAAAACAAAACTAGAGACAATACCGTTCTCAGTCATAAATGTTGCCGGTAGTGCGCTGCGCATGTTCGCCACCTCTGCACAATCAAAAGGCATAAACCTAACCTGCTCGTTTGATCCAAGGACCCCCGCAGAGTTGTCGGGAGATCCGCGTCGATTGCAACAAGTGCTCGTGAATTTGCTACAGAATGCGATAAAGTTCACCGAGCAAGGTCGTATTCACCTTCAGTTGGTCGTACGCGAGGTCGCCGACGATTTCAGCACGCTTGAATTCGCGGTGCATGACAGTGGCATCGGCATAGCGGCCGAAAATCTGAAAAAACTATTCCTCCCTTTTTCACAGGCAGAAGATACAATCACACGCCGCTTCGGCGGCACGGGTATGGGACTAGCGATTACAAAGTCCTTCGTGAATTTGATGGGTGGGAAAATTAGCGTCCGGAGTCGTTTTAACCACGGATCAGTTTTTCAATTTCACATCAAACTCGCCACGACGGGCAACAAAGCGACGGCATTCGCGGCACTCGCTCAACCCGCTTTCAGAAACCGGCGCGTGCTCGTATCACGCAGAAACGGGATACAGCATCGAATGCTCGATGCCTTACTACGCACGTGGGAGATGGAGTCGGTTGAGCTCACCGCAAGCAATATCCAGGAGACCTCCGAAGACGTCGCCATTTTACCAGTTGAGTTCGCCCTAAACGGCCGTCTTTTAAAATGCCCTACCGTTTGGTACGGGCGCAAAGACATCTCCCTCGGCGCAAACCGTGCAACCACGTCCTCACGTCTTGGTACTTACATAGACCCTACAGAGTTGAGTAACGCACTCACCGGTTTACTCACCACTAACTCTTCAAGACCACCGGCGGGATCGAAAAAAACGGGTGAGGAAAAACCGCAAGCCGACCTGCAACAACTATCAATACTTGCGGCAGAAGATAACCGAACTAATCGCGAGGTGATAAAGCTCATTCTTAGCCATTTAGGATATGGGGTTGACCTCGTCAACAATGGCGCTGAAGCCGTCGAGGCAGTTCAAAAAAAGAGCTATGATCTTCTCCTCCTCGACGTCCAGATGCCCGTCATGGATGGATTGACCGCAGCACGTGAGATTTGCCGCATCATGCCAAACCCCGCTCAGCGCCTTAAAATCGTGGCCCTCACCGCCAACGCGTTGCCCGGCGATCGCGAAAGCTGCTTGGAGGCAGGCATGGACGCCTACCTGACTAAGCCCATCCTTCCCGCTGATCTTAAAGCATGCATAAGCAGCATCTTCGACCATCGGGCGGCAGGCGAAAGCTCCATTCCTAAACCAACGACTAAGTCCATCACCCCGGCTCCTGCCGGTCTCCCTTGGGTAGACACCACGCATCTTCGCACAATCACGATGGGCATGACCCCGGAGCAGTTGCACGCCTCATTATCGCAACTTTATTTTTCCGTCTGTGCCGATTACCAGGATGTTCTTCCTCAAATCATCGAGACTTGCACAAAACGTGATCAGGCGATCTTCGCTCAAACGATACACGGGCTCAAAGGCTGTTTCATGATGACGGGTTGGACTCGTGCAGGCACGCGATGTGCGCAAGCCTTAGCTGCGGCCCGCAAAAATAGCTTCACCGAATGGCAAACCTTTCCGGATGAACTAAAATCACTTTACAAACACTCATCCGAAGCGATGTCGCTTTACCTCGAGCAACTTTCAGCGACCTCCGTGACCAACGACGGGCATCCGACGCCCGCAGACCGCAGCCTTTCAACATGAATCCCTACACGATCAATCTCGATGGATCATGCCTCCAGCTCACGCTCGTCGGCGAGCTTACGATTGAGCACGCACAGGCTTTGGCTGAAAAGCTAAAGAACACCCTTCGCCCCGAAAATACGCTTGCGATCGATGCGACTCAACTCACGCGTCTCGATGCTGCCGCACTCCAAGTGCTGCTGGCCAGCGCACAAGTTGCAACCGATACCCTATTGCTGGCTCCAAGCAAACCCTGGTCCGACGCCTTTGCACGTTATGCTTCACCCGACCCATTTCGTATCGCCTAACTCATTCTATACCTACCGCCATGCCCAAAACAATCATCACCGTCGATGACTCCATGAGTATCCGCGAAACCGTCAAGATGACGCTGCAGTCGGCTGGTTACAAGGTCTTCACCGCCGAGGATGGTGCGCGAGGCCTCCAAGTGTGCCAGCAGGAAAAAGCCGATCTCGTCATCACCGACCTAAACATGCCCAACGTCGACGGTATCGCCCTCATCATCAAGCTGCGTGCATTGCCTCAATACAAATTCACGCCGATACTGATGCTTACAACCGAATCTAACGACGAAAAGAAAAACGCCGGCAGGCGCGCAGGCGCAACAGGATGGATCGTAAAGCCCTTTGATCCGACGCGGTTCCTCGCCGTGGTTCAAAAAGTATGTCCACCTGCTTGACGACTGTATGTATCTAAAAACTACGACAACCTTTAATTATATCTAACCGCTTTAGCTTCCTTTCCCACGTGAACTTAGACGAAATCCAGCAACGCAGCCGAGAGATCTTTCTCATTGAAGCCGTTGATCTGCTCAGCGAACTCGAAAGTGCATTGCTGGAGCTGGAGAATTCTCCTGGTGACACCGCGGTTATTCACCGGGTGTTTCGTGTCATGCACACCCTGAAAGGATCGGGCGCTACCAGCGGCTATCAGGATCTTTCCGCCTTTCTCCACCACGTCGAAGACGTGTTCAACGCCGCTCGTGAGGGCCGCGTAACCGTCGCCACGGAGTTGATCGATCTTACACTCAAAATCGGGGACACCATCCGCCGTTACCTCGCTGCAAAATCTACTGAAGCTGGCGACATTCTGGCCGCAGCTCAGCCGACTTTGAATGCTTTACTGGCGTTCATGCCGGGCGAGCAAAAGACCTGCAAAACGATGGTCGCCGACCAACGTCTGCACATCCATTTCCAACCTCATCAGCATCTATTTAAAACCGGTAATGATCCCGGAATCTTCTTAGATGATCTCCGCAAGCTCGGCCCGTGCGCAATCGAGCTTTCCGATCGCGACCTGCCTTCACTCGATAAGCTTGACGCCGAAGCCTGTTATTTCAGTTGGGATATCGAATTTACGGCTCCAGTCAGTGAAGCCGCCGTTCGAGAAGTTTTCCAATTCGTCGAAGGTGATTGCGACCTAGATATCCAAAAAATTGCTGAATCGACCGAAGATCCCGACGCTGATCTTTTCATTGAACCAACCAGGCTGACCCAAACTGATCATATTGCAAAATCACCCGTAACGCATGAAGCTGTAAGCAAACGTCCACTAGATCCGGTAGCCGAACCTTCGTCTTTACCTACTAGCAGCAAGGTTATCACCACAACGTCTGATACGCTTCGCGTTTCTTCCGACCGTCTCGACCGCCTCGTAAACCTCATAGGCGAACTCGTTATTCTTAAATCCGCTGTTACGGATACCTGCGCACAGCATCCCGAAATACCTGCCGCACTCCACGCTGCTTCGGAAACACTGCAAAGTCTCACCACTCAGCTTCGCGACGAGGTGCTCAATATTCGGATGATGCAGATAGGGCAGACTTTCGCAAAATTCCGCCGCCTCACACGCGACATTTCTCGCGAACTTGGCAAACAGGTCGACCTCGTGCTTGAAGGTTCCGAGACCGAAATGGACAAGACTATTTTGGACCGACTTAACGACCCGCTCGTCCACCTGGTCCGTAACAGCCTCGATCACGGCTTGGAAACACCTGCCGAACGTATCGCCTCCGGTAAAAATCCTATTGGCAAGATGCGCCTGGCCGCCCACCAAAAAGGTGATCGCGTAGTCATTACCGTCTCTGACGACGGCCGCGGACTGGATCCCGTTAGCATTCGTACCAAAGCCATTGAGCGCGGCCTGCTCTCATCAGATACCAATCCGTCGAATGCAGAACTTTTTCAGATGGTTTTTCTGCCAGGCTTTTCCACTGCTAAAATCGTTTCCGCACTTTCCGGACGGGGCGTCGGGCTCGACGTCGTCAAACGCACCGTCGAACAGCTTCGCGGCCGAATTGAACTCAATAGCACGCCTGGCAAAGGCGCCGAATTCCGCCTGTCACTCCCGCTCACTCTCGCGATTATTGACGGACTCATGGTCGCCGTCGGCAAGGATCACTACATTCTTCCCCTTAGCGCCGCTCGCGAAACCATTGACTTGCCCCAAAGTCACCGCGTAGATCGCGGGGAGCGCAACCTCGTTGATATCCGCGGCGAGTTCATCCCCTACCTGCGTCTTCGTGATCTATTTGCCTATGACACACCGCCGCCCGGTTTGCGCGAACGTGTCGTCATCGTGGAACTCGAACAGTCTCGTCTCGGGCTTGTTGTCGATGAGGTGTTGGGCAACCATCAAACTGTGATAAAATCCCTCGGTTGGATTGCCCCAGAGGCGCCTGTTTATTCCGGCGCAACGGTACTGGGCGATGGACGCGTCGCCCTCATCATCGACATCCCTGCCTTGACCGCTTACGCCGCCGCACAAACAAAAGCCTCGGGGCTGATGAAATCATAAATCGCTCCGATTGGCTCTCGGATTGATTGCGAACGCGCCGCTATTCCTGTCGCTGTCGAACAACTACGTCGTTCGCATTTCACCTCGTCATCTCCGGCATTCGTGCTTTCCGACCGGCAGCGAGTACAAAAAAGGCGCCCGGAAAATCCGGGCGCCTTGAAGCTGTATTCGAATAACGGTGACGCGAAATTACTCCTTGCGGGAGGCCTCGTCGAGGATATCGCCGAGATTCATCATGTCGTTGCCGGCATTGCGGTTGAGCGCCTCGTACGTGGCGGTCTCGGCGGCGAGCTGCTCGCTGCTGTAGTTGGCGGCCTTGATCGAGAGACCAAGACGACGCTCTTCGCGATCGATCTTGATGACACGAGCCGTAACTTCCTGCGCGGGCTTGAGCACGTCTTTGACCTTCTCGACACGTTCTTCGCTGATCTGCGAGATGTGCACGAGACCGTCGATACCATCCTTGAGCTCCACGAAGGCGCCGAAAGAGGTGATCTTGGTAACGGTGCCTTTGACGACATCGCCGATTTTGAAGTGAGCGTCGATATCGGACCACGGATCGGTCGCGAGCTGCTTCATGCCGAGGCTGATGCGCTGCTGGGAAGGATCGACGTCGAGCACGATCGCGTCGACTTCGTCGCCCTTCTTGAGCATTTCGCTCGGGTGATTGACCTTGCGGGTCCAGCTCATGTCGGAAACGTGCACCATACCGTCGATGCCCTCTTCGAGCTCGATGAAGGCGCCGTAGGTGGTCATGTTGCGGACCTTACCGCGAACGCGAGCGCCGATCGGGTAGTTGTGACGAACCATGTCCCAAGGATTTGGTTCGAGCTGACGAAGACCGAGCGAGATCTTCTGCTCTTCCTTCTGGATGCCGAGGACAACTGCATCGAGTTCCTGACCGACTTTGAGAAGTTCGGAGGGCTTCGAAATGCGCTTCGTCCAAGACATCTCGGTGATGTGCACGAGACCTTCGACGCCGGGTTCGATTTCGATGAATGCGCCATAGGGCACGAGATTGACGACCTTGCCGCGAACTTTGGCGCCAACAGGGAACTTATGTTCGATGTCGTCCCAAGGGTTCTTGGTGGTCTGCTTGAGGCCGAGGGATACGCGTTCTTTATCGCGGTTAACCTCGATGATCATGACCTGCACTTCTTCACCCTGCTTGAGCATTTCGCTCGGGTGCGTAATGCGGCCCCAGCTCATGTCGGTGATGTGGAGAAGTCCGTCCATACCGTCGAGATCGATGAACGCACCGAAATCGGTGATGTTCTTAACCACGCCCTTGCGAATTTGACCGGGCTGAATCGACTCGAGCAAGTTGCGACGCTTGCTGGTGCGTTGCTCTTCAATGAGCTCGCGACGGGAGAGAACGATGTTCTTACGATCGAGATTGATTTTGAGAACCTTGAAGTCGTAGGTCTGGCCCACGTACTGGTCGAGGTTCTTGGGGGGCTGGATGTCGATGTGGGAGGCCGGGAGGAAGGAATCGACGCCGATCGAAACGATCAGGCCGCCCTTGACCTTGGCCTTCACGCGACCCGCGGCGATGGAGCCTTCGGGGAACTTCGTGAGGATGTTGTCCCAGTTTTTCTTCTGTTCGGCTTTGTCGAACGAGAGGATGGGCGCGCCGCTCTTGTCTTCGAGCTTCTCAACGAAAACATCGATCGAGGAGCCGATCTGAAGTTCGCCGAGATCGATGAACTCGTTGGCGGGAATGACGCCTTCTGATTTACCGCCGATATCGACGACAACTTCATTCTGGCGGATTTCGGTGATGGTACCTGGGACGATGGAACCTTCCTTCAATTTATCGAAGGAGGACTGCGCGAGCAGTTCTTGCATTACTGAACTCATGTGAACGATGCGAAACGCCGCCGCCCTTGCTCCGTGGCACCGGCCTTCCGCGCTGACCCGCTGGGGGTCGTGGGTTGAAGGTTTAACTGACGTGAGAAAGCCAACGGGAGCAATGCGGCTCGCTGGCTTGATTGAAAGAACAGCCGCAAACCACGAGCCTCTCGAAGCCAACTACCCTCCGCAAGTGGAAAAACCAGGATTTTTGCCTGCAAAATTAGATCGCAGCCAACACCCACTACGTCAGCGCAGGTTGCTTTCAATCTGAAAGTTACCAAAACACGAATCTCTAAAACTTAATCTCAAACCGTTGCCGCCCGCACCACTAAAATTGGAATCGTGGTGTTATGACGAACTTTCTCGATCGTGCTGCCGTGGACCAAATCACCGATCAATTTGTGGCCGTGCGAGGTCATCGCGATCAAATCGCATGCGTGCGCGACACTAGCTTTTAAAATTTCCTGCGGAGGATTTCCCATTTCCAGCGCCGTCTGCACGCGCAGTCCTTTTTCGCGGAGCTCCGTGGCTTTCGATTCAAGATAGACGCGGTCGGCTTTTATCTCTTCCGACTCAGCAAGTTTTAACTGATCAAAATTTCGTGCGGCCCAACCATCTGCCACATGTAAAAGCAGCAATTCCGCGCCCACGATCTTCGCCAAAGCCGCCACGTGCGGAAGCAGCGAGGTGTCTGCCTTGTCGTTCTCAAGTGCTACCAGGATTCGGTTGTACATGGGATACAGGTTATCTCTAGTGCCCTGGCCGGAAAAAATCGAGCAGCAGTTTAAAGTTTAGTACAACGATAACACACGTGGTGATCCAAGCCAGGACCTTGATCCACGATGGATTGACGAATTCTCCCATCTTTTTCCGGTCGCTCGTAAACATGACAAGCGGGATCACCGCAAACGGCAGCTGCAAACTTAGCACCACCTGACTGAACACTAAGAGCTTCGCCGTGCCGCTTTCACCATAAAGTGCCGTGCAAATCACCGCCGGCACAATCGCCAGCAACCGCGTGATCAGGCGGCGCAGCCATGGACGCAGCCGCAAATTCAGGAAGCCCTCCATCACGATCTGGCCCGCAAGCGTTCCCGTAAGCGTCGAATTTTGCCCCGAAGCAAGCAACGCCAAGGCGAACAAGGTTCCCGCCGCCGAAACACCCAACATCGGTGAAAGCAGCTCATACGCATCTTGGATCTCCGCCACCAACCGCCCCTGCTTGTGAAAAGTTGCCGCTGCCACGACTAAAATCGCGCCGTTAATAAACAGCGCGAGCATCAACGCGATCGTCGAGTCCAGCGTCGCAAACCGAATCGCTTCAGCTTTGCCGGTGGCATCTTGTTCATACTTACGCGTCTGCACGATTGACGAGTGTAGATACAAATTATGCGGCATCACCGTCGCTCCCAAAATGCCAATCGCGACGTACAACATCGCTGGATTCTTCACGATTTCTACCGTCGGAATAAAACCACCCAGCATTTCACGCACGTCAGGCCGCGAAAACAAAAGCTCCAATCCGAAACACACCGCAATCAGTGCCATCAGTGCAATGACCAACGTTTCAAGCACGCGAAAACCTTTGTGCGCCATGTAGAGTACCACAACGACATCCAACGCGGTTAGGCATACGCCCCACAGCAGAGGAATATGAAAGAGAAGATTCAGTGCGATCGCCGTACCTATCACCTCGGCAAGGTCACACGCACATATCGCAATTTCACACAACAGCCACAAAACGGCCGAGACTGGACGCGAGTAATGATCGCGACACGCCTGCGCCAAATCTCGTCCTGTTACGATGCCGAGTTTTGCGCAAAGTGATTGAAGCAAAATCGCCATCAGGTTCGAAAGCAAAATAACGCTCAGGAGCGTATAGCCAAACTGCGAGCCGCCCGCCAGATCCGTCGCCCAATTGCCCGGGTCCATGTATCCGACAGCCACGAGGTAACCTGGGCCCGAAAACGCCAGGAGCTTTCGCCAAAATCCGACGAACTTGGGTACCTCAATCGTCCGGTGAGCCTCTGGCAATGAATGCTTCTCCGAAGCCGCTACCGCCGGCGATACGGCGCTTCCCTGTGTCTTTGCCACGTCGTCGGTTTTGTTTAAATCGGTTTTTTCTAGCTTCATCTCAACTTTGTAGCCCAAGCTACATTTTGATTTCCGTTGTTGTCAAGTGCGCGATGTTCATTCTCATCGCATGATGAGCCGCGAGTCGTCCCCGCCTGCCAAGACCAGCCCCAAACTCATTCTCAGCGACCCTGAGCGCACCCGTAAGGAGCACGCTCAGGAAACGGCGCAAGATTACGTCGAGATGATTTCCAAACTCATCGACGAAACCGGTGAAGCGCGTGTGACCGATTTGGCCCGCCAACTCGGCGTCACTCATGTCACGGTGAACCGCACCATCCAACGTTTGCGCCGCGCAGGCCTCGTCACTGCCCTGCCCTATCGTTCTATTTTTCTAACCGAAGCTGGTCGCAAACTTTCCGAAGAAACGCGTCAACGACATGAGATCGTAGGCGCGTTTTTGGAATCACTTGGCATTCCATCAGAAGTCGCCCAAGCCGACGCCGAAGGGATCGAACACCACGTGAGCAAAGAGACGCTCAACGCCTTTCTTCGGCATTTAAAACGGTCGCCCAACAAGACACGGGCGAAACCGTAAAGCCAGCTACAGTTTTTTCGCAGCCCGAAAAGGCTGTTTGTCCACGAGCAAGGGCGTTTGGCGTGACGGTATAATAGTGCCGACCGCGACGTGAAAACCGCGGAGGAACTCGGCCGTTGTGAGCATCTTTCCTCCCGGACGCTGTAGTTTGAGCAGCTTCAAATTTTCTTTGCCAGTCGCTAGAACTAATAAATCGCCTTCGGCCTGTACAATCTCACCGGATTTTCCGGAGACTTTCTGATCGAGTGCCTCGGCCAAACCGATTTTTACAGGCTGACCGGCAATTTCGACCGAGCAAGCAGGCCACGGGAAAAGGCCGTTGATACGAGCGGCTAATTCTGATGCAGGCGCAGAGAAGTCCAGCGTTCCATCGTCCTTCACCAGTTTTCGGCAAAACGTCGCCTGCGCATCATCTTGCGGCGTGAAGATAAGCGAGCCGTCGCACAACTTCGGCAGCGTTCGCATTACGAGCGGAACGCAAGCTGCAGCAAGTTTTGCTTCTATATCGAGTGCAGTATCCAGTTTTTCGATGCGCACGTGTTCCACGTCAGCTACAGGTCCAGCGTCGAGTTTGCGTACGATGCGCATGAGAGAAACACCGGTTTCGTACTCGCCGTTGGCGATGGCGGTTTGAATCGGTGAAGCCCCGCGATACTTCGGCAGCAGTGACGCATGCAAGTTGATCATGCCAAAGTGCGGTGTAGCGATGAAGTCGTCGCTCAAAATGTGCCCGTAAGCCATCACCAAGCCGACGTCGGCGTTCAGTCCGGAGAGCTGCAGACGAATGTCCTGCGTTAATTTCTCTGGCTGGAAAACTGGCAATCCGTTCGACAGCGCCCAGGTTTTGATCGCGTTTGCGGTTATTCTCTGTCCGCGCCCAACTGGTCGGTCGGGCTGGGTGAAGATCGCCGTGAGTTGTGCTATCGCACTTCCCTCACCTAACAACCAGTCCAACATCGGCAACGCAATCGGATCGGAGCCGAGGAATACGATGCGGAGTGGTAAAGGCATTTTATAACCGTTAGTGAACGCTCACGTTTCGATTCTTGGCAGAGGTGAAACCCGCACTCCGCTGGCACTGGTAAAAAACGCGCAAGGGACTGCGCGTTTCACCTTAATTGCGTCTCCGAAATTAGCGTCCATTAGCGTTAATTAGCGGTTAGCCTTCGGCTCGTCTCAATCTTCCATCGTGTGAGAAGTGTCGGTCTCGCCTGCAGCTTCTTTGTCTTCGCGCCGCTTCCATTTAGGTACGAACACGGGTTCTTTAGGATCGCTGGGCATCGGACGCGTACCGTCTTTGTAGCGGTCTTTGCCGACGAGCTCGAAATAGATCGGGCAGCCGTCGAGGCCAAATTCTTTGACCAAACCAGCCTCGAGGTATCGGCGATATTGTTCGGTTAGTTTTTCCTCACGGTTACAGAACATTTTCACCCGGAATGGACGGGTGCTAGTTTGCGTCGCGTAGTAAACACGGAAACGACGTCCGCTGACGGCCGGTGGCGGCGTGCGCTCGGCGAGGTAAGCCAGTGTTTCATTGAGCTTCGCAGTCGGAAGCTTTCGATCGAGCGTGCGGTTGAGCTGCACGGCAGCGTTGAGCATGCGGTCGACTTCGTAACCGTTCATGGCCGACACAAAGATCAACGGCGAACCCGGCGTAAAGAACAGCCGCTCAAACACCGCTTTCTCGTACTTTTCGCGGTAGTCGCGTTCGTTTTTGTAACCGGCGAGTCCTTCGGTTTTGGCGAAGGCTTTGCGGACCAGATCCCACTTGTTGACGACAATGACGATCGGCTTGCGCTCTTTGATCGCTTCGCCCGCGATGGCTTTGTCCTGCTGCGTCACGCCATCGAGTGCGTCGAGCACGAGGAAGACCACGTCGGTCCGTTGGATCGAATCGAGTGCACGCAAGCGAGAGAAATACTCAACCGGCGAGGCCAACTTAGTCGCAGCCTTGATACCTGCTGTGTCGATCAACTTGAATGGATGCAGTTCGTGATCCCGGCCGCGAAATTTGAAGTCCACTTCGACGGAGTCACGCGTCGTTCCAGGTACGTCACTGACGATCAAGCGTTCGCTGTTAAGCAGACGGTTGCCGAGTGAAGATTTGCCGACATTAGGGCGACCGATAAAGCACACGCAAAGCGGATCAGAAGCGGTTTTGGCCAATCCATCGTCCACCGGTAATGGACCGAGCCGTGCACGAATTGCTTCGCGCAGGTAATCTTCGTTGCGACCGTGTTCGGCGGATACAAACATCGGTTCGCCAAGACCGAGTTTGTAGGCATCGGCTGGTTCGACTTTTTCCTCGCCGAAATCGGCTTTATTGAAGACGAGCAAAACAGGTTTTCCGCTGCGGCGCAGGCTACCTGCGATACGTTCATCGATCGCACTGACGCCCGACAATCCGTCGAGGATGAAAAGAATCAGATCGGCCGTCTCGATGGCGAACTGCACCTGGAGTTCCGAGGCTTTAATGATGTCGGCGCGCGTCGCGCCTTCTTTCAGTCCGATGCCGCCGGTGTCCAGTAGCGTGTAGGCGTCGTCTTCGATGAAGGTGGAGATAACATCACGGGTGATGCCAGGCTGATCGTGAACGATCGAAATGCGTTTCCGCGCCAATCGATTGAAGAGGCGGCTTTTGCCGACATTCGGTCGGCCTACGATGGCAACGGTGCGGGACATAATTACGTGGTTAAACACAAAGACCGCGAAGAGCGCCAAGGAAATCCTTCCTCAGGTGCAACTTCGCGGCCGAATTTATTGATTACTTCTTGATGGCCTGCACGTACCGCTCGATACGGTTGCAGGCCTCGATAAGCTGTTCGTAGCTGGTGGCGAAGCAGGCGCGTACATGGCCGCGACCATTTTCGCCGAATGCCGTGCCGGGAACGACCGCAACTTTTTCTTTTTCGAGTAGGCCCACGGCGAAGTCCTTTTCGGTCTTGCCGGTAACGGAAACGTCAGGAAACGCGTAGAACGAGCCACGCGGCATATGGCACTTGAGGCCGATTTCGTTGAACCGGCGCACAATGAGATCACGACGGCGGTGATACTGCTCGCGCATTTTTAGCACGCTGTCCCAGCCGCGTTGCAGTGCCTCGATTGCTGCCTCTTGAGCAATAATTGACGCACACATCATCGCGTATTGGTGGACCTTCATCATCGCGTCAATCAACACCGCTGGGCCGCAAGCATAGCCGATGCGCCAGCCGGTCATCGCGAACGCCTTGGAAAATCCGTGCAGGAAAATCGTGCGCTCCGCCATTCCGGGAAAACTCGCGATACTAGTGTGCGTGCCTTCGAACGTGAGCTCCGAATAAATCTCGTCGCTGAAAACTAAAAGGTCTTTCTCTCGGCAAAATTCCGCGATCTTTTCCAACTGCTCACGACTGCACGTGCCGCCCGTGGGATTGCACGGCAGGTTGAGCATGAGAATTTTTGCCCCCGGTTGCCAAGCAGCGCGAAGCGCCTCTGCGGTGAGCGCAAAGTTGTCTTTAGCGAAGGTGGGAACCGCGATACCTTGCGCATGCACGAGCGTGACGCTCGGATGATACGAGACGTAGCACGGCTGGTGAAACATCACCTTGTCGCCGGGATTGCAGAAAGCGCGGAAGGCGATGTCGAGCGCTTCGGACACGCCAACCGTCACGATGACTTGGTCCTCGGGACGATAGCTGACGCTAAAATGATCCTCGACGTATTTCGAAATGGCGCGTCGCAACTCAATCAAACCGAGATTCGACGTGTAATAAGTTTTCCCGCGTTCGAGAGCGAAGATCGCCGCCTCACGGATGTGCCAGGGCGTGACGAAATCGGGTTCGCCCACGCCGAGCGAGATCACGTCCTGGCCCTTCATCTTGGCCACCAGTTCGAAAAAATCGCGAATGCCGCTTTTCGGCAGCGTGGCCACGTGGCCCGCTACCCAACGTTTAGGGTCGGTGCTCATCGGATACGTTCTCCTTTGCGGTGGTTAGGGA
>Ga0302323_100000866_pt1 | contig 24545 bp, 19 predicted proteins | sample Fen_T0_3_FD_201950 | JGI IMG/M metagenome (GOLD analysis project Ga0302323, IMG submission 201950) | Peat permafrost microbial communities from Stordalen Mire near Abisko, Sweden - Fen_T0_3 | ecosystem: Environmental > Terrestrial > Soil > Wetlands > Permafrost | place: Sweden: Abisko... | reverse complement strand
CTGGCCAGACCTCCGAAGAGGTGGCAGATACCCTGGGCTCCGGGGCCTTCGGGATGGCGCGAGAAACAGGCGAGGAGATCAATCGCGCCATCACGCGCGGCGTCAGGCGCGGTCTCGGCATCGGCGCCGCACTCGGCAGCTATCTCGCGCGTCGCCGCGCGCCACATCGTGAGCTGAGCCTGCTGGCTGCGGCGTGGCGGCTGGGTCTGCCAGCCACCGTGCACGTCGCGATCGGGACCGACATCGTACACATGCATCCAGCCTGTAACCCAGAGGCTGTGGGCCGGGGCTCGCACCTGGACTTTCGCGCGTTTGCGGCCCAGGTCGCTCGACTCGGCGGCGGCGGCGTCTACCTGAACGTCGGCTCTGCGGTCGTGTTGCCGGAGGTGTTCCTAAAGGCGGTGACGCTTGCGCGAAACCTCAAGCACAAGCTCGACGACTTCGCCACGGCCAACCTGGACTTCATCCAGTCCTATCGGCCTAGCGTCAATGTCGTCGAGCGACCCACCAAGGGCACCGGCCGCGGATACCGCCTCACAGGCCACCACGAGATCCTGGTCCCGCTCCTGGCTGCGGCGCTGATCGAGGGCCGCCTCAGTCCGCACCGTCTCACGACGTAGGAGCGAAGGAGGTCGAAAACCCATGACTCTTCACGCGCATCTTTCTTGCCTGGCCGCGCTCGCGCTCGTTACGGTATGGCCTGTCCCCGCCAAAGCAGACGACACGGCCGAGCGGCTCGATGGCGCAGTCAGTCCCTATCTGCGAGAGCATGCGACAGACAAGGTCGACTGGTACACCTGGAGCAGTGCGGCGGTCGAGCGTGCGCGGGACAAGAAGCGGCCGGTGCTGCTGATCATGGGACGCTTCGGCTCACACAGCCAGCGCGTCGTCGAGCGTGCCTTCTTCGAGGAGGCCGAGTGGCGCGACACGCTGCAGAAGAAGTGCGTGCCGGTGCTCGTGGATCGCGACGAGCGTCCTGACCTGGACGACGCGCTGCGGCTCGTGGCGCGACAGGCTGCCGACGTCTCTTCGCAGGCGCTCGACGGACCATTGGTGGCGCTGCTCACGCCGGACCTGCACCTGATCATGGTGCGGCCCTTGACGCCGGACGTGGCCAGCGACCTCTCGCGCCTCGTGCGCGCGCTGCGCGAGAGTGACGGCGACATGGCCACCCGCGCTGACATCGTCATGGGCACGCTTGCGGCTGCTCAGCGGCCTCAGCCGGCGCGCGGCACTCTGGGTGCAGCGACGCTCGCTCGCGCCCTGGACCCGACCGTCAAAGGCTTCCATCCCCTGCGTGGCTACTACACGCGCACGCCCGGTCGGCCATCACCAGGCGCGCTGCGCTTCCTCTTGGCAGAGGCCGAGCGGACTCACCGGGCCGACCTCGTGCGCCTGGCATCGCGCGCACTGGCGACGTTGGCCCGCAGTGGGCTACGCGACCACGTTGGCGGCGGCTTCTTCCGCACGGCTGCCGATCTGGACATGTCGGTGCCGCGCTTCGAGAAGACCCTGGCCGACAACGCCACGCTGCTCGACGTCCTTCTGCGCGCCTACGCCCTGACCGGAGAGGCCTTGCCGCGCGAGGCCGCGCGCGACCTCGCCGATTGGGCGCTGCGCGAGATGCGGGATTCGTCGGGTGCCTTCATCCACGGCTTGGATGCAGAGGATGACCGCGGCGACGGCGCGCAGTACCTCTGGACCGGCGAGCAGCTCAGAACGCTGCTCGGACGCGACGGTGCGACCGCGTTCTTCAGCGCGTACCGCCTGAGTGGTGAAGGCGTCTTGACGCTGACGGCCTCTGATGGGACCGCGCCGCAAAAAGAAATGGAGCGCGTGCGTGCCCGCCGACGTGACCGGCCGCAGCCACATCGAGACGAGCGCATCTTCGCGGGCGAGAACGGCCTGATGATCGCAGCCCTCGTGCGCTCGGCGCGCGCCCTGGACCGCGCTTCGGACCTGTCGGCGGCGCGACGTGCGGCCGAGGCGATCTTTGAGCGCTTCGGCCAACCGGACCAGCTGCGGCGCTCAGCGCGCGGCACCCTGCTGGGCGGATCGGCCATGCTTGACGATTATGCCGGCATGCTCGTCGGCCTTCTGGCGCTGGACGAGGCTCAGCCCGATCCGCGCTGGAGCGCGTTCGCGGTACGCCTGGCCGAGGAGGCGCAGCGACGCTTCCTCGATCCTGCGGGTGGCTTCTTCATGACGGACGATGCGCACGCGCCCTTGTTGGTGCGCGTCAAGAGCGCTGAGGATGCCGGGCGCGTCTCCGCCAACGCGCTCATGGCCCAAGCGCTGACGAGGCTGGAGGTCGTCACCGGCCAGAAGCGTTACGGCCAAATGGCCCGCAAGACGGTCGACGCGTTTCTTGGCGACCTCGAGCGCGACCCGTTCCGCATGGAAGGCCTGGCCGCGGTCGCGAGTGCCTTGCTCGCCGAACCGGCAGCGACAGCACCGCCGGTGGCAGCCGCGGCGATGGGCGCGCGCGACTCGCGCGGCCCGGTGACGGTCCAGCTCGCGCTCGCCACCGACCGCGTGCGACCGCAGCAGAGCGTCGAGGCCACGCTGTTTCTCTCGGTGGCGCCGCCGTGGGAGCTCGTGGCTCCTTCGGCACGCCGCCGCGATCTGGCCCCGTTCTCCGTCACCCTGCTCACCTCCAGCCTCAACGCTGACGCGCCGCGCTATCCCGCGGCACACACCGTCAAGAGGCGCTGGAGTCCTGTCCCAATGCCCGTGCTCTCTGGCCAGATGAGCATCGTGCTCCCGGTACGCGTGCCTGATGGCAGCCGGATCGGCGAGCACCGCACGCGCGTGAGGCTGAGTTACCAGCGTTGCGACGCCAGCGAGTGTCAGGCGCCCGAGACCCTGACCGTCGAGGCGCCGCTCACCGTCGAGGCGCCGGCCTCGTCGTCACCGGAGTCGACTCCCGCAACGCAGTAAGACGTGTGAGCGGTCGTGTGGCGCCGGGTGGACGCTACGTCGCCCGTCGTGAGCTCGTCTCTTGGTGCGCGGCGCCGCTGGGCCGGCCGATGCGGTAGGTGCGACTGAAGCCCTCGTTCGGGACAGAGACCGTCACTTCGAACAGACCGTTGGCGCTGCAGGCATAGCGTTCTTCAATCTCGCGGCCGCCGTCTGCCGTGCGCTCGATCCAGACATCCGCCAGGCCGGAGCGCTCGCGCAGGGCAGGGTCGAAGGGGAAGCGGATCTCATCCCACGGCACGACCTGGCCGTCGGGCCGGTCGGCATTCAGGGCACCGCACTCGACGAAGCGGAAGTGGCCGATGTTGTGCGCCGAGCGATAGCGGCGCACGACCTCGATGGCGCCACTGCCCTTGCGCGGCAGCGGCGTGTCCTTGAGGAAGATCGGGTCAAAGGTGACCACGCGGCCAGCCTCGGCCTCGCGCCAAACGCCGAAGTGCCGCGTCAGGCAGTCGGCCAGCTCGTAGCCTTTGCCCTCGTCGAGGAACGTTGCCAAGCCGATGGCCGTGGCGGCAAAGGGGTGAGGAGAGCGCCGCACGCGATGATTGCCGAACTGCTCGCGCAAGCGCCGCGGTACGACCGGGAAGGCTGAGGCGCCGCCCACGACGTAGAGCCCGGCCAGCTCGTTCCACTCGACGGTGTCGTGCTCGTCGCGCCGCGGGTCGCGCATGACAGTGCCGAGGGCCTCGATGGTGCGTTCGACCAGAGGCGCGCACGCCTCCGCGACCTCCGCCATCGGCAACGTGACACTGCCGTGGCCGATGGCATCCAGGTCGATCACCAGGCGCCGTGTGTTGGCGCCCACGGCCTCCTTCTGGACGCGACACTCGTCGAGCAGCTGCTGGCGTGCCCTGGCATCGGGCGCGGCGCTGCCGGCCTTTCGGAGCGCCAGGTTCAAGATCGCCTCGTCCATGTCGTCGCCGCCCAGGCGCGCGATTCCAATGGAGGTGATGACCTCATTGAGCGTGCCGGCCATGTGAATCAGCGAGGCGTCGAACGTGCCACCGCCCAAGTCGTACACCAGGACGTACTCTCGCCGGCTGGTGAGCGTGTCGCGGAAGCGGTGCGCATATTCGAAGCCGGCCGCCGAGGGTTCGTTGAGTAGCGTCTCGACCTCGAATCCGGCGCGCTGGAACGCATCCAGCGTCAGAAAGCGCTGGTCATTTGGGGCATGAGCCGGAACGCTCACAGCCGCGTGCAAACGCTCGCCCTTCTTGATGCCGAGGTTGGAGCGCAACCGCAGGTCGTCGCGTAGCGCAGCGAGGTAGCCGGTTAGGAGCTGGGGTGCCGTATAGACGCGCGCTCCAATCGCTATCTCGCTCAGCGGGCCTGAACCCTGAAGCAGTCGCTTGAAGGAGCGCAGGATCACCCAGTCCGGATCGAGCTCTGAAGCCACGGCCTCGCGGCCGAAGCGCAGCTCGCCAGTCCCCGAGTGCGCGGCGATGGTCGAGGGAACCGCATCACCCCACTCGAATCCGGCCACAGGGTAGTTGCCGCGGTCCACCGCTGCGACCACCGTGTGCGTCGTGCCAAAGTCGATGCCCAGCCGCATAGGTTCATTCGCGGCCAGCCAGACGGGCCGCGACTCGGTGATAGACTACTTCACTTCCGTCCATGCCGAGACGCAAGGACGGCGCGAAGGGGAGTCACGCATGCCGCTCAAACTGGCGTTGCCCAAAGGCAGCTTGCAGGCCTCCACGGTCCGGCTCTTCGAACGCGCCGGGTACCACATCTCGGTCTCCGAGCGTTCGTACTACCCGGCCGTCGACGATCCCGAGATCGAGGCCATGCTCATCCGCGCGCAGGAGGTCAGCCGCTACGTCGAGCAGGGCGTGCTCGATGCGGGCATCACCGGCAGCGATTGGTACATGGACAGCGGCGCGGATCTGGTCACAGTGGCTGAGCTGGTCTATTCTAAGCAGACGTTCAGCCCCTGCCACTGGGTCTTGGCAGTGCCGATCGACTCGCCCTTCCAGAAAGCAGAAGACCTGGCCGGCAAACGAGTGGCCACGGAACTGGTCAACGTGACGCGGCGTTACTTCGAAGCGCGTGGCGTCTCGGTCGAGGTGCAGTTCTCCTGGGGCGCCACCGAGGTCAAGCCGCCCGTGCTGGCCGACGCGATCGTCGAGATCACCGAAACGGGCAGCTCTCTGCGCGCCAACCGCCTGCGTGTCATCGACACCCTGCTCGAGGTCAAGAACTGTCTGCTGGCCAATCGAAAAGCCTGGGCTGACGAGTGGAAGCGGCACAAGCTCGAGAGCCTGGCGATGCTGCTCACTGGCGCTTTGGTGGCCGAGGAAAAGGTGGGCCTCAAGATGAACGTGCCCCGCGCCAAGGTGGACGAGGTCTTGGGAGTGCTCACGGCGCTCAAGCGGCCGACGGTCAGCCCGCTCTCGGACCCCGAGTGGGTGGCGCTCGAGACGATCATCGACGAGCGCACCGTGCGCGACATCATTCCACGCCTCAAGCGGGCCGGCGCCGAGGGCATCGTCGAGTATCCGCTCAACAAGCTGGTCTATTGATGGTCGCAGCGGCCGCGCCGCCGCGTGTCCCGAAGACGCTGTTTCTCGACGCCGGCGGAGTGCTGGTGCATCCGAACTGGCAGCGAGTCTCGGACACTCTCACCAGGCACGGAGTCGCTGTTGACGCTGCTGCGCTGGCAGCCGCGGACCTACGCGCGAAGTGGACCCTCGACACGGCAGAGAACGTGCGGGTGACATCGGACGATGAGCGTGGCGCGCGATACTTCGCCGCCGTGCGGGCGGCCGCGGCCGTGCCCGAATCAGCGGCCGCCGACGCCGCCTTTGCCGAGCTCAGGCGGTACCACGCCGAGCACAATCTCTACGAGGTGGTCCCGGACGACGTCGCTCCGGCGCTCGAGCGCCTACGCGCGCTGGGCTTGCGCTTGGTCCTGGTTTCCAACGCCAACGGGACGGTGGACGCGAAGATGCAGCGCCTGGGCCTGGCGCGCTACTTCGATCTCATACTCGATTCGCAGTGCGAGGGCGTCGAGAAGCCGGATCCGGAGATATTTCGCCGCGCCCTCGCGCGTTCCGGCGCAACGGCTACGGCTACGATCCACGTGGGCGATCTGTACTACGTCGACATCTTGGGTGCACGCGCCGCAGGGATCGAAGCCTGGCTGCTCGACGCCGGCTCTCTCTACGCTGACGCTGACTGCCCACGCGTGGCCACGCTGACCGAGTTGTGCGATCGCGTGCAGGCGCTAGTGGCAGCAGCCTGAGCAGCCGCCGCTCGAGCTGCAGCTTCCGCAGGACGACTTGGCGGAAGAGGAAACGAAGCGGCCGCTGCCGCTCTTGAAGGCAAAGGCCGACACCTGGCGCGTGACCTTGGACGCATCGCACTGCGGACAGGCAATGGCGTCTCCGCTGCGAAAGACGATCTTCTCGAACGCATTCCCGCAGGCATCGCAGACATATTCGAAGATCGGCATGGCTTTCTCCGGCTGACCCGGCGTGCGAGGCAGACGCGCGCGATTGGACGCGACCGCTCACCGCTCGCTTCATCCTAGCGCGATCAGGCTCCAGCGCGAAAACGCGCCCGCCCGCGCCGTGGCCGCATGGAGATCGGTAGTAGAATCGCCGCGGTTCGCCATGGAGCGTCGCGCGTGAAGACCCGTCGGTTGGTCCGCTACTGCCTCACTCTCGCCGTCGGCTCGGCGGCGATCCTCGGCGTGGCCGTCTCACCGCCGCTGCGCGAAGCGCTCATCGCCGTCGAGCCGCTCTTGGCGACGCTCATCTTCTTCGCGGCACTGGTCGGTGCAGGGCTATCTTGGCGCGCCCGCGGGCAGGCAGACGGGGGCCACTGCTGGCGCCGGCGGGAGGCGCTCCTCGGCCGCTTCCTCGATCGCTGGGGCTGGACTTTCGCTGTGCTGGCGATGCTGGCGCCGCTCTGGAGTCACTGGGCCCTCAAACCGCCGGGCGGCACGACCGCGCTCGCAGCCCTTTTCGGCCGCTTGCCCTGGAGCGACGCGCTCGGCCACTACGAGGGTGGCGTCCGGCTGCTCTGCGATGGCGCGTTCGGGCCGTACAGCGAGCGACGTCCGCTGAACGCCGCCTGGCTGGCTGTGCGACTAGCTGCTGGCAGCGGTTCATTGCCCTTTGCGCTCGTCTCGCAGGCAGTCCTCCTGGGGCTGGTTGCCTCTGTGTTCTGCCGCACCGTCGGCGTGCGCTTCGGGCTCTGGCCGGCACTGGCGGCCTTCGGTCTTGTCCAGGGCCTGACGCGCGACGGGATCCCCACAGCCGCCACTGAGCCCCTGGGCGTCACGCTTGGATGCGCAGCGCTCACGCTGCTCATCTCGCGACGCGCACGATCGCACCTGGGTTGGATGGCGCTGGCCCTCTTTGGCCTGGATGTCGCGCTCAACGCTCGGCCAGGACCACAGCTCTTGATCCTGGCGTTCTTGTTGTGGGGCGTCTGGCTCTTCCGGAAGCAGTGGGTGCGAGCCGCGATCGTGCTGTTCTCCGCCTGGATGCTCTCGGCCGCCACGACACATGCCGTGAACGGCCTCTACGGCGCGGGTCAGAGCTCGTTCTGGAGCTATCCCGCCTACACGCTCTACGGCCTGACGCGTGATTCCAACTACAAGCAGGCCCAGCATGACTACGGCACGCAGATCGCGGAGTTGCCGAGCGAGCGCGAGGTCGCGCGCTTCCTCTACGCCCGCGCCTTTGACGCCTTGCGGCGCGAGCCTGGCCTCTTCTTGCGCGCGCTATTCGACAACGAGCTGAAGTTCTTCGAGAAGCTCGGCGCGAACCTGTCGCGCCTTGTGACGATCCAGGCCTTCTTCACATCTGGAGCTGAACGCGCCCGTCCGCCGATCGCCGAGCGTTACGCGAATGTGCTACTCGGACTGCCGCTGCTCTTGGTCGCGGCCGGTGCATCGTTCCTCCGTATCCTGCGGACGAAAGAGGCTGCTGATCGCCTCTTCTGGGTAGCGTCCGGGGTCGGCATTCTCGGGTCGGTTCCCTTTGTCTATGGCGACGCCGGCTTTCGCGGCCTGGCCGTGGCCTACCCGTTCATCGCCGTCTTCTTGGCACTGGGTCTCGGCCATCGCGACTCTCTCCGGCCGAGAGCGGTGGAGTTGCCGCTCGTTCAGGCCGCCGTGGCGACGACGGCGGGCGTCGCGTTGCTGGCGCTGCTGGTGCCGGGTGTCGTCCATCGTTTCTGGCCGCAACCGAGCGCAGAGCTGCGCCTCGGCCTGAGACCGGGCACGACGCTGCTGGTGGACGTCACGCAGAGCCCTGCGGTGCTGGTGTCGCGCTCGCGGCGCGCCAATCTGCCCGACGTGCCTTGGATAGACGAACGGGCATACGCCGAGCTGCTGGAGCTTGCCGATCTGCCCGAGGACTTCGGTCTCGCGACGCTCAAGCTGCCCTTCTCTCTGGCCACGGTCTACGACCACGTCACGCGCCGCGCCTATCTGCTCGTGGGCACCGTCGACCTGCTGCGGCAGCGCGGCTTTGTGCGCGTCGATGTCGACGCCATTGGCCAAGGTGCCGTTGTGCGTGACAGGCGCCTCGCACCAGGCGCTACCGAGGCCGCTGCGTCAGGAACCGGACGGTGAAGCCGGACGGCCAGTCTGGCCGGTCGAGCGCCCAGGCGCGTTGGGATCTCGTCATCCTGCTCGTCGTGTGCGGCCTGGGCGCAGCGCTGCGTTTCATTGGCATTGGCCACGGGCTCAGACACCTGCCGCACAGCGATGAGCAGGTGTTCGTGGAAAACGTCGTCAGCATGGTCGCCGCGGGCGACTGGGACCATCGTTTCTATACATACCCCGGCCTGTTTTTCTACTTCCTCCGCTTCGGCGTCGTGCTGCTCGGACCCGCACGTTGGCACGGTAGCGATGCCTACCTGCTCGCGCGGATGATGGTCGCAGCCGTGGGCACGCTCAACATCGCGGTCGCGCTCTTCGTTGGCCGGCGCCTGGTCGGACGTTGGGCCGGCCTGGCAGCGGCCGCGCTCCTGGCGGTCTCACCGGTCTCGGTCGAGACCGCACACTGGGTCCGTCCGGACGTGCTGCTGCAAGGGCTAGGGTTGGCCGCCGCATTGGCTTTGACGCGCCTGGGCACCGCGGTCAAGAACGACGTCGGTGTGGGGGCTACCATCGGGATCGCGGCAGCGACGAAATTCACCGGACTCCTGTTCGCGCCTAGCTACATCGTTGCGAGGTGGCTGACACCCGGGCGCCGACGGTGGCTGGGCCTGTGTGCAGCCGGGGCCGCGGCGTTGTTCGTCGTTGTTGCGACGACGCCCTCGTCCATTCTCCATTTGAGCGAGTACCGCGAGGGGCCGGTGCGACAGCTCCAGCAGTACTATCCGACGCCGGCCGGGAAGATCGCTTTCGGCGAACACCTCGTGTACTTCACGCGCACGACGTTCAAGGACCTGGGACCGCCGATGTTCGTGCTGTTCTTCGTGGGGGCGGCCTTGCTGCTGCGCAGCGCAGCGCGGCAATGGGGACCGCTCCTGCTCCATCCGCTCGTCGTGCACCTGGTGATGGCCACAGGCAGTCTAGTCTTCGAGCGCTACGTCCTGCCTTCCTCGGGTGTCGTCTACCTGGTCGCCTGCGTGCCGCTCGCACGTCTCGCGGCGCGCTGGCCGCGCACGGCCGTGGCTGCGCTGCTACTCGCGCTCGCATTTCCGCTGACGACGTCCCTGAGATTCAGCCTCTACTCTGCCCAGCCTTCCGCCGAAGACCGCGCGCTCGACTGGATCGAGGCGCACGTGCCGGCCGGGGCCCGCATCCTGGAGACGCGCGGGGCCGCGGAACGCGGCGCCACGGCCGGTGCGGTGATCGGGCTCGACCCCCGACGCTATGAACGCCTCTTCTTTCCGCGTGGCTACGGGGTGGACAAGCTGGCGCTCCTGGCCCCGCACTTCGACTACGTCATCACTGGCCGCGGCCGCGGCGCGCGCTGGAGTGAGCCGCTCGAGACCGTCTTCACGGGACGCCGGCCGCACGGCCAGATCGTGCTGCTGATCAAGGCGCCACGTCCCGAGGCGCGACCGCAGTACCGTCTACTCGATCACAGACAAATGAAGGTGCGCGCCTCTGTTGGTGGCGCGGATCCATCCGCGCTGCTGGATGGCGACCCTGGCACTTGCTGGTCCAGCGGGAGAGGTCTCACGACATCCGATTGGCTCGAGATCACCTTCGACCAGGCCCTGCCTGTGGGGCGGGTCGAGTTGTGGCTCGGAGCAGGCAGCGGCGAGCCAAAGGTGGGGCTCCTCGTGTCCGCCGACGGCTCACGCTACGAACGGGGTGACAGCGTACCTGCGAGGCCGCGGCGGATCGAGGAGCAGCTCACTCCGTATAGCGACGTACTGCTTCTCTATCCGAAGCCAGTGCGCGGTCTGCGTCTCATCCCGCGTGTCCCGACCGATGCGCCCTGGATTCTGACGGGTGTGGATGTGTCCCTGCGCGATCCCTTGCCACTCGCCGCGACCCGACCGCAGGACGAGGTCCCGGAGGAGGCCGACGAGTAAGGCCCGTTTGACAATGCACCCACGGCGGGCGTACGGTCGCATCAGATCGCACGCTGTGGCTGTCAACTGCTTGTCGCCGCGACGCTAAAGGGAGGTCGCCAGATGAGAGCTTCAGGGTTCTGGAAAGTCGCACTGACGATCATTGGCCTTGTCACGCTCAGCGCCTGTCGCCCGGCGCGCGGGCCGCAGGGCGCGCCCACTGGCAGGGTGGCGGCCGATCTCGCACGGATCTATCAGGGCCAGGCCCGGATCCTGCCCGGCCTCGCTGATAGAAGCAAGATTTCGCATACACGCGGACGAGCCCTTGCCAAAGGCGATTGCGACGTAGGCGTGTTGATCACCAGTGCCGTGCTGAGCAGCGACAAGGCCCGCTTCACCTTGGAGCCGGTCGGCCTGCCTCAGATCGACGGGCAGCCGGCCAGGCACCCGTGTGGGAAGCCGCCGATCGAGTACGTGCTGGTGATCTCGGACATGGACGCGCACGGAACCACGTCTGCGGTCACCGACGAGGTCGATCGCGTTCTGCAGACGCCCGAGCGCTATCTCATGGAGCACGGCGTCTCGTTCACGCTGAAGGCCGTCGCAGATCGCGGACCGGTGGCCGACAAGCAGCTGAAGGCCACGCCCGAGGAGCGCATGCTGGCCCGGTCTCTCACGACGCAGGTCCAGCGACTGCTCTCAGTGGCGCCGCTCAGACGCGACGACCGTAAACGCGTGCGTTATTCCGGAGAGATCGAGTTCGAAGCGCTCGTGGGCGTCGACGGTCGCCTCCGAGACGTACAACTACCGGGCGCGTTCGAGGTCTACGCCGATCGCATCTCGAAGGCGCTCGATCTCTGGCGCTACCAGCCGGCTAAGCGCGGGGATCAGCCCATCGCCTGTCGCGTCGGCCAGCAACGCACCGTCTTCAACGTGTACTAGTGCCGTACCGGTAGCAGGCCGGGCCGAGCCCGTGGCCCTGGCCCTAGGGGCTCGTCGCGGGCCAGCGCTGGCGGAGTAGCGCGCGTAACTGCGCAATCGCCGCCGCCTGCGTCGTACCGCTCGCCAGGTTCGCGTGCTCGCCCGGGTCGCGTTCACGGTCGTAGAGCTCGGTCCCCTTGGTGCCGTTGTCCCATTCCGTGTAGCGCCACTGTTCCGTAACGACGCTATGGCCTGTGGCACCCACCTGTCGAGTCTGAACATAGGCCGGCGTCCAGCTCGCCTGCGGATCAACCAGGAGCGGCGTCAAGCTGGCGCCGTCCACGGGGTTGGCCAAGGGTAGGCCGCACAGGTTGGCCAGCGTCGCATAGAGACCGGCCAACTCGACTGTGCGCTGCGAGACCCGGCCGCCAGAGATGCCTGGGCCCGCGATGATCAGCGGCACGTGCGTCGAGACGTCGAACAGGGACCCCTTCGACCACAGCTCGAACTCGCCCAGGTGGAGGCCGTTGTCGCCGAGGAAGACCACGATCGTGGTCGATGTGAGGCCGAGCCGGTCGAGCGCATCGAGGACGCGACCCACTTGCCCGTCCATGAATGACGCCGACGCATAGTAGGCGCGCAGCAGCTCGCGCGCTTCATCGTCTGTAAACGGGTAGGGCTCGGACAGGGCGGGACGCGGCACGTTGTCGCGGTCATGCGCGTACTTCGGACGAATTCGGATCCCGGCCGGCGGGAACTGATCGAAGTAGGCGCGCGGTGCTGCGTACGGCTCGTGCGGTTTGTTGAAGCCCACGCCAATGAAGAAGGGTCGATCGATGGGGCGGTGCTCCAGGACCGCAATCGCACCGCGCGCGACCTGCCCGTCGCGCTGGTCGTCGTCCGTGCCGTCTGCGGCGAGCCAGCGGCAGGGCACGAACGGGCCTGCGGGCGTGAGGTCGCGGCCTTGCCCTTTGTCACCCAGGGGTGTGTTGCTGTAGTCAGCGCTGTACTCCCATTCCCCGGTGTTGTCCATGCCCGGCGCATCGTGAAACACCTTGGAGATGCCTGCCGTGTAGTAGCCGTTGCGGCGGAAGAGCTGTGGCAGCGAGACGACGCCTGGGCGGAGTGCCCGGAGGCTGGACCCGTCGCTCTGATCGCCGATCGAATCGGGGTAGAGACCGGTCAGGAAGGACGATCGGCTGGGATTGCAGAGCGGATACGCGCAGTAGGCGCGGTTGAAGCGCTGACCACGCGCTGCCAGGGCATCGATCCGCGGCGTGCGCGCTTGGGCATCGCCGTAGCAGCCCAAGGAGATGTTCATGTCGTCGGAGATGAGCAGGACGACGTTCCAGCGAGGCGCAGGTGTGGGCGTAGGTGTTGCGGACGGGACCGGCGTGGGCGTCGGCTCGACCGAGCCCTGGCAGCTCAGAAGCGTGCCGGTCAGCGCGCCCACGATGCCGACCACGTGAGGCCGCAGCCGGGGCCGGTTCACAGCCGTTTCCGTGCCCATCTGCTGGCCGAGAGAATACGCTCATGATTGGGACAAATCAATGGCGCGTACTCGTCCACATGATCCATTACACACTGGCCTTGTTGTGAGGGAGGTTGTGTTTCTGTAGGAACTGCTGGGGAGTGATCTGACCGAGGGACTGGTGAGGCCGGACGGTGTTGTAGATTAGTTCCCAGGCTTGGAGCTGTTTGTTGGGAGTTGGGATATCGAGGGAGACGGGCTGGACTTCGTAGAACTCCTCGGTGTGTGTGCGCTGAGCGCGGTCGACGTGGGCTCGGCGCGGTTGCGCCGTCAGCGGAAGTAGCGTTTGGACGGCGGCGGGGCGACGAGCGTCGCGAGGAAGGCCGCGTTGGACGCCGTCTTGGTCAGCTTTTCGACCAAGAACTGCGCCGCTTCGACCGGGCTGAGATCTGCCAGCGCGCGCCTCAAGATGTGTCGCTGCTTGAGTTCCTCGGGTGTGCACAGCAGCTCTTCGCGTCGCGTGCCTGACTTGAGCACATCGACCGCCGGGAAGATGCGGCGATCGGCAATGGCACGGTCCAACACCAGCTCCATGTTGCCCGTGCCCTTGAACTCTTGGAAGATGACCTCGTCCATGCGGCTGCCGGTGTCGATCAACGCGGTCGCCAATATCGTCAGACTGCCGCCGCCTTCGCAGTTGCGCGCCGCGCCGAAGAACTGACGCGGGAAGAGCAACGCGCGATTGTCGACGCCGCCGCTCATCGTGCGGCCGCCGGGTCCCTGCTCGCGATTACTGGCCCGTCCCATGCGCGTCAAGCTGTCGAGCAGGATCACGACATGACGGCCGGCCTCGACAAGGCGCTTGGAGCGCTCGATCGAGAGCTTCGCCAGGTGAATGTGCGCGTCAGAGCCCGAGTCGGCCGAGCTGGCCAACACCTCGGCCTTGACCGCGCGGCGGAAATGCGTGACCTCTTCCGGCCGTTCGTCGATCAGCAGCAAGATCAGATGAACTTCGGGATGGTGCTTGGAGATGGCCTGGCCGAGCTGCTCGAGCAGCGTGGTCTTGCCGGCCTTGGGCGGCGACACGATCAACCCGCGCTGGCCACGGCCGATCGGCGTGATCAAGTCGATCACGCGCAAGCTCAGCTCGTTCTGCTCCGCTGCCAATCGGAACGGCTCGTGCGGATTGACCGACACGAGATCCTGGAAGTTCGGCAGGGCAGCGAACTCCGCGACGGACAATCCGCCCGCCTTCTGAACTTCGACCAGCGTGCGCCTTCCGTTTCCCCCATCGCGGCACAAGCCTTCGACTTCGGTGCCGTCGCGCAACGCGGCCGCCGCGACTACTGAGCCCGGCACGACGACGTCGTCGCGCCGGGGCAGGTAGTCCTGGGCGACCTGCCTGAGGAACCCTCCGCCACCGCTCTCCGCCAGCTCGAGGACGCCCGCAACGGGGTGCGTCGGTCCCGATGTTGGAAGCGGGGCTTGTCGGGGATCCCGAGGGCCCCTTGGTCCTTGTTGCGGTCCGCCAGGACCTTGAAGCCGATTTTGACGATGGGGATGACGATGGCGCCGCGAGTGGCGCGGGCGCGTCATTGGCGGCCCGCTCGCCGCGACTCGGTCATCGCGTCCTCCAGCCCGAAACTATAGCACGGTCTGACAGCGAGTGCGCAACGCAACGGGTCAGCGCGTGTTCGTCGTAAAGCCCGCGCGCGATCTCCTCTCGCTAGCGACGCTCCCAGGGCAGCAGTGGTCGGAGCGTCACGATGAATGACTTGTCGCCGGAGCAAACCGACGCGGGTAGCGCGCCGGTCGGCCATGACCCTACCGCGGCCGCCGCGACGACGCGCGGAGCAGCCAGGGCGTCCACCAGCGGGACGGGTAGCGTCCACGACCGACATCCTCCCACGAGCGTGCCTGGTCGCACCGTCAGCTCGTACCGCTCCGGGCGATACAGGCGCAGGGAGGGATCGTCGAAGCCGAGGAGCTTCTGGACGAACGACGCGACTGGTCGCGCATCGAACGGCGCTCTCTCTGGGTCTCCTTTGGCGACGATCTCGCGCCCCTTGGCCAGACGCAGGCGATACTCCTCCTCACCCGGCCCGAACGCGAGGTGGTCCGCGAGGCCCTTGAGCTTGCGTAGGCGCGCCACGTCGGAGCGTAGCGCCTTGAGCGGGCCTCCGCTGAGGCGCCCCTCCAGTATCTCGCTCGTGCCGCCGACGAAGATGCGGCCGTCCTCGAGCAGCACGAAGCGCGGCGGAGCAGCCTCGGGCACCTGCCCGGCGATAAGCGGCAACGGCGCCGCGAGCATGACCTCGACGTTGGGATTGTCGGCAGCGCCGACGAGTGGCGCCAGACCGAGCACGAAGAGCCAGAGCGATGCGCGCTTCATGGTTGCGGAGTCTACAACGACCAAACGGGCCTGCAAACAGCCGTTGCCGATTCTGTGCTGATCGCGGACACCTTGGACGGGCCGAGTGGAAGATTGAGGTGTCCCCGCCTGTCCGGATTCGCGCTAATCTCAGCTCGTGATGCGCAGCGACTCTGACGACACGGGATTCCTTTTCGGCCCCACCGAGCGGCGGGTCGGCGAAGGCGACGACGTCGCTGCGCCGGATGGGCCTTTGGCCGACCGCCTGCGTCCCCGCACGCTCGACGAGATCCTCGGCCAGGACGAGCTCCTTGCTCCTGGCAGGCCGCTACGTAAGGCCATCGAGAGCGATGCGCTACGCTCGCTGATCTTGTGGGGTCCGCCTGGCTCTGGCAAGACGACGCTAGCGCACGTGGTCCGGCGCCTGACGCGCGCGCACTTCGAGGGCCTCTCGGCAGTCCTCTCCGGGGTCAAAGAGCTGCGCCAAATCCTCGATGCCGCAGCCAAGCGCCGCCGACGCGAGGGCCGGCGCACGATCGTCTTCATCGACGAGATTCATCGTTTTAACAAGGCGCAGCAAGACGCGCTTCTCGCGCACGTGGAATCCGGCGACATCGTGCTCATCGGCGCGACGACGGAGAACCCGTCGTTCGAGGTCAATTCCGCCCTGCTGTCGCGCTCGCGGGTGGTTGTGCTCAAGCCTCTTGGCGAGGACGTGATCGTCCAGATCCTGAGGCGCGCGCTCGCGGACAGCGAGCGCGGTCTGGCAGCCATGCAGCCCAGAGTCGCAGACGACGCCTTGAGCTTCCTGGCGCGCAACTCCGACGGCGACGCGCGCACGGCGCTCAACGTGCTCGAGCTGGCGCTGAGCGTGGCCGAACCCGCAGCGGACGGCATGTGCGCGATCGACCTGAGCGCGATGCAGCAGGCCTTCGCGCGCAAGGCGCTGCTCTACGATCGCGCCGGCGAGGAGCATTTCAACATCATCAGCGCGCTGCATAAGGCGCTACGCAACTCGGACGCCGACGCGGGACTGTACTGGCTGGCGCGCATGATCGAGGGCGGCGAAGATCCGCTCTACATCGCGCGGCGTCTGGTGCGCTTCGCCTCCGAGGACGTCGGCCTGGCTGACCCGCAGGCGCTCGTCTTGGCCATGGCCGCGCAGCAGGCGGTGCACTTCATCGGTCTGCCGGAGGGCGCTCTGGCCCTGGCCGAGCTGGCCGTGTACCTCGCGGCCGCGCCGAAGAGCAATGCGGCCTATGTCGCCTACGGTGCGGCCGTGAAGGACGCGCTCGAGACGCGCGCTGAGCCTGTGCCTCTTTGGATTCGCAACGCGCCGACCGGCCTGATGAAGGACCTTGGCTACGGCACCGGCTATCGCTATGCGCACGACGAAGCCGAGGGCGTGGCCGGCATGGACTGCCTGCCAGAGGCTCTGCGTGGGCGTCGCTACTACACTCCCACCGATCGCGGCCGCGAAGCCGCTGTTGCGGAGCGCCTCGCGGCAGCGCGGCTCATCCGCGAACGCAAGCGGCGCGAGGAGCATGGCTCGTCCGAATGACGTGGGAGCCGGCACGGCCCCATCCACCGCGAGCCGTCGCGCGTAAGGGACTGCGGAGGACGAAGCGATGAGAACACCGGTGAGCGACGGCGCGATCGACCAGCTCTTTCGAGAAGCCCGTACGCACAACGGTTGGCTCGACACGCCAGTGAGTGACGCTGTGCTGCGCCAGCTCTACGATCTTGCGAAGATGGGGCCGACCAGCGCCAATTGCCAGCCGATGCGTCTGGTGTTCGTCAAGAGCAGGGAGGCCAAAGAGCGGCTCAAGCCGTATCTCGCGCCCGGCAACGTCGAGAAGACCATGGCAGCTCCCGTGACCGTCATCGTCGCCTACGACCTCGAGTTCTACGAGCGCCTGCCGCAGCTGTTCCCCCACGCCGACGCGCGCTCGTGGTTCGTCGGCAACGACGAGCTGATCCGAACGACCGCCTTCCGTAACGGTACGCTCCAAGGAGGCTATCTGATCCTGGCCGCACGCTCATTGGGACTCGATTGCGGACCGATGTCCGGGTTCGACAATGCCAAAGTCGATGCTGCTTTCTTCCCCGACGGCAAGGTGAAGTCGAACTTCCTGGTGAACCTCGGATATGGCGATCCGTCCAAGCTGTTCGCCCGCTCACCCCGGCCGACGTTCGAGAGCACCTGTCGCGTCGAGTAGGGACGATTCAGGAATCAGGCCCGTCCGAATTGCGATTGCCCGCCGCCAAACGGCGCGTACGAGCGCCGGCGGATCAGCGCACGCAGGTAATCGGCCGACGGAAGAAGCGTGGCGGCGGGTCGCCCTAAGCGCGCGACTGGACACGACTGCCGATATCGCCTGCGCAGTTGCCTGGCCCTGCCCGGGAGCACGCGCAGGGCCCCCATCCGTGCAGCGGGCGCAGGCGATCAGGCGGAGCGCGCGTGGGCGATCCGCCGCGACCACTGCCTGTCGACGCCCAACCTGGACAGCGAAAGCCATAGGCCGCCCGCAACGACCCGCCGGACAAGGACAGGCAAAGACACGCGGCCAAGTTGGACAGACTGACTTGTGAATCGCTCCTACTGCGGCTGATTCGCGCTGACGAAGGCCGCCGCGGCTTCGGCCACGCGAGTTGCGTCGGCGACTCCGTCAGGAATGCCCACGCTGCGCAGCCCAGCGCCTGTCAAGAACAGACCCGGCATTTCGGCCAAGCGCCGCTCGACTTGCGCGACGCGTGTCTGATGGCCGACCTCCATCTGCGGGGTGGCCTGCGGCCAACGATAGACGCGCGTGAGCGTCGGCGCGCCGCTCGCTCCGAGCAAGCGCTCGGCCTCGCTGCGAGCGAGAGCAACTAAAGCATCGTCGTCGAGCGACAGGATTTCGGGATCGCGGGCACCACCGAAGAACGCCCGCAACAGCACCTGCCCTTGCGGCGCTCTTCCGGCGTACTTCGTGGAGAAGAAACTCCACGCCGTGCTGCGCAGGCGCTCGCGTCGCGGCACCAGCAAGCCGTAGCCATCCAGCGGGTGCGCCACCTGCTTGGCGGCGAAACCCAGATAGACCACCGCCGTCGACACGAATGGGATCGCCGAGAGCGTCCGCCCGAGGTCGTCGGCCAGTGGCGCCAGCAGATCGGCAGCTGCTAGCGTGGGCGTGGCCACGACGACCGCGGACGCGGACAACTGCTCGTCCGACTCGAGCCGCACGCGCCACGCGCTGCCGTCCCGCATCAGCCCCCGGACCCGCGCGCCGGTGCGCAGCTCCGCAGCTGGCAGCCGCGCGCTCAGCGCTGACACCAAGACGGCGAGTCCGCCTTTTAGGGAGTAGAACGCGGCCTGGGCGGGCGCGCTTCTTCGGCCGCGTCGCGCGGCGAGCATCCCGCGGACCAGACTGCCGTAACGCGCCTCCAGCTCCACGAAGCGGGGGAAGGTGGCGCGCATCGAGAGCTTCTCCGGATCGCCGGAGTGGATGCCGGCCATCAGAGGCTCGCCGAGCAGATCGAGCGCTTCCTGGCCAAAACGTCGGCGCATGAAGTCCGCGATCGACTCGTCGACTCCGTCGCGTCGGCGCGGAATCGCGAGATCCCGCGCCATGCGTAGCTTGCCTGCCCAGGAGAAGAGCGAGGACGCCAGAAAGGGCAGGATGCGCGTGGGCACCATCAACATCAGGCCGTCTGGCAGGGCGTGCAGCCGACCGTTGCGCACGATGTAGACCTTGCGCTCGTCCGTGTTGGTCGGCTGCAGCCGCGGACCCAGGCCGAGCTCGCGGCACAGCGCGAGACCTTCCGGCTTCTGCGCCAAGAGCGAGTCCGGTCCGGCCTCGAGCAGAAAGCCCTCGCTGCTCTCGCTGCGGATCACGCCACCCAGCTGCCCGCTCGCCTCGCACAGCGTGAACGGCACCTGCAACTTCCAGAGCGCGTACGCCGCCGTCAACCCAGCAATGCCGCCTCCAACGATCACAACCTTGCGCGACTCACTCATGCGATCTCACCAACTCCGCGAGGGATTGTATGAATGTGGGCGACGCGTTGAGCGACTCGCTCCGGGCCAGGTCGAGGCCCAGGCCACCGTTTCCTGCGTTGCGCCGTCGATATCGTAAAGGATTTCAGCCTGGCCTGCGACAAAGTCCACAGGCGCGAGCAGCCAGACGCCGTCGATCAACGCGCCGACCTCGCGTGGACGCGCTCGACGACCGCGCGCACGTTCTCAACCGGTGTGGCCGGGAGGATGCCGTGGCCGAGATTGAAGACATGCCCTGCCCGGCCGGTAGCGCGAGCGAGCACGTCGTCGACACCGGCCAGCAGGCGCTCGCGCGGCGCCAAGAGCAGCGTGGGATCAAGGTTGCCTTGCACGGCGACGTCTGCGCCCACGCTCTGCCAGGCCGCGTCGATCGGCACACGCCAGTCGACACCGATGACGTCGCCACCCGCCTCGCGCAGCGCAGCCAGCAAGTGACTGGTGCCTGTGCCGAAATGGATCAGCGGCGTGCCACTGTCTGCAAGCAAGGCGAAGAGCGCCTTGACGTGCGGCAGCACGAACTCGCGGTAGTCGGCCTCGTTCAGAACGCCGACCCAGGAATCGAACAGCATCAGCGCTTGCGCGCCAGCCTCGGCCTGGGCCCGCAGATAGTCGGCTGCCACTCGCGCCAGTAGCTCGGCCAGCTGATGCCACGCGCTCGGCTGCTCGTACATCAGCGCCTTGACGTGAGCGAAGTGAGTGGAGTGGCCGCCCTCAACCGCGTAGCCGGCCAGGGTGAACGGCGCGCCGGCAAACCCGATCAGTGGGACATCGAGCTGGCGGCGCAACAAGCGAATCGCGTCGAACGTGAAGGCGAGCTCTTCGCGCGGCTCAAAGTCCCTGAGCGCGGCGATCTGTTCCGCCGAGCGCAGCGGGGTCTCGATCACCGGGCCGTCGCCGGAACGGAAATCGAAAGGTACACCGAGCGGCGCGAGCGGCAGCAGGAGATCGCTGAAGAGGATCGCGGCATCCACGCCGAGCGCGTCGACCGGCTCGAGTGTCACCTCAGTCGCCAGCTCCGGTGTGCGGCACATCTCGAGGAAGGGGCGCTTGGCCCGCAGCGCGCGGTACTTCGGCATGTAGCGCCCTGCTTGGCGCATGAACCAGACAGGCGTGCAGTCAACCGGCTCGCGCCGGCAGGCGCGCAGGAAGCGATCCCTCATCGAATGGATGATATCTCAGTGGGCGTTCAGCAGGCCGCGCACTCCGTCAGCGACGTACTGCACCGCGAGTGCGGCCAGGAGCACGCCCAGCACGCGCGATACGACGTTGATGCCGGTCTGACCGAGCAGGCGAGCGATCCTGGCCGCGATGTGCAGCCCGGCGAATACCAGCGCGAGGTCCACGGCGCATACGCCGAGGACCATGGGCAGCCCCCAACTGAATGCGCGTGCTTCGCCGGCCAGGATCATGATGCAGGCCAGGGCGCCAGGACCGGCGATCAGCGGGATCGCCATCGGGAAGACAGTGATGTCCGGCCGGGCGCGGGCCTCGCTGGCCTCCTCAGGCGTCTCGCGCTCGAGCTGGGCGAACACCATGTCGACTGCGATGCGAAAGAGCAACACGCCGCCAGCCACACGAAAGGCGTCCAGACTGATGCCAAGGTTTGTCAGGAGCCAGCTTCCGGCAATGGCGAAGAGCAACAACACGCCGCCAGCAACGAGGACTGCGCGCTTCGCGATGCGCGCACGTTCGGCCGCCGAACGATTGCCGGCCAGGCCCAAGAACAACGGAGCCAGACCGATTGGATCCAATAGGACGAACAACGTCAGGAATGCGCGAACAGCAAGGGCGGCCATGCGTCGTCAAGCATACCGCTGCTGGCCGAGTCTTGGCTATGGCGTGTAGGCACGGCGCTGCCGGGCGCGCTGGTCGGGGACACCGTCTCCATCTACCTGTGCGCTGCGCGCGAAAGTCACACGGCGCGAAATCGGCTGTGGTAGATGGCACGCGATTTCTCTTGACACGCGCAGCGGCGGAGCCGATATTGAAAGTGTGGGCGACGTCATGGGTTGCTCGCTGGGCGTACCGGGAGTTCGGAGCGTAGGTGGCCGGCACCAAGGTACTCCGTCCTCAACCGGGAATTGGCGTGCTAGGAGGTGGCCTATCGGGTTAGAAAGTCCGCCTGGCACAGTTGGAGCCACCTAGGCTCCGCGTTGGGATCAGACGTAAGAATGACGCGCCCGAGAGGCGCGTCGGGCCAGAAGCCCTTCGGGCCCGGTGACCACAAGTCCCGGGCCCTTTTTCTTGTTCCTCCAGGATTGAGGACCTGCGCTCACCGGACGCAAGCGCAGTTAGCGCTGCTTCAATAGATCGCGGATCTCGGAGAGGAGCACGACTTCCGGGGAGGGCGGTTTGGGCTGCTCTGCGTTTCGCTTGGCAGCGTTGACGATCTTGATCAGCAGGAAGATGCAGAAGGCCACGATCACGAAGTCGATGATCGAGTTGATGAATACGCCGTAGCGCAAGGTGACGGCCTCGGTACCCGCGCTCGCAGCGCGCAGCGTGATGCTCAGGTGCGAGAAGTCCATACCGCCCGTCAAGAGACCGACCGGCGGCATGAGCACGTCGCTCACTATCGAAGTCACGATCTTGCCGAACGCCGCGCCGATGATCACGCCCACAGCCATGTCGAGCACGTTGCCGCGCATGGCAAATGTCTTGAACTCCTTCAGTAGGCCCATGCTTTCCCCTCTCTCGGTTTCCTTACGACGGGCCTGACCGTCAGGCCTTCGACGGGCCGGCCCGAACAAAGCGCACGCTCATCCACACCAACGTCGCAATGCCAGCGATCAGCACGACGGCGAAAACGGCCATCGGCCCGTACTGAGGGACGACCTTCAAACTGTCGAGCGAGAACACGGGTGCGACCAGGGCTTCACGCACGCGGTGGCGCACATATGACATTCCGAAGATCGTCGCGACCGTGAGCGCGGCAGCCACTGTCGGCCGGCGCCGTACAATCAGAGTCGCGAGAAGGGCTAGCGCGACCGCAGTCCAGAGAACCACGGTGTCGCGGACGCTACTGCCCAGGAACAGGTCGCGCACAGGTCGCTCAAGTGAGTAAAGAAACAGCAGACCAATCAAGATCTGCGCGTGCGTGGCACCGGCAAAGAGGCGAGCGCCCAGGCGACGCATCCACACCCCCGCGTCGTCCGTACGGCGGCCGGCGAGCAGGGCGACGAAGAGGCCGGTCACTGCGAACGATGCTGTCAGGAAGTGCAAGAAGCGCGGGCCCAGCGTCGCGTCCGCCGTATTGAGGTGCAGACCGTGCGCGCTGGCGACGTACATCTCTCTCCAGCGCTCAGGGTGGAGCATGAGCGTCATGTTGTTGGTGAAGAGGAAGCCCACGATCAGCAGAAGCAGGCCGCCGGAGAGTGCGAGCACGGCGCGCTGTGAGGCGTCGCGGCGGTGGAAGGCGAATGCGTAGTAGCTGTAGTAGCCGGCCATCAAGAGCGCGATGACCGCCAGCCAGAACCAGGCCATCAGCACGGACGACGTGTAGTACAACGGCCCGTAGAGCACTTGCAGGAACAGGAGCGGCGCGATGCCAAAGGTGATCGTCGCAGCGGTCGAGACCAGAAGCGCGGTCGTGAACGAGGCCAGCAGGCTACGGTAGCGATGCCGCTCCAGCTCCGCAGCGCGTCGCGCACGCCAGGAAGCCCAAGCCGCGACAAAGCCGCCACCCAGGGCCACATTCATCGGTATGAGATGCAGCGGCAGTAGAGCGACCAGCAGGGCCGTGAGCAGCCCGATGGGCGCGGGCACGCCGACAGGATCAGGGGATGGGAGGGTCGGGATCATCGTGCCTCCTCCTGGCGGGGGCTCGCCGCGCTGTCCGCGATCGATAGGCCTTCACTGAACGGCTCCTCCCTGCCCAGATTGGCCAGCCAGCGCGCCAGTACGCGCCGCTCCGCGTCGCTTCCCACAAAAGGCGGCATGAAGCCCTTGAGCTCGTTGAGGTGCTGGAGCTGGTAGTCGACGAACTCCTCGCGCCAGCCTTTGACCATCAAACGCATGCCGTTGTAGCCGTCGATCGTGTGGCAACTGCGGCACTCCGTGCGGAAGATCTCATAGCCGACGCGCCGCCAGTCAGGATCGCTCGGGTCGCGCAGCGTCACCCACTTGGCTTGCGCCAGCAAGCCGGTCCGCCTGACGTCTGCAACCTGCTCCAGTCGCAGCGCGTTCGAGTACATGTAGCCGTAGATGACGTACGGCTTGCGCACGGCTTCACGCACCCACTCGGTCACGCCGGTGGCGGCCAGGCCCAGCACCGCGATCGTCGCCACGGTGAGAACGCTGGCCTCCTGCGGCCGGCGGTAGGGCCCGAAGTAGGTGACGACCACGATCAGCACGGAGAGCACGACGGACAGGCCGGCAAATATCGTGACGGCCGGGGCACCGCCCATCGAGATCTCGCGCGCCATCGGCGGGATCTGCGAGATGTACCAAGCTCCGGAAAGAGGAAGGACCGCGCAACCGGCCAGCACCCACAGGGCAGCGTAGCGCGTCACGCGCGGTCGCAGCGTCTTGGGTTCGACGACGGCTGCCGTGAGCAAGGCGTAGAGCCCGGCCAAAGCGATGGCGACAGCCGTGCGGGTCACGAGCGAAGGCAGCATCGTGGGATTGAAGTACGCGTCCCAGAAGCTGCGCGTGACGAGCCATCGGCCCGGCGTGAGCATGAAGGTGAGAATGCCGTTGATCACGAGCAGGCTGAGCCAGGCAGCGCTCGCGTAGATCCAGCCGATGATGAGGTGCGTGCGTCGATCCAAACGCTCCCAGCCGTAGTAGTAGAAGAGCGCGGCCGCGATCTCCACCAGGAAGAAGACCCACTCGACGGCCCAGGCCCACACGAAGACGTGGATGAGAGTGGACGTGGCGGTGGGGTGCACTAAACCGATCGTCCACCAGATACCCACGCCGCTCACAGCGCCGAACACCAGCGTCACCAGGACGAAGAAGAGCGAGTGTTTCCTGACGTAGCTCAGCAGCTCGCGGTCGTCTTCGGCATAAGCGCGGCGCTCGGTTAGAACCAAGAACAAACCGCCGCCGACCGCGAAGTGCGAGACAAAGACGTGCAGGATCGCCACGATGCCGATCAGAATGCCGCCGCCGATCATCGGCGGGTCCCAGACTGGGAAGTTCATCGCGTTCTCACCCCCTGATCGCGACGAATATAGCACCTGCTGCGCGGTGAGAAGGTCTGCCAGTGCCGAGGCCGGCCGCGCGTGTCGCGCGCTGCACTTGTGTCCGTCTACCACAGTGCAGTATCGTGAGCC
>Ga0302323_100000865_pt1 | contig 24593 bp, 19 predicted proteins | sample Fen_T0_3_FD_201950 | JGI IMG/M metagenome (GOLD analysis project Ga0302323, IMG submission 201950) | Peat permafrost microbial communities from Stordalen Mire near Abisko, Sweden - Fen_T0_3 | ecosystem: Environmental > Terrestrial > Soil > Wetlands > Permafrost | place: Sweden: Abisko... | reverse complement strand
ATCCGAGCGTCCGTCGCCGTGCTGGGGGTGACGAGCCTGCTGGGCGCGAGCCTCGCCGTCGGCGCCGTGCTGGGCCTGCCCGGCACGGCCCTGGCGTCCCCGGTGGCGGCCTCACCGACGACACCGGCCGCGGGCCATCAGGCGGCCGCCCTGACGTCGCCGCCGATCAACAGTCTGACAATCAGTGACATCCCGCAATCGCCGCCGAACCCGACGGCGTCGCCCTGCTTCACGGCGACCCCCTCCCCCCTGCCGAGCAGCTGGCCGCTCGGCGAGGTCGTCCAGAGCACGGGCTTCGAGGACGGCGCGGCGGGCTGGGGCGCCGCGAGCGGCGTCACCGCGACGGTGACCACCGAGCAGGCCGCGAGCGGCACCCACAGCCTCCTCGTCGTGGGCCTCACGTCGTCGTCCGGCGGTTCCTTCAACGTCCAGGCACCGCACATCGGCTGGTTCAAGGTCACGGCCAAGGTGCGGGTCAAGGCCCCGGGGTTGATCGCCTACCCGCGCCTGGGCTCGATCACCTCCGCGACCGGCGACGTCGTCACCGGTGTCACCCGGGCCACCTCCGGTGGCTGGTCCGAACTCGTCGCGTACATCAGGCCGAGGAGCCGGTCCACGACCTGGTGCGGCAGCCCGGTCCCCTCGCCGGGGGTGACCGGGGTGACGGCCGGCATGGAGCTGACGGTGTACCAGCCCAGCTGCGGCCTTCCCGACGGCAGCCCGCTGGGCGTGTACGTGGACGACGTCACCGTCACCTCCGTCGACAGCGCCACCTCGGGCGTCGTGTCCCCCTCCACGACGCCGGCCGCACCCACGCCCGCGCCCGCCTCCGGCTGCCCGAGCACGCCGAGCACACCGAGCACGCCGAGCACGCCGCCGACCACCTGCACCGCCACCTACGGCGTCGTGACGCAGTGGGCCGGTGGCTACGTCGCCTCGATCGCCCTGACGAACACTCTGGGCACCGCCGTCCCGAACTGGCGCCTAACCTGGACCTTCCCGGACGCCGAGCGGGTCACCTCGCTGTGGGGCGCCGAGTCCTGGCACCAGTCCGGGCACACCGTCACGGTGGCCGCCCCGTCGTGGGCACCGCTGCCGGCCGGCGGCACGGTGACCGTCGGGTTCCTCGGCACGGGCGCCGGAACCGGCGGTCCCGCCGTCCCGGCCGACCTCGCCGTCAACGGGGTGACGTGCCGGACGTCAGGCTGACGCCGGCAGGAATGACCGGCAGAAACAACCGGCAGGAATGACCGGCGGAAATCAGCACCGGGGTCCGACGGCGCGAATCCCAGGGTCGGCCGCACGCCGTTCCAGGGGGACGACGAGCGACCTGAGGGGAATCCCCGGGACATCCAGCCAGAAGGCGGTAACCGATGAGACGTGACGTGACGATCCGCAGGGGGAGGGCACTCGCCGGCATGGCGGCGCTCGCCGGCGCCGGCCTTCTGGTGGGCACGGTGCTCGCCGCACCGACGTTCGCCGCCCAGCCGCCCGGCCAGGGCGCCGCAGCGGCGGCCACCACGGCGGCGGCCACCACCGCACCGCCGACCGCTACTGCGACCGGAGCCCCACCCACAGTGACGAACCCGGGCACACCCACCGCGGACGGCACGCCCGCGCCCAGCTCGCCCAGCTCGTCGAGCTGCTACACCTACACCCCGCCGCCGCTCGGCCCGGGCGGTCTGGTCGGCTCCTGGGGCTTCGAGGACGGCACGACCACCGGCTGGTCGGCGTCCACCGGCATCACCCTCACCAACAGCACGGACGTCGCGTCGGGCGGTACCCGCAGCCTGCGCGTCGCCGGGCTCACGACCGCCGGGGACGTGGGGGTGACGGTCAGCAGCCTGCCGGTCTTCGGCTGGTACAAGGCCACCGCGCGCGTCCGGCTGGCTGCCTCGGCGCTGCCCGGCGAGTCCGCCTGGATCGTGATGAGGGCGTCCCAGGCCCTGGAGTCGGTCAGCGGCACGGTCAAGGCGACCGCCGACGGCTGGGCGACGATCACCAGCTACTTCCGCCCCGGCACGCTCTACGCCGACTGGTACTGCAACGGCTACCTGACCGGCACCCAGATGCCGGCGCCCACCCGCGTCCAGCTCTCACTCGCGGTCGTCACCTGCGGCGAGCCCATCGTCGACCGGCCGGCGACCGTCTACCTCGACGACGTCTCGGTGGGACCCAACGGGGTCACCGGTACTCCCGGCGGCACCCCCGGCGGCACTCCCGGCGCCCCGCCGCCCACGTCGTCGACCGGGCCGACCCCCGGCTGCGGGACGACGACCCCGCCGCCGCCCCCGGCCCAGTGCGTCGTGACGCAGAAGATCGAGACGGCCTGGCCCGGCGCGTACCTGGCCACGGTGGAGATCCGCAACGCCCGGCCGACCGCCGTCCCGGCCTGGATCTTGACCTGGACCTTCGCCGGCACGCAGCGGGTGACCAGCCTGTTCCGGGCCGGGTCCTGGTCGCAGAGCGGCCGCACGGTGACCGTCGTCGGGCCGTCCTGGGCACCGCTCGCGCCGAACGGCGGGACGGCGTCCGTCGGGTTCATCGGCGAGGGCACCCCGGGCACCCTGACCGCCGTCACGCTCAACGGCGCCTCCTGCGGGGTGCCCGCCGGCTGAGGCGGCCGCACCCCCGGCCCGTACCCCGTGACCCGGCCCCAGGACCGCAGGGCCGGGTTACGGGGTGCGGGCGCCGGGGTGGGCGACGTACGGTCATGCGGTGACAGCCAACGCGCCCCACCTGCACGTCGTCCCCGCCTGGCCCGACGACCTGCCCACCACGCTCGGCGCCCTCCGCGCGTCCGGTCACGTCCTGCGCACCGTCAAGGCCGAGATCCGGGAGAACCTGCTGGCCCGGATGCGGGCGGGCGAGGTCCGGTTCCCCGGCGTCGTCGGCTTCGACGACACCGTCCTGCCCGACCTGGAGCGCGCCCTGCTCGCCGGGCACGACCTGGTCCTGCTGGGCGAGCGCGGCCAGGGCAAGACCCGGCTGATCCGCACGATCGTCGGCCTGCTCGACGAGTGGACGCCGGTCGTCGCGGGGGCCGAGCTGCACGAGCACCCGTACGACCCGATCACGCCCGCCTCGATCCGGCGGGTGGCCGAACTGGGCGACGCCCTGCCGGTGGCGTGGGTCCACCGCGACGACCGCTACGCCGAGAAGCTGGCCACCCCCGACACCTCCGTGGGCGACCTCATCGGCGACGTCGACCCCATCAAGGTGGCCGAGGGCCGCACCCTGGGTGACCCGGAGACGATCCACTACGGCCTGGTTCCGCGCACGCACCGCGGCATCTTCGCCGTCAACGAGCTCCCCGACCTCGCCGAACGGATCCAGGTCAGCCTGCTCAACGTGCTCGAGGAGCGCGACGTCCAGGTGCGCGGCTACGTGCTGCGCCTGCCGCTCGACCTGCTCCTGGTCGCCAGCGCCAACCCCGAGGACTACACCAACCGCGGGCGCATCATCACCCCGCTCAAGGACAGGTTCGGGGCCGAGATCCGCACCCACTACCCGCTCGACGTCGAGCTGGAGGTGGAGCTGGTCCAGCAGGAGGCGGCCCTGGTGGCCGAGGTGCCCGAGCACCTGCTGGAGGTGCTGGCCCGCTTCACCCGGGCCGTCCGCGAGTCCCCCGCGGTCGACTCCCGCTCAGGCGTCTCGGCGCGGTTCGCCATCGCGGCCGCCGAGACGGTGGCCGCGGCCGCGCTGCGCCGCACCGCCCTGCTCGGCGAGTCCGACGCCGTCGCCCGCGTCGGCGACACCGAGGCCGTGACGGCCACCCTGCGCGGCAAGGTCGAGTTCGAGGCGGACGGCGAGGGCCGCGAGATCGAGGTCCTCGACCACCTGCTGCGCCGCTCGGTCGCCGAGACCTGGCGCGGTCGCCTCGGCGGCCTCGACCTAGCCGGCTTCGTCAAGCTCGGCGAGGACGGCGCCGGCGTGGCCGCCGGGGACGGCGTCCCCTCCGCCGACCTGCTGGCCCAGGTGGGCCGGGTGCAGGGGCTGGCGCAGGTGCTCGGCCGGCTGGGCTTCGAGGAGGTTCCGACGCCGCCGCAGGTGGCCAGCGCGATCGAGTTCGTCCTGGAGGGCCTGCACCTCACCCGCCGGCTCGCCAAGGACGTCATGGACGACGGCAGCGTCGTCTACGGCGGGCGCGAGGGCTGAGGCGCACCGCATGCCTGATCAGCGCGATCCGAGGCGTCACCGCCGTTACCGCTACCGGGCCTGGCACGGCGGGCCCGACCCGCTGGCGCCCCCGTACGACGTCCGGCGCGCCCTGGACGCCCTCGGCGACGAGGTGCTCGCCGGCGAGAGCCTGCGCGACGCCCTGCGCGAGCTGCTGCGCCGCGGCCTGCCCGACGAGGACGGCCGCCGCCAGGGCCTGCAGGACCTGCTGGCCCGGGCGACCCGGCTGCGGCGCGAGGCCGCCCGGCGCGGGCGGCTCGACGGCGCCGTCACCCGGGCCGCCGCCCAGCTCGACCAGGCCCTGGCCGCCGAGCGCGAGGCGCTGGCCGGCCTCGACACCGACGACGCGCGCTTCGCCGAGGCACAGCTCGACAACCTGCCCCGGTCGACGGCCGCCGCCGTCCAGGACCTCGCCGCCTACCGCTGGTCGTCGCCGGAGGCCGAGCAGATCTACCGGCAGATCCTCGACCAGCTCCGCAGCGACGTCCTGGACCAGCAGTTCCGCGGCATGCGGGACGCGCTCGCCGGGATGGGTTCCGGGTCCGACAGCCCGCAGCGGGAGCAGGCGAACCAGCAGCTCAAGGACATGCTGGCCGACCTGAACCAGCTGCTGGCCAAGCACGCCCGCGGCGAGGACACCCCCGGCGACTTCGAGCAGTTCATGGACCGGCACGGCGCGCTCTTCCCCGAGGAGCCGGAGAACGTCGACGAGCTCATCGACGCCCTCGCCCGGCGGGCCGCCGCCGGCCAGCGCCTGATGGCCTCCCTGACGCCGCAGCAGCGCGAGGAGCTGCAGGGCCTGATGGCCGCCGCCCTGGGCGACGCCGACCTGGCCGCCCAGATGGCCGCCCTCAACGACAACCTGCGTGCGCTGCGGCCCGACCTGTCGTGGGAACGCGGCGAGCGGATGCGCGGCGAGCGGCCGCTCGGCTACGACGAGGCCGCCGGCGCCCTGCAGGAGATCGGCGACCTGGACGACGTCATCGACCAGCTCTCCCAGGACCACCCGGGGGCCACCCTGGACGACGTCGACGTCGAGCAGGTGGAGCGCACGCTCGGCGCCGGCTCGGCCGCCGACGTCCGCGCCCTGCAGCAGCTGGAGCGCGAGCTCGAACGGCAGGGCTGGGTCACCCGGGACGGCGAAGGGCTGCGGCTGTCGCCCAAGGCGCTGCGGCAGCTCGGCGGCACGGCGCTGCGCCGGGTCTTCGAGAACCTGCGCGACGGCGGCCGCGGCGACCACGACCAGCACGACGCGGGCGCGGCCGGCGAGTTCACCGGGGCGTCGCGGGAGTGGCGCTTCGGCGACGAGCAGCCGCTCGACGTCGTCCGGACGGTGTCGAACGCGGTGCGCCGCGGGGTGCGCACTGCGGGCTCCGGCGGCGAGGGGCGGGGCGGCGTCCGGCTGTCGGTGGACGACTTCGAGGTGGTGGAGACCGAGCGGCGCGCGAGCGCGGCGGTCGCGCTCTGCGTCGACCTGTCGTTCTCGATGATGGCCGACGGGCGCTGGGGCCCGATGAAGCAGACGGCGCTGGCGCTGGCACACCTGGTGGCGACCCGGTTCCCGCAGGACGCGCTGCAGATCATCGGGTTCGGCCGGCACGCCTCGCCGCTCTCGGTGGAGCAGCTGGCCGGCGTCGAGCCGGACTACGTCCAGGGCACCAACCTCCAGCACGCGCTGACGATCGCGGGCCGGCACCTGCGGCGGCACCCGGACGCCGAGCCCGTCGTCCTCGTCGTCACGGACGGCGAGCCGACGGCCCACCTCGCGCCGGGCGGCGAGGCGGTGTTCCACTGGCCGCCGACGCGCGAGACGGTGAACGCCACCGTCGCGGAGGTCGACCAGCTCACCCGCTACGGCGCCGCCATCAACGTCTTCATGCTCGGCGAGGACGCCGGGCTGCGGCGCTTCATGGACGCCGTGGCGCGGCGCAACGGCGGCCGCGTCTTCACCCCGTCCCTGGACCGGCTCGGGTCGTACGTGGTGGCGGACTACCTGCGCTCGCGGACGGGTCGCCGGCGCTGACGAGGCCAGGACCCGGTCGTTCGGGCACCGCCGGAGATCTCCGCCGGTAGGTTGTCGCCGTGGAGGGGGTCGCCGGACGTTTGCTGCGCGGGGTCCGGGCGCGCGGTGCGACGTCCGCGATCATCGTGCTCGTCGCCCTGGTGGCCGTGGCGGCCGCCGTGACGGGGCCGACCTTCGCCACCGCTGCCGAGCGGGCCGTGCTCACCGACACGCTGCACGAGGGCCAGCCGTTGGCCCAGGGCGTCGAGATCACCTGGCAGCGCCCGGCCGCCGGGCTCGCCGACGTCACGGCCGCCGTCGACCAGGCCCGTCAGGACTCCGGCACCCCCGACCTGTTCCCCGCGCGCATCCGGGGCCAGCAGACGTCCTTCGCGCCGCTGCCCTACCAGCAGGCGGCCCTCGCCTGGCGCGACGGGCTCTGCGACCACCTGCGCGTCGTCACCGGGCGCTGCCCCGCGGCGGCCGGGGAGGTCGTCGTCAGCGCCGCGACGGCCCGGCTCGACGGGCTGACCACGAAGAGCACGCTGGCCGCCGGGAAGGTCCCGCTGCGCGTCGTCGGCGTCTACGAGCCGCGCGAACCGACCGAGCGCTACTGGGGAGCCCGCGGCTACTTCGGCCAGGTCGTGAGCAAGCTGCAGCTCGTGGACAGCATCGACGCCTTCTTCACCGCTCCGGCCACCTTCGAGGCCTTCGGCGACGCGCCGGTCGGTACGAGCGTCTACCTCCCGCTGGTGCTGGACGCCGTCACGCCCGACCGGGTGCCCGCCCTGCGCACGGCCGTCCCCAGGATCGCGACCTCGGTGGCCCCGAGCGGCGGGGCCGTCGTCAGCACGTTGGCCGACAGCCTCGACGACGCCGGCAGCAGCGCCCAGGTGCTGCGGGTGCCGGTCGCCCTGATCACCCTCCAGCTGCTGGTCCCGGTCTGGCTGCTGCTGTTCCTCGCCATCGGGGACGCCGCGGATGCCCGGGCGCCCGATGTCGCCCTGTCGTCGCTGCGCGGCCACAGCAGGCTGCGCACGCTGGTCTTCGGGCTGGCCGAGCCGGTGGCGCTGCTGGCCCTGGCCCTGCCGGTCGGCCTGCTCGCCGGCTGGGCGGCGACGGGCGTGCTCGCCCGCGCGGCGCTGCGCCCGGGGACGCCGGTCACGCTGCCGGCGCTCGCCGTCCTGGCCGGGGCCGGGGCGCTGTCCGCCGGGCTGCTGGCGGCGGTGCTCGCGGGGTGGCGGGCCGTGCGCCGTCCGGTCCTCGAGCAGTGGCGCCGGACGCCGGGCACGCGCCATCGGCGGGGCGGCCTCGTCGACGTCGCGGTCCTCGTCGCGACGGCGGCCGGCGTGGTCGAGCTGTACGCCGCCGGGGCCGTCGGCTCCGCGTCCACCCACGTGCTGGCGCTGCTCGTGCCGGGCCTGGTGGGCCTGGGGGTCGCGGTGCTCGCCACGCGGGTGCTGCCCTGGGCGTGCCGCCGCGCCTTCGGGCCGACGGGACGCCGCGGGGGGCTCGGGCCCTTCCTCGCCGTCCGGCAGGTGGCCCGCCGGCCGGCCGCGCTCCGCTCGGTCCTGCTGCTGTCGACGTCGTTCGCCCTGGCCACGTTCGCGATCGCCGCCTGGACGGTCACCGCCGCCAACACGACCGCCGTCGCGGCCACCAGGACCGGCGCGACCGCCGTCCTCGACGTGGCCCCGAGCCCCGGCGAGGACCTGGGCGCCACGGTCGCGACGCTCGACCCGGGCGGCACGAGCGCGATGGCGGTCGACGTGTACACCGACTTCGACCAGGACGGCCGGGGGACGGTCGCGGTCGACACCGCCCGCTTCGCCGCGGTCGGCCACTGGCGGCGCGACTTCGCCGCCGCCCCGCTCGCCGACCTCCTGACGCGGCTGCGGCCCGGTTCGCCCGAGCCGGTGCGCCTGACGGGCGACCGGGTCCGCGTCCGCCTGACGGGGTCGGCCGCCTCCAACCCGGCCGTGCTCCGGCTGGGCCTGCAGGCCGGTCGTGGGCACTCGATCACCCCGCTGGACGTCGGCACCGTGCCGGCCGCCCCGGCCGGCGGCACCGTGACGCTGGAGGCCGCGCTGCCCGCCGGCCCGGTCGTCCTGCGCGCCCTCACCGTCACGGTGCTCGACCCGCGGGGCGGGTACACGCCCCTCGCCCCGTCGGACGGCACGAGTGACGGCACGCCGCAGGGCACGTTCACGCTGGCCTCGCTCGAGACCCGGGTCGGCAGCACCTGGACGCCGGTCCCCGCCGGACTCACCGGTGGCGGCCCCTGGCGGATCACCGGCACCCCGACCGACGTCACCGGCGGGACGGTCGCGCCCGGGCCCGGCGGCCTGCGGCTCGGCTGGCACACCCTCGGCGGGCAGGTCGGCCCGCAGATCACCTGGACGGCGAACGGCTTCCCCACGCCGCTGCCCGCGCTCGTCACGGGCGACGTCACCGCCGGCCTCGCCTCGAGCGGCGGCACCGTCGCCGGCCTGGACGGCGCCCAGCTCGCGGTCGCGCCGGTCGCGGTGACCGTCGTGCCGGGGGTGCGGGCCGGGGGCGTCCTCGTCGACCGCGAGTACGCCCGCCGGGCCGCCTTCGACACCACCTTCTCCGCCGACCACCAGGTGTGGCTGGCAGGCGGCGCGGTGGCCGATCCGCAGGCCTTCGCGCGGCGGCTGGCGTCGACCGGGGTCCGGGTGCTCGGCGTCCGGACGACGGCGGACGCCGAGGGGGTGCTGCGCCGGCAGGGTCCGGCGCTCGCGTCGATCCTCTTCGTGGCCGACTCCGGGGTCGCGGCGCTGCTCGCGACCGTCGGCGCGATCGCGGGCCTGCACCTGGCCGGTCGGCGGCGGCGCTACGAGCTGAGCGCTTTGGCCGCGGCCGGCTGCCGCCCCCGGACCCTGCGGGCCTCGCTCTGGCTGGAACAGCTCACCGTCCTGGCGAGCGGGTTGCTGGCGGGCGCCGCCGCCGGCGCGGTGGCGGCGCTGCTCGCGCTGCCCGCCGTCCCCGAGTTCGTCGAGCTGCCCCGCCAGCCCGCGCTGCTCTTCACGCCGGGCTGGGGACTGGTCCTTCTGCTGCTCGCCGGCGTCGGTCTGGCCACCGCCGCCGCGGCCCTGGCCAGCGGCGCCACCCTGGTGGCCGGGGTCCGCGCCGACCAGCTCCGCGAGGCTGCGCCGTGACCGCCGGTCCGGTGGCCGCCGCGTCCGGTTCCGCCGCGGGCCCGGCGGTGGTGTGCCGCAACCTCGTCCACGTCTACGGCGGCGGCGCGGCCGAGGTCGCGGCGCTGCGCGGCGTCGAGCTGGAGATCGCACGCGGCGAGACGCTCGCCGTCCTGGGGCCGTCCGGCTCCGGCAAGTCGACACTGCTGTGGCTGCTCGCGGGCCTGGCCCGGCCGACGGCGGGCGAGGTGCACGTGGACGGCGTCGACCTCGCCCCGCTGACGGCGGCCCAGCTCCGCGAGGTCCGCCGCCGCCGGGTCGGCGTCCTGCTCCAGAACCCGGCGCGCAACCTGCTCGGTTACGCGACCTGCCTGGACAACGTCCGGTTCGCGCGCGGCCGCACCCGGTCCGCCGACGCCGCGGACGCCGCGGACCTGCTCGACGCCGTCGGGCTCGGCGACCGGCGGAACGCCCGGGCCGGGTCGCTCTCCGGCGGCGAGCAGCAGCGCCTGGCCCTGACCGTGGCGCTCGTCAACCGGCCGGCCGTGCTGCTCGCCGACGAGCCGACCAGCCAGCTGGACGCCACCTCCGCCGCGCTCGTCGTCGACCTGATGCGCGCGGCGGCCACCGACGGCGGGACCACCGTCGTCGTCGTCACGCACGACGCGGAGGTCGCGGAGGCCATGAGCAGGACGGTCACCCTCTCCGACGGCCGGATCGGGCGGCAGACCCGCGCCGGGCGCGACCACGTGGTCGTCGGCCCGGACGGCCAGGTGCACCTGCCGCCCGACGTCCTGGGCGTGCTGCCCCCGGGCACCCTGCTCGAGGTCGACCGGCTGCCGGACGGCGTCCGGCTGCGGCGGGCGGCCCCGTGAGCGGCGGGCCGGGGCGGGAGCCGGCGGTCGAGCCGGCGGTGGAGCCGGAGGTCGTCCTCGCCGGCGAGGGCCTGCGCGTCGTCCGCCGGGGCCAGGTGATCCTCGACGACGTCGCGCTGCGGGTGCGGCCGGGCGAGCGGGTCGCGGTGGTCGGGCCGTCCGGGTCGGGCAAGACCACGCTGCTCACCCTGCTCGCCGGGGTGGACCGGCCGGACGCCGGCCGGGTGACCCTGGACGGCGTCCCGCTGCGCGCCCCGACCCCCCGGATCGCGCTCGTGCTGCAGGGCTACGGCCTGCTCACCCTGCTGACGGCGGCGGAGAACGTGCAGGTCGCGCTGCGGGCGGCGGGCCACGCCGCGAGCGACGCCCAGGCGCGGTCGGCCGTCGCCCTCGACGGGCTGGCGCTGGCCGACCGGGCCGACCACCTCGTCGAGGAGCTGTCCGGCGGCCAGCAGCAGCGCGTCGCGGTCGCCCGGGCCCTCGCCGTCGCGCCGCGCGTCGTGCTGGCCGACGAGCCCACGGCCGAGCAGGACGCCGAGCACCGCGAGCTCGTCGTCGAGGCACTGCTCGGCGTCACGGCCGGCGGGGCCGCGCTCGTCGTCGCGACGCACGACCCGGCCATCGCGGGGCGCTGCGACCGGGTGGTCGAGATCCGGCACGGCCGCGTGGTGCTCTGAACCGGACCGCGCCACGCGGGCCGGGCCGCAGGTCGGTCAGCCGGCGAGGAACCCCAGCAGGTCGTGCCGGGTGACGACGCCGGCGGGCTTGCCGTCGTCCACGACCATCAGCGCGTCGACGCTCTCCAGCGCGTGCCGGACGACGTCCAGCGACTCGCCCGCACCCACCAGCTGCAGCGGCGGCGCCATGTGCTTCTCGACCCGGTCGGCGAGCGCGGCCCGGCCGGTGAAGACGGCGTCCAGCAGGTCGCGCTCGCTGACGGCGCCCGCCACCTCGCCCAGGACGACCGGTGGCTCGGCCTTGACCACGGGCATCTGCGACACGTTGTACTCGCGCAGGATCTCGATGGCGTCGCGCACGGTGTCGCTGGGGTGGGTGTGGACCAGGGCGGGCGTCGCGCCGGACTTGGCCCGCAGCACGTCGCCGACGGTCGCCCGCCCGTCGGCCCGGACGAACCCGTACGACGCCATCCAGCGGTCGTTGAAGATCTTCGACAGGTACCCGCGACCGCCGTCCGGCAGCAGGACGACGACGACGTCGTCCGGGCCCAGCCCTTCGGCCACGCGCAGCGCCGCGACCACGGCCATCCCGCAGGAGCCGCCCACCAGCAGCCCCTCCTCGCGGGCGAGCCGGCGGGTCATCATGAAGGAGTCTGCGTCCGACACCGCGACGATCTCGTCCGGGACCTTCGGGTCGTACGCCGTCGGCCAGAAGTCCTCCCCGACGCCCTCCACCAGGTACGGGCGGCCCGTCCCGCCGGAGTAGACCGAGCCCTCGGGGTCGGCGCCGACGACGCGCACCGGACCGACCGGCCGTGCCGCCGACATCTCCTTGAGGTAGCGGCCGGCGCCGGTGATGGTGCCGCCCGTGCCCACCCCGGCGACGAAGTGCGTCACCCGGCCGTCGGTGTCGCGCCAGATCTCGGGCCCGGTGGTCTCGTAGTGGCTCGCCGGCCCCTCCGGGTTGGAGTACTGGTCGGGCTTCCAGGCGCCCTCGATCTCGCGGACGAGCCGGTCGCTCACCGAGTAGTAGGAGTCCGGGTGGTCGGGCGCGACCGCCGTCGGGCAGACGACGACCCGCGCGCCGTAGGCCGCGAGCACGTTCCGCTTGTCCTCGCTGACCTTGTCGGGGCAGACGAACACGCAGTCGTACCCCTTGCGCTGGGCGACGAGCGCCAACCCGACCCCGGTGTTGCCGGACGTCGGCTCGACGATCGTGCCGCCCGGGCGCAGCCGTCCGTCGGCCTCGGCCGCCTCGATCATCCGCACCGCGATCCGGTCCTTCACGGAACCGCCCGGATTGAGGTACTCCACCTTGGCCAGCACGAGGGGAGCCAGCCCGGCCGTCACCGACGACAGCCTGACCAGCGGCGTGTTGCCGATCAGTTCGACGACCGACTCGGCGTAGCGCATGCTCATCCCGGCATCCTCGCAGAGCGGTCGGACAGCCACGACCGGGCCACGCGCCAGCAGCGCGAGCGCGGGTCCAGATGCTCGAAGTGCCCCTCGCCGTCAACCACCTGCAGCGTGACGTCGTCCCCGGCCGCGAGGGCCGCCGCGGCGAACTCCTGCGACTGCACCGGCGGGACGACGTCGTCCAGGGCGCCGCTGACCAGCAGCGTCGCGACCCCGACAGGCAGGAGCGCGGCCGGCGAGGCGAGCGCGTAGGCGGCCGGGTCGTCGTCCGGGGCGGCCCCCATCAGCGCCTCGACGGCGCCCGCCCCGAGCCCCTGCGCGACCGCGGTCACCAGGTCGCAGACCGCGCCCTGGGCCACGACCGCGCCCGGCCGCACCACCGGGCCCGCACCCGGTGCCCCGGGCGGCAGCCGGTGCCGCGCCGCCGTCCACAGCGCCAGGCAGCCGCCGGCCGAGTGACCGAGGACCGCGACCCGGCGCGGGTCCGCGACGGCGGCTCCCAGGCCGTGGTCGGGAGCGACGCGGGCCAGCAGGTCGACGCCGGCCGCGACGTCCTCGTACGTCCGCGGCCAGCCGCCGCCGTCGTTCGGGCCCGGCGGCACGCCGCGGTAGTCGACGTTCCAGACCGCCCAGCCGGCCGTCACCAGGTCCGCCGCGACGTCGCGCTGCAGGCCGAGGTCGTAGCGGGCCCGCCAGAACCCGCCGTGCAGCAGGACGGCGACGCCGCCAGGGGCGGTGCCGTCGGGGGGCAGGACCAGTTCGGCCCGCTGCGCCGGGTGGTTGCCGTACTGGTAGCTGTGCACCCGCGGCCGTCCTCCGTCCTGTTGGAGCGCGGTGTTCTCAACCACTTCTCACCCCGGCACCGGCCGGTCCGCCTTGTCCGCCGCACGGGGGCGGGCGAAGCTGTGCTCCCGCCCCGGCGAAAGGCCGCCCACCGATGTCCTCCCCCGCGATCGCGCTCGCACCCTCCGTGTACCGGATCCCCACGGTGCGCTTCGACCTGCTCAACACCTACGCCTTCGTGGACGACGACGGCTCGGTCACCCTCGTCGACTGCGGCCTGCCGTTCTCCGCCCCCCGGATCGTCGCGGGCCTGGCCGCCTTCGGCAAGGCCCCCCAGGACGTCCGGCGCGTCGTCCTCACCCACAGTCACGGCGACCACGTGGGCGGCGCCTCGGCGGTCCTGGCGCACACCGGCGTCGACGGCGTCCTGGTGCACGCGCAGGACGCCGGCTACGCGCGGACCGGCACGAACCCGCCCCGGGACCGGTCCCGCCTGCTGGGCCGGCTCATGGACCGCCCCGCGAAGCCTGGCAAGCCGGCGTTCCCGCCGGTCGAGGTGTCGCGGGAACTGGTGGACGGCGAGGTGCTGCCGGTGGCCGGGGGCCTGCGGGTGATCCACACGCCGGGGCACAGCCCGGGCCACGTTAGCCTGCTGCACGCCCCGAGCGGCGTGCTGGTGACGGGCGACGCGATCTGGAACGTGCTGCGGCTCTCCTACGGCATCGCCGGCTTCTGCGCCGACGTCGCGATGACCCGCCGGACGGCGGCCGTCCTCGGCAACCTGGAGTACACGACGGCCGCCTTCACGCACGGGCCGCACGTGTCCGACCGGGCGCGGGAGCGGGTGCGCTCGTTCGTCGCCGCGGCGCCGCGCTGACGTCGACCCGCCCGAGGGGGGACGGGTTACGGTGAGGGCTCGGTCCGCGCCGGGCCCGGTGCGGGCCGGTCCGTCACGACACCGCGGACAGAGGGGGCGCAGACAGGATGAGCCGGGCACGACGGGCCCGCCGGATCGCGGCGGCCGCAGCCTTCGGCGGGGGCGGGGTGGCCGGGCTGGGAGCGGCCGGGATCGGGGTGCTGCTCGCGGAGGCCAAGCTGGCGCGGCGCATGATCGGCACCCCCTTCGGAAAGGTGGCGCCGGCCTCGGCCGGGCTGTACGGCGCCGGCCCGGGCACGCCGATCGAGATGGGCATGCTCGGCGACTCGAGCGCCGCGGGCCTGGGTGCGGACCACCCGGAGGAGGCTCCCGGCGCCGTCATCGCGGCGGGCCTGGCGGCGCTGACCGGGCGGCCGGTCCGGCTGCACGCGGTGGCCGTCGTCGGGGCCGAGTCGCGCCATCTGGACGCACAGGTCGACCGGCTGCTGGAGGTCGCGCCGTCCCCCGTCGTCGCCGTGATCATGGTGGGCGCCAACGACGTGACGCACCGGCTCAAGCCCTCGGAGTCCGTCCGGGCGCTGAGCGGAGCGGTGACCCGGCTGCGCGAGGCGGGCGCCGAGGTCGTCGTCGGCACCTGCCCCGACCTGGGCAGCATCGAGCCGATCGCGCAGCCCCTGCGCTGGCTGGCCCGGCGCTGGAGCCGTGAGCTGGCCGCCGCCCAGACGATCGCCGTCGTCGAGGCCGGCGGCCGCACGGTGAGCCTGGGCGACCTGCTCGGCGAGGAGTTCGCCTCCCGGCCGCAGGTGATGTTCTCCGCGGACCGGTTCCATCCCTCGGCCGCGGGTTACGCCCGTGCCGCCGCCGCCCTGCTCCCGAGCGTGTGCGCCGCCCTCGACGTGCTGCCCCTCGGCGCCGACCGCACACCCGACCTGCGCCTCGGCGAGGGCGTGGACGACGTCGTGCACGCCGCGGCCCGGGCGGCCGACGCGCCCGGCACCGAGGTCTCCGGGACCGAGGTCGGCGGGGCTGCCCTCGGCCCGCGCGGCCGGTGGGCGGTCCTGCTGAACCGGGTGCGGGGGCCGCTGCCCGCGCTCCCCGCGCTGCCACGCGTGGGCCGGCGGGAGGAGCCGGCCGCCCCCGGCCCGCTGCGGGGCGCCACGGACGCGCCCGGCTGAGTGTCGCCCGGTCCGGAGCACCTGCGCGCGGCGCCGGTTAGGGATCAGACTGGGTGCCATGGGGGGAATCATCCGGACGCCCGATGTCGGGCCCGACCGAACAGCGGCGGCGATCCCGCCGCCGCAGCTCCCGGTGCCGCAGTCGTCGGTGCCGCAGCCCTCGGTGCCGCCGGCGTGGCCCCCGGCACCGTCGGCGCAGCCCTGGCCACCGGCGCAACCTCCCCCGCAACCCTGGCCGCCGGCACAGCCGGCACAGCCCTGGCAGCCGGCACAGCCCTGGCAGCCGGTGCAGCCCTGGCCATCGGCACAGCCTGCCCAGCAGTGGCCGCCGCCCCAGCCGTGGCCACCGGCGCAGCCGTGGCAGCCGCAGCAGCCCTGGGGACCGGCCCCGACTCCCGGGCCCGCCGTCCCGCCGGGGCGGCGGCGTCGGCTGATGGTCCTGGCGACCACGGTGGTACCGCTGCTCCTCGTCGGGGGCGCCCTCTCCGTCGCCGTCACCGGCTTCCCGCCGGCACCGACCCCGACGGGCGGGCGGGCCGCCCCGGCCGGAGCGCCCTCGGCGTCCTCCTCCCCGTCGGCGTCCCCGCCCACCGGGCGGGAGCCGGCCGACGACCCCGAGCTCGGCAGCTTCTACGGGCAGCGCCTCGCCTGGGAACCCTGCAGCAACGGCCAGCAGTGCGCGGACCTCACCGTGCCGGTCGACTGGGCCCGGCCGCACGGCGACACCCTCAAGCTGCATGTGCTCCGGCACCGCGCGACGGGGCGGCGTCAGGGCTCGCTCCTGCTGAACCCGGGCGGTCCCGGCGGCTCCGGGGCCACGTTCGCCGACGTCGCCCCGCGGTTCTTCAGCGCCGACCTCGTCGCCGCGTTCGACCTGGTCGGCTGGGACCCCCGCGGCGTGAGCCAGGTGGTCTGCCTCGACCTGGACGCCAAGGCAGGCCGGAACGGGCCGCTGTCCGGCGTGGACTCCAGCCCGGACACCCCGGCAGAGCTCACCGCCCTGGAGAAGGCGCAGCGGTCGCTCGGCAGGGCCTGTCTCGCCAACACCGGGGACCTGCTGCGCCACGTGGACAGCGTCAGCACCGCCCGGGACCTCGACGTCCTGCGCGCCGCACTCGGGGACACCAAGCTCACCTACTACGGCGCCTCGGCGGGCACCCTCATCGGCGCCTGGTACGCCCAGCTGTTCCCGGGCCGGGTCGGCCGGCTCGTGCTCGACTCCGCCCTCGACCCCACCATCGACGGCGCCGGCCTCCAGGCGGGCCAGGCCAAGGGGATGTCGCGGGCCCTGGCCTCCTACCTCGCCGGCTGCGCGTCCCGGCCGGCGTGCCCGTTGCGGCGGTCGACGCCCACCGCGGCCGCCGCCCGCGTCGGGAAGCTCATCGCCGGGGCCGACCGGCACCCGCTGGCCGTGGGGTCCTCGCGCACCCGGCTGAGCCAGGCCGCGCTGGTGTCGGTGATCGTCGAGCAGCTCTACACGGCGGAGCGGTGGCCGGTGCTCGACCGGATCCTCACCGCGGCCCTGCGCGGCGACGGCCTCGGCGTCGTGACGGCGCTGCCCGACGGCGACAGCGACTTCGACCAGTTCGCCCACCTGGCGATCCAGTGCCTCGACATCCCCGACCGCCGCACCAGCGGGCAGGTCTACGCCGACGCCGTCCGCCTCGGCCGCACCTACCCCGTCCTCGGCCACGAGATCGCGGGCGCCTCGCCCTGCCGCGAGTGGCCCGTCCCGGCCGCGGTGCGCCCGCAGCGGCTGACGGCGGTGGGCGCCGCACCGGTACTGGTGGTGGGCACCACGCGCGATCCCGCCACCCCCTACGAGTGGTCCCAGGCGCTCGCCGGGCAGCTGTCGTCCGGCCGGCTCCTCACGTACGTCGGCGACGGTCACGCCGCGTACCGGCAGCACGACCCGTGCGTCGTCCACGCGGTCGACGAGTACCTGCTGGGGCGGGCCGTCCCGGCGTCGGGCACCCGGTGCCAGGGCGCGGCGGCCGCCGCGACGGCCGGCTGACTTCGTCCGGCGCGCCGGAGCTCAGAGCCAGCGCAGGGCCAGGACAGCGAGGTCGTCCTCGGAGGCGTGGCCGGTCAGCCGGCCGACGAGGTCGGTGAGGTAGTCGTCGAGGGAGTCCGGCGGGTCGACGGCCGCGCGCGCCAGCCGGTCGAGGCCGTCGTCCAGGCTCTCCCCGCGACGTTCGACGAGACCGTCGGTGAAGGCCAGCAGGACCGACCCCCGCTCCATCACCACGCCGGTCGTCAGGTAGGCACCCGGATCGACGCCGAGCGGCAGGCCGACCTTCGTCGCCACGTACTCGGTCACCCCGCCCCGGACGACGAGCGGCTCCAGGTGGCCCGCGTTCGCCAGGACGACCTCCCGGGTGACCAGGTCCGCGAGGCCGATCAGCACGGTGGCGAAGTGGCCGTCCTCGGCGAGGTCGAGCTGGCGCGAGCACATCGCGAGGACGGCGTCCGGCGGGTGCCCCTCCAGCAGGTACGCCCGCATGGTGAACCGCAGCCGCGCCATCACCGTGGCGGCGCTGACCCCGCGCCCCGACACGTCCCCGACGACGAAGCCGACGTGGGTGTCGTCGACGGCGATCACGCTGTACCAGTCGCCACCGATGTCGACGCCCTGCACCCCCGACACGTACCGGCTCGCGATGTCCAGCCCGGGGATCTCCGGGTTCGTCCGCGGCAGCAGCGCCCGCTGCAGGGTCTCGGCGATGCCGCGCTGCTCGGCGTACAGCCCGTCGAGGGTGGCGTAGAGACCGGTGATGGTCACCGCGTCCCGCTCGGCCTCGCCCCGGCGCCGGGTGGAGCGCACCGCGACCGTCGCGCTCGCTGCCGTGAGCGCGAGCCCCCCGGCGAGCAGGATCCACGGCAGCTGCCAGCCCAGCGGGCCGCCCAGGTGGCCGTGCGCGGCGGCGACCAGGGTGAGGGTCGTGTCGCCGAACGGGATCGACTCGGTGACCGTGTCGCCGTCCAGCGGCAGCCGGGACAGCGGGACGTCGGTCGTCGCCAGCGTGGCCAGGCTCGTCGTCGGGCCGAGGTAGGTCGCGAAGTCCAGGTTGGCGAAGGCCGGGTTGCTCAACGCCGGGACGAGCCGGTTCGCCGGGATGGCACGCTCGGCATGGACGACGAAGCGCGGCGCGGCAGGATCGGCGATCGCGTACCCCACCCGCTCGATCCGGTCCACGCCGGCACCGGCGACGACGAACGCGGGGCTGGTCAGCGCGCGCCGGAGCAGGAGACCGCCCGACGGCGACTCCGGCGTGAGCAGGGGGGCCGCTCCGAGCGAGGTGACGACCGCCGTCGAGGAGCCGCTCACCCGGTACAGCGACGCGCTGACGAACAGCCTGCCGGCACCGACGAGCGGCCCCATCGACCGCCCGAACGCCTCGACGTCGCCGTTCGTGGCCTCCTCGATCTGCAGAGTGGCCGCCAGCGGATCGCTGATGGTGAGCACCGAGGCCGTGAGGACGGCTGCCGCCTGCCGCGTCTGCACCATGAGCAGGCTGCGCTCGTTGCGGCGGTTGAGCGTCCACGCCGTCCAGCTCACCGCCACGGTGATGAGGCCACCCACCACGGCGACCACGAGCAGCACGGCCAGGGGCGTGAGCGGGCGCCCGGACGTGCTCCGGGACAGGCCGGCGGGGTCCGCCGTCCGGGCAGGTGGACCGGACGAAACCACCCGACACCCCCCTCAGATCCGCTCCAGAGATCCGCTCCAGCGCGGTGAGCGTACCCGAGCCATGTGTTCCGCAGGACAACCACGGTCTGCGTGCCCTGCGACCGGGCCACGCCGGAGGGCGTCAGACGTCGAGCTCCTCCCGGAGCGGCTCGTAGGAGACGACGATCTCCAGGTCCATGGCCTCCGCGGCAGCCGTCAGTCGGGACGCGTCGGCGAGGAGGGCCTCGTACGCGTACCGCGCCACGTGGAGCCGGAAGGCCTTCGCGAAGATGCCGTCGTCGTCGTCGAGCCGTTCCAGCTCCGCCGCCATGACGCCGATCCGCCGGCGCACGAACGGCAGCGCGAACGGGTCGGCGAACGGGTCGGCCTCTGGGGTCGACGGCGTCAGTGCCGTACTCGGGGAGACCCCGCGCACCGCGTCGGGCACGCGCAGCCACGCCGGCCGGTTCCACAGCCACTGGAGCACGATGAACAGCAGGGCCGGCAGCACGAACGGGATGATCACACCCATGGTCACCTCGCCGTCGAGGGAATCTCCATCGTAGGCGCGCAGGCGACTCCCGCCCAGGGTGCAGCGATCACCGGCTCAGCGAGCGCTGAAACTCGGTTCGCACGGCAACTGCACCGCCGCCGCGGTCGTCGTCCCACGACGTCGTCCACCGTCGGTGGGGTGGGCCACCACTTTCGCCGTGATCATGGAATTGGTCGGCGTTATCCACAGATGTAGTGGCGGGCTGGCATCTTGTCGGTGGCGGGATTTACCCTGGATTCATGGCTGAGGGTGAGGGAATGCTTCGGGACGGCGGCGCTGTCGCCGATCCTGCCGCTGCCCTCGCTCAAATGCGTGGCGCAGTGCAGGGCTTGTTGGATCGGCCCGGGTATGCGTTTTCCGATCTCGAACTCACCGAGATTCTGCGGCAGGCGTATGCGTTGGCTGCGGGTGTGGAGGCGGTGAAGTTCGCGTTTCTGCAGGAGCTTTCCGGTCGGCCCGAGGTGGGGGTGGGTGGGCCGGGCGGGCGGGGTGCGGTGCGGTTCCTGACCGAGGGGTTGCGGGTGTCGGGTCACCAGGCGGGGCGTGATCTGGAGGCGGCTGCGGCGACCCGGTCGGTGGCCGCGGAGGTGCCGTTGATGGGTGCGGCTCTGGCTGCGGGTGAGGTGTCGCGGGAGCATCTGGACGACGCGGTGGCCACGGTGCGGAAGATCCCGAAGGTGTTGAAGCGGAAGACCGTCGTGGACCCTGAGGGTGTCCCGGGGCCTGACGGTGCGCCGGCGACCCGGACGGGGGTTGAGGCGATCGATGCGTGGTTGCTCGAGCGGGCGCGGCGGGAGCAGCCGACGACGGTGGAGAAGGCGGGCCGGGACCTGCGGCACCGGTTGGACCCGGAACGGGCGGACCGGTTCGACGCGGACGCCTACGAGCGGTCCACGTGTGCCATCTCCAGCGACTTCGTGGGGATGACGATGCTGCGGTTGGTGGTCGACCCGGTGAACGGTGCGTTGATCAAGGGTGCGGTGGAGCGGTTGGCCAAGCCCCGCCCGGCCGGGACCGCGGTGGGGGCCGACGGGCAGTCGGTGGTCGTGCGGGACAAGCGCACGGTGGGGCAGCGGCGCGCTGAGGCGATGGTGGAGCTGATCCTCGGTGACACCGGGCGACGACCCGCCGGCCCCACAGACCAGCAACCCACTGCCTCCCCCGAGCCGACCGAGGCGACGGAGACCAGGGCGGCAGGGCCGCTCGGCGGGGGTGCCGAGGTCGTGATCGTCGCTCGGCTGAACGAACTGCTCGCGGGCTACGGGCCCGACGCGGAGGGTCGCCGGCGGGCAGCGACGGCTGGGTTGGCGCGGATGACGCTCGCGGGGAATGTCGGAACGCATACCGGGGCCACCATCGACCCGGGGATTCTGGCGCGGTTCACGTGTGACAGTCCGCTCCGCAGAATCCTTTCTCGACGACCACGGGGCGGTATTGCATCACGGGCGGTCACGAAGACTTGCGTCCAGTGCACAAAGACGCGCATTGGCGGTCCGGGACGGCGGGTGCGTCATTCCGGGATGTCATGCACCACCGGGATGGTGTGACGCGCACCATGTCATTCCGTGGGAGCACGGCGGGCTCACCGACATCGACGCGATGGCATTGCTGTGCCCGCACCATCACACCGCTCACCATGCCGGCGTCTACGGCCTGACAATGCGCGACGGCGTCCCCTGGGTATGCCCTGGGTGCGGGTCCCCGCCTGGGTAGACCCCGACCGACCCTGGCTGCGCAACACCACCCGCGACCAACAGACCGTCGACACCCTCGCCCAGCAGCTCACCGACCGGCAAGACACCGACACCGATGCCGACGCCGCGTGAGTCACCCGGAGCCCTCTCAGAGGCTGTGCCGCAGGACCACCAGGGCGTCGTGCGCGGCGTCCGTGGCACCGGCCCGGGCGGCCTCGCGGGCGAGCACCAGCACCTGGTCCGCCAGGGCGTGCAGGGCCAGGGGCGGCACCGGACGGCGCGGCGCGGCGTCGGCGTCCGCGGCCAGGTCCGCGAGCCGCTGCAGGGTGGTGCGGACGGCATCCACCGACGCCGCGTCGGGCGCGTGCTGCCGGGCGGCCCAGCGCGGGCCGAGCAGGCGCAGCCGGTCCGCGACCCGGACGGCCTCGCGCTCCAGGTCCGGCACGGGCGGCTCCGTCACCGCCCGCCCACCTGCCGGGCCCCGACCTGCCGGGCCGCGACCGCCGCCGCCACCAGCGCCCGGAACAGCGAGCGGTCCTGGCCCGCCTCCGGGTGCCACTGGACGCCGAGCCAGAACGGCAGCGTCGGGTCCTCGACGGCCTCCACCACGCCGTCCGGCGCGACGGCACCGACGACTAGCCCCGCGCCCACCTCGCCGATCCCCTGGTGGTGGTAGGTCGGCACGCTGAGTTCCGGGCTGTCACCGAGCGCCGTCGCCAGCCGGGTGCCGGCGACCAGCTGGACGTCGTGCCGGGCGTAGCGGCCCGGTGTGGGGCAGTGCTCGTCGGTGCCGACGACGTCGGGCAGGTGCTGGGCCAGGGTGCCCCCGCGCACCACGTTCATCAGCTGCATGCCGCGGCAGATGCCGAGCACAGGCATTCCCAGCGCGGTCGCCGCCGCCAGCAGTTCGGTCTCGGCGGCGTCCCGCAGGAGGTCGGGCGGCTGGGTGTCGGGACCGGGCTCGGCGCCGTACCGCGCGGGGTCGACGTCCGGACCCCCAGCCACCACCAGCGCATCGAGCCGCGGCAGCACCGCCTCGACCAGGCCCGGCAGCGGCGGCAGGATCACCGGGATCCCGCCGCCGTGGACGACGGACTCGACATAGGTCTGCGGCAGGATGCACGCCTGGAGGTCCCAGACACCCCACCGCGCGCGGCTGGCGTAGGCGGTGACGCCGACCACCGGGCGGTCGCGACCCGCGCCGTCCCCCCCGGCGTCGCTCACAGCGGCGTCACGTACGCGCCGGTGATGCCGCCGTCCACCAGGAAGTTGCTCGCCGTGATGAACGACGCGTCGTCGCTCGCCAGGAACGCCACCGCGGCCGCGATCTCGGCGGGCTCGGCGAACCGGCCCATCGGCACGTGGACCAGCCGGCGCTGGGCCCGCTCGGCGTCCGCCGCGAACAGCTCCATGAGCAGCGGCGTCGCGACCGGCCCGGGGGACAGCGCGTTCACGCGGATCCCCTCCCGGGCGAACTGGACGCCGAGCTCCCGGGTCATGGCAAGCACGCCGCCCTTGCTCGCCGTGTAGGAGATCTGCGACGTCGCGGCCCCGAGCGTCGCCACGAACGACGCGGTGTTGATGATCGAACCCTTCCCGCGCTCGCGCATGTGCGGGATCGCGGCCCGGCAGCCGAGGAACACCGACGTCAGGTTGACCTCCTGCACGCGGCGCCACGCGTCCAGGCCGGTCGTCAGGATCGAGTCGTCGTCCGGCGGCGAGATGCCGGCGTTGTGGAACGCGACGTCGACCTGGCCGTACTGCGCGACCGTCGTGGCGTACACCCGCTCGTTGTCCGCCTCGCTGGTGACGTCGGCCTCGACGAAGAGGCCGCCCAGCTCGGTCGCCAGGGCCTGGCCGGCGTCGAGGTTGGTGTCGACGACGACGACCGTCGCCCCCTCCTCGGCCAGCCGGCGCGACGACGCCGCCCCGATCCCGCTGGCGGCGCCGGTGACGACGGCCACCCGGTCCTTGAAGCGCTCCACGACCACGGTCTCCTTCACGAGTTGGGGCGTCACGATTCCTGGGTGCTGATGAAGACGTTCTTGACCTCGGTGAACGAGGCGAGCGCGTCGGGTCCGAGCTCGCGGCCCAGGCCCGACCGCTTGAAGCCGCCGAACGGCGTCCAGTAGCGGACCGACGAGTGCGAGTTGACCGAGAGGTTCCCGCTCTCCACGCCGCGTGCGACGCGCAGCGCGCGCCCGACGTCCTGGGTCCAGATGGAGCCGGACAGGCCGTAGTCGGTGTCGTTCGCCCGCGCGATCGCGTCGGCCTCGTCGTCGAAGGGCATCACCGCGACGACCGGCCCGAACACCTCCTCCCGCCAGACCCGGTCGGCCGCCGTCCTGGGCAGCACGACCGTCGGCGGGTACCAGAACCCGGGCCCGGACGGCGCGTCACCGCGGAAGGCGACGTCCACCGGTTCCGCCGCATCCTCGACGAACCCGCGGACGGCGGTGCGCTGCCCGGCCGAGATGAGCGGCCCCATCTCGCAGCCCTCCTGGTCGGGCGGCCCGACGGCGACCGCCTTCACCGCGGGCTCGAGCAGTTCCAGGAAGCGGTCGAACACCGAACGCTGGACCAGGATCCGCGAGCGCGCGCAGCAGTCCTGGCCGGCGTTATCGAAGACGCCGGACGGCGCGGTGGCCGCGGCCCGCTCGAGGTCGGCGTCCGCGAAGACGATGTTGGCGCTCTTGCCGCCCAGCTCCAGCGTGACCCGCTTGACCTGCGCCGCGCAGCCGGCCATCACCGCCGTCCCGACCTGCGTCGACCCGGTGAAGACCACCTTCCGCACGAGGGGGTGGTCGACGAACCGCTGCCCGACGACCGAGCCCTTGCCGGGCAGCACCTGGAACACGTCCGCCGGGATCCCGGCCTCCAGCGCCAGCTCGCCCAGCCGGATCGCGGTGAGCGGGGTCAGCTCGGCCGGCTTGAGGACGACGGTGCAGCCCGCCGCGAGCGCCGGCGCGAACCCCCAGCCCGCGATGGGCATCGGGAAGTTCCAGGGCACGATGACGCCGACGACGCCCACCGGCTCGGCGAACGTGACGTCGATGCCACCGGCCACCGGGATCTGCCGCCCGAAGAGCCGCTCCGGGGCCCCCGCGTAGTAGTCGAGGACGTCGCGGACGTTCCCGGCCTCCCAGCGCGCGTTGCCGATCGTGTGCCCCGCCCCGCGCACCTCGAGCCGGGCCAGCTCCTCGACGTGGTCGTCGACGACGGACGCGAACCGGCGCAGCAGCCGGGCCCGGTCGCCCGGCGCCACCGCGCGCCAGGACGGCAGCGCCGCGTGCGCGCGCTCGATCGCGGCGTCGGTCGCCGCGGCGTCGACCTGCTCGACCGTGGTGAAACCCTCCTCCGTGGCGGGGTCGATCACCTGGTGCTGCGCGGACATGCTCGCTCCTCGGACTGCTCGTGCTGCGCGGACTGCTCGGACTGCTCGGCGTGGCGGGGGCGTCAGAGCCGCTCGAACGCGCGGCGGCGCTCCCAGTCGGTGACCGCGCCGTTGAAGGCGGCCAGCTCGACGTCCGCGGC
>Ga0302323_100000864_pt1 | contig 24622 bp, 21 predicted proteins | sample Fen_T0_3_FD_201950 | JGI IMG/M metagenome (GOLD analysis project Ga0302323, IMG submission 201950) | Peat permafrost microbial communities from Stordalen Mire near Abisko, Sweden - Fen_T0_3 | ecosystem: Environmental > Terrestrial > Soil > Wetlands > Permafrost | place: Sweden: Abisko... | reverse complement strand
GTCGATCGCGGCCCCGCCCCCCTCGGAAATTCATGGCATTCGCCCTCAGTGCGGAAGCAGAGCAGAAGCTCAACGATATCTTGTCGCGCTACCCCAATAAAATGGCGGCGTGCATCCCGGTTTTGCACCTTTGCCAAGAGGCGAACGACAACTGGGTGTCTGACGACGTGATCGAATTCGTGGCGCAGCGCCTCGAACTCGGTTCGGCTCACGTCAAAGGCGTCGTTACCTTCTATACGCTGTTCAATCAGAAACGCCCCGGCAAGCATCAACTCTGGGTGTGCCACACGCTGTCGTGCGCGCTGCGCGGCGGCGAGGACATCCTTCACCATTGCGAGAAGCGGCTCGGCGTTCACGCCGGCGGCACCAGCAAGGACGGAAAGGTCACGCTGCGCACGGCCGAATGCCTGGCAGCTTGCGGTACGGCCCCGGTCATTCAAGTCGACAAAAAATACTACGAGAACCTCTCGATCGCAGAAGTCGACCGCATCATCGACACGCTCGTGAAAGACGGTTGAGGCTCGAAAGCCCTCTCCTGTAGCCCCCCAGATGATCAAGCAGACCACTTACCTCAGTCACTCTTACGGAAAGCCCAATAGCTGGACGCTTTCCGCCTATGAATCCGCCGGCGGCTACCGCGGCGTACGCAAGGCCTTGTCGATGACCCGTGAAGCGGTCGTCGAAGAAGCCAAGAAGGCCCACGTGCGCGGGCGCGGCGGCGCAGGTTTCGATTGCGGCACGAAGTGGAGCTTCATGCCCAAGGAATCCAAGAAGCCCCACTACCTCGTAGTCAACGCGGACGAGGGCGAGCCCGGGACGTTCAAGGATCGCTCCATCATGGAGATGAATCCACACGCCCTGATCGAGGGCTGCATCATCGGCAGCTACGCGATCAATGCACACGCCTGCTACATTTACGTCCGCGACGAGCTGCACCTGAGCAAGGAGCGGCTATGGGGCGCAATCAAGGAGGCGAAGGCCAAGGGCTACCTGGGCAAGAATCCGTTCGGCAAGGAGTACGAGGTCGAAGTCTACGTGCACACGGGTGCCGGCGCGTACATCTGCGGCGAAGAGACCGCGCTGCTCAACTCGCTCGAGGGGCGCCGCGGCGAGCCGCGCTTGAAGCCGCCATTTCCGGCCCAATATGGAGCTTTCGGCTGTCCAAGCACGGTGAACAACGTCGAGACGCTGGCGATCATGCCGACCGCGTTCGAGATGGGCGCGGACGAGTTCAGCAAGCTGAGCGAGTTGCACTCGTTCAATGACGGCGGCGCGCGTCTGTTCGGCGTCAGCGGTCACGTGAAGAAGCCGGGCATCTACGAAGCCTGCGTCGGGCTCACGCTGCGCGAGCTGATTTACGACCTCGGCGGCGGTGTGCTCGAAGGCCGCGCGATCTTGGGCGTGGTGCCCGGTGGCTCTTCCTGCCCCGTGCATTTACCGGACGAGGTACCCACGCTGCCAGCCGATCCGAAGTGGGACCCCTACCGCGGCAAATCGATCCTGGACATCCCGCTCGGTGTCGACACCTTCAGGAACGCAGGCAGCATGCTCGGTACCTGTTGCGCGATGGTGATGAGCGACGCAGTCGATCCGGTGCTGGCGCTGCACAACGTGATGCGCTTTTACCGTCACGAATCGTGCGGGCAATGCACGCCGTGTCGCGAGGGCTGCGGCTGGATCGAGCGCATCTTGAACAAAATCGTCGCGGGCAAGGGCTCGATCGCCGAGTTGGACGAGATTCACGAGATCGCCAACAACATTACCGGCAACACGATCTGCGCCTTCGGTGACGGCGCGGCCCAGCCGGCTTTGGCCTTCGTTCGCCGCTATCGCAAGCATTTCGAGGATTACATCGTGAGCGGCGGCAAGTCGCAGACGCGAAGGTTGACGCTATGACCGTCGGAAACGTTTTCTTCGTCGTGGCGAGCGTCCTCGCGCTGTTCGGCGCGCTGATGACCATTGCCTCGCGCAGCCCGATCCGCAGCGCGGTCGGCCTGCTCATCACCATCGTGGGCATCGCGGCCTTGTTCTTGATGCTGAACGCGCAATTTCTCGCGGCGATTCAGCTGATTGTGTACGCGGGGGCGGTGGTCGTGTTGTTCGTGTTCGTGATCATGCTGCTCGGCCCGGATGCGGGCGACGGTGAAGGCACGGTCGCTCGCGCACGTCTGGCGCGCTACGGAGCGGGCGCGTTCTTCCTGCTCTTGTCGCTCGGCGCGGCGCATCTCGTGTCTCGCTCGGGCCTCACGCCCACGCGCTTCAAGTTTGCCCCGGCCGGTCATGGCTCGGTCGAAGCCATCGGTAGGTTGCTCTACGGCAGCGAGGTGATTCCGTTCGAGCTGGCCACGGCCCTCTTGATCGTGGCAGTGGTCGGCGCGATCGCCGTTGCCCGCGGTAAACCTCACGTTCGACGCGAATCCAGGAGCGCCAGCCCCACGGCACGCATGTTCCACGGCCCGCTGATGGCCCGCGATGCGCAACGACCGTTACCGACCAAAGCAGAACGGGCTGCCAAAGCCGCGGGAGGCGTGTGATGAGCTCGCTCGGTTACTTCGTCGAACAATACGTGATGCTCGCGGGTGCGCTGTTCACCCTCGGCTGCGTCGGATTCTTGGTGCGTCGCAACGTGCTGGTTCAGCTGATGAGCATCGAACTGATGCTGAACGCCGTGAACTTGATGCTCGTCGCATTCAATCGTCAGCACACGGCCGACCTGAACGGTCAGGTCTTCGCCTTCTTCATCATCGCGGTCGCCGCGGCCGAAGTCGCCGTGGGCCTTGCCATCGTGCTCGCCTTTTACCGGCTGAAGTCCAGCGTCCAGAGTGACGAAGCGGACCAGCTCCGTCACTGAACCTTTAGGGCTTATCACTCATGCAAGCGATCGAGGCTCTGTTCCCCGCGAACAACTATACGCTGCTGGCGTTCATCGTGCTTTTGCCGCTGCTGGGCGCGGCCGTGAACGGCATCTTCGGCAAGCGGCTCGGCAAGGAAGCCGTCTCTCTGTTGGCGCTGAGCGTCATGTTCATCGCCTTTGCGCTGGCGGTCGTCACCTTCTTTTCCTTGGGTCGCGCCCAAGAAGGGGAGGAGGCAGCGCGTTTCATTTGGAAGGGGTGGGAGTGGTTCCGCCTCACGCGAGCAGACGGCGGCAGCATCATGCTGGACGTCGCATTTTCGGTTGACGCGCTGAGCGGCACAATGGCGCTGGTCGTCACCGGCGTCGGCTTTTTGATCCACCTCTATTCCGTCAGTTACATGGCGGAAGACCCGAGCTTTCACCGCTTCCTTACCTACCTGAATTTGTTCATCTTCTCGATGCTGGTGCTGATCCTCGGCGACAGCTTGCCGGTCTTGTTCGTGGGCTGGGAGGGCGTCGGCCTGTGCAGCTACCTCTTGATCGGCTTCTGGTTCGAAGACGACAAGAACGCGGCTGCCGGCAAGAAGGCGTTCGTCACCAACCGCATCGGTGACTTCGGCCTGCTCGTGGCGATGGGCCTGTTGCTCTATTACACAGGCGGTTTGGACTGGTCGAGCATCGGCAACGGCGCCAAGAACCTGCTCCAGCCAGTTCAGGTATGGCCGCTCGGGACCCACGTCCCCGCCGCGAGCCTGCTGCCGCAAGGCTGGGAATCATGGATCAACATGCCGCGCTACGTGAGCGCGGCGACTTTGGTCGGCCTGGCGCTATTTCTAGGCTGCGCCGGCAAGAGCGCGCAGCTCCCCCTGTACGTCTGGCTGCCGGATGCGATGGCCGGCCCAACGCCGGTGAGCGCGCTGATCCACGCGGCCACGATGGTGACCGCCGGCGTGTATTTGCTGTGCCGTCTGTCGTTCGTGATGGTGCTCAGCCCGGCGGCGATGGCCGTGGTGGCGGTCACCGGCGCGCTGACTGCGATGTTCGCGGCCAGCATTGCGTTCGCGCAGCACGACATCAAGAAGGTGCTCGCCTATTCGACCGTGAGCCAGCTCGGCTACATGTTCTTGGGCGTCGGCGTGGGCGCGTTCAGCGCGGGCTTCTTCCACGTCATCACCCACGCTTTCTTCAAGGCCTGCATGTTCCTCGGTGCGGGCTCGGTGATCCATGCCATGCACGCGCGCATCCACGACACGGATGCCTCGCAGGACATGCGCAACATGGGCGGCCTGCGCAAGTACATGCCGTACACGTTCTGGACCTTCACCGCGGCTTGGGCGGCGATCGTCGGCTTGCCCGGCACGAGCGGCTTCTTCTCGAAGGACGAGATCCTGCTCAAGGCGTACACCTCGTTCGTCAAGACGCCTATCGCGACGATGTCCGACGGCGGCAGCGGCACCATTACGATGTTCGTGTGGCCGACCTGGCTAGGCAGCGCGCTGTACGCGATCGGCCTCTTGACCGCGCTGATGACCGCCTTTTACATGACGCGCCTGTACATCGGCACCTTCTTCGGCGAGTTCAAGGGCTGGAAGATCGTCAAGAATTGGCAAGAGCCGGAGCACGCGCACGGCCACGACGACCACACGCACGGCCACGCTCATCATGTCCCCGGCGTCCCACTCGAAGGTCCGATCCCGCACGAGTCGCCTTGGCAGATGTGGGTGCCGCTGGCGGTACTCGGCTTTTTGGCCGCCTTCGCTGGCTGGCTGAACGCGCCGCTGTTCCACATCGAACTCATGCATCAGTGGCTCGAGCCAGTGTTCGCGAAGGCGAGCGGCGCAGTCGAGTTGATCGAAGGTGCCGAGCACTTGGAATTCGCATTCCTGGGCGCCGCGATCGCCGCGTTCGCCATTGGCTCGGGCGCTGCCTATTGGATCTACGCGCTGCAGAAGGGCAAGCCGGCGCAGTCTTTCGTCGAGGCAATGCCTGGGTTCCACGCGCTGGTATTCGACAAGTGGCGTGTGGACGAGTTGTACGACGAATACGTGATCGGCGCGGTCGACTCGCTGGCCGAGTTCTTCGCTTGGGCCGACAAGTGGATCGTGGATTTCTTGCTGGCGAGGGTCAGCGCGTTCCTGGTCTCGATCAGCGGCACGGCGCTGCGCTTCATCCAAACCGGCCGCGTGCAGACGTACGCCGCGATCATGGTGCTCGGGCTCGGCGGTGTGGGCTGGTTCTTCGTCACGCCCCGTGCCGAAGCCAAGCTCGACTCCAACGATGAATCGGGCATTTACAGCCTGACTGCCGCGCCGGGCCTCGGTTACAGCTACCGCTGGGATCTGAACAACGACGGCAAATGGGACGACAAAGAGAAGTTCGGCAGCCGAACGCAGCAGTCGCTCAACCTGGCAGTGAAAGAAAATCGAACCGTTAGGCTCGAAGTGAAAAATGCGTTCGGACGAACGGCTGTTCGCTCGTTCAACTTTGCACGTCCCGCTCCCGATCGCTCGGGCGCAACGTCGCGGCTCGATGGAGACGCAGCCCCGGTGCGCCGAGCACTCGAGCAGCGTCAGCTCCCGAAGCCCCAGGAAATGAAATGAATCCGCTGGCACAAGCTCTGTTTCAAATTGCGCCATATCTGCTGGCGTTCACGCTCGGGGTGCTCATTCCCCGTCGCCAAGGCACGCCCGAGCGGATCGCGATTGGTATCGTTCTCGCGCTTTCGTTGCTGCTGGTACGCGGGCTCTGGCCATCTGCTGTCCCGGCGGTCGTCGACGAGAACGCCAAGGAGTGGCCGTACCTGCTCAGCGTGATCGTGTTCCTGCCCATCCTCGGCGCGATCTTCCTGTTGTTCTTGCCGCGCCAGTCGCCGGTGATCTTGAAGCGCGTCACCTTCTTCATCCTGGGCTTGGATGGTCTGGCCTCGCTGGGCCTCTTGTCCTCACCGATGACTCGCGGCTGGCACTTCCAGCACATCGTGGAGTGGGTGCCCGCGTTCGGCATCCGCTACCACGTGGCGATCGATGGCGTGAGCATGTGGCTGATTCTGTTGTCCACGCTGACCACGCCGATCGCCGCCTACGTGGCGTTCGGTTCGATCAAGACGCGGATCAAGGATCTATGCTTTTCGTTTCTGCTGCTGCACGGCGCGATGATGGGCGTGTTCGTCGCACTCGATATGTTCCTGTTCTTCGTGTTCTGGGAACTCTTGTTGATCCCGATGATCGTGATGATCGGGGTCTGGGGCGGCACCGAGAAAATCAAGGCCGCGTACAAGTTCTTCCTGTACACGATGGTCGGCAGCATGCTGATGCTGGGGGCGATCCTGTTCTTGGTCTGGAACTACACCAAGCTCGCGGGTTACCCGAGCTTCGATTACCTGGCGTTGCAGCGCGTGGCCCTGCCTCACACCGCGGCCTGGTTCTGCTTCTTCGCCTTCTTTTTGGCGTTCGCCATCAAGGTGCCGATGTTTCCGTTCCACACTTGGTTGCCGGACGCACACGTCCAGGCGCCGACCGGTGGCTCGGTCATCCTGGCTGCGGTGCTGCTCAAGTTGGGGGCCTACGGCTACATTCGCTTCTGCATGGGCCTGCTCGGCGGAGTGGCTTGGATGTCAGCCGCGACCCTGGCCGGCTTCGCAATTGGCGGTGGTATCGTGTACGGCGCGCTCGTAGCCTGGAAGCAAGACGACGTGAAACGCCTGGTGGCGTATTCATCGGTCGCACACATGGGTTTCGTGATGCTGGGCTTGTTCTCCGGCACGCAGGCCGGCATGGAGGGTGCGGTTCTTCAGATGCTGAACCACGGCGTCTCCAGCGGCGCGCTGTTCCTCTTGGTCGGCGTGATCTACGACCGAAGGCACACGCGTCTGGTGCGCGAATTCGGCGGCCTCGCGAAAGTGATGCCGATTTACACGGCCGTGTTCGTAATCGTCACCATGTCGAGCATCGGCGTTCCGGGCACGAACGGATTCGTCGGTGAATTCATGATCCTCATGGGTACCTTCGTTTCGCAGACCTTGGGAGGCCAAGCGAAGCTCCAGGCCGGTCTAGCCTCCGCGGGCGTGATTTTGGCTGCGGTGTACATGCTCTCGGTCGTACAGCGGGTGTTTTTCGGCCCGCTATCGAACCCCAAGAACAAGCGTCTGACGGACATGAACGTCCGTGAAACCGTGGCCATGGCGCCGCTGCTCGCGTTGATTTTCATCATCGGTCTATTCCCGAACTTGTTCTTGAACCGGATGAGCGATGGCGTGTCTGCGGTGCTCGAGCGCTACAAGGAATCGCGTGAGGCGTACATGCAACTGGGATCTTCGGACACCGCCAGACTGACTGATCGACATGGTGGCGCGCTGGAGCAGGGCTACCCTGAAGCTCCGAGCAAAAAGGCTGACGAGCCAGCCCCAGTCCAAGCCCAAGCGCTGAATGCGGAGAAGCCGTGACCTTCAACTTATTGCTTGCTGTCTCCCCAATCCTAGCCGTCGCCATCGGCGGCCTGCTGCTGATGCTCGCCGAGGCGTTCGGCAAGCCCGTCGCGTTGACGGGTGCTCAAGCGGGTATGGTGTCGACAGACGCCGGTGCAGGGCGCGCCGATGAGCTCGCTCTGGGCAGCGCAGTCGTGCTGTTTGCAGGCGCGCTGATCAGCGTCGCGTTGTGGAAGGTCGGGCCGGAGTCGATCCCCGGCGTGGACACGCTCGCGCCGTACCTGATCATCGATCGCTTCTCGCTCTTCTTCTGCTTCGTGTTGTGTCTCGGCGGAGGCTTGGCGTCGCTCTTGGCCGGCGGCTATCTGCCCGAGCACAATTTGGATCGCGGTGAGTTCTTCCCGCTCTTGGTGTTCAGCACCGTGGGGGCGATGGCGCTCGCCGCATCCGGCGATTTCCTCAGCTTTTTCGTTGCCTTGGAGACCATGTCCCTGGGCGTGTACTGCATGATTGGGCTGCGCCGCGGCAACTTGCGCGCGAGTGAAGCCTCGCTCAAGTATTTCTTGCTCGGCAGCTTCGCCGCCGCGCTGACGTTAATGGGCGGCGCGCTCCTGTATGGGGCGACCGGGCACACTGACTTCGTGGGCATCGGTCAGGCCATCGCCACCATTGGCAAGGCCCACAGCGTCGTCAACGCGCCGGTCGTGCTAGTGGCGCTTGCGCTGGTGGTTGCGGGCTTGGCCTTCAAGATCAGCGCAGTCCCGTTCCATATGTGGACGCCGGACGCGTACGAGGGCGCGCCCACGCCGACCACGACGTACATGGCCGTTGCCGTGAAGAGCGCGGCTTTCGCCGTACTATTGCGGATCCTGGTCGTTGGTTTCGGCGATCCGCGCTTGATGGGCTGGGGCACCGGTTGGCCCCAGGTCGTGGCCTGGCTAGCCGTGCTGAGTATGGTCGTTGCCAACGTGGTTGCCGGCCGTCAAGAGTCGGTCAAGCGCATGCTCGCGTACTCGTCGATTGCGCACGCTGGCTACGCGCTGGTGGGCGTGGTCGCCATCATGGGCTCGGAGCAGGGCACTTCGAGCGTGCTCTTCTACATGCTGACGTATACGGTCTCGACCGTAGGCGCGTTCGGCGCGTTGATCTTGTGCGGTCGGCGGGGCGCAGAAGCCGTCAGCTATGAGGATCTTGCGGGTCTAGGCAAGCGTCACCCGGCCGTTGCGCTAGCGTTCTCGTTCTTCTTGCTCTCGCTAGCCGGCGTGCCGCCGACCGCGGGCTTCTTCGGCAAGCTGTACGTGTTTAGCGCAGCGGTCGACTCGCAGCTCAACGTGTTGGCGGTGATCGGCCTCTTGAACAGCGTGCTGGGCGCGTATTACTACCTGCGCGTCATGGTCTACATGTACATGCGTGAACCCGAACCGGGCGCGCCGATCGCCACTCCCATGCGATCGGGCTTCGTGGTCGTCGCCCTGATTGTCGCAGCGGTGTTCGTGCTGCTGTTCGGCATTCTGCCGAGCTCGTCGCTCGACATTGCCGCGGCGGCCGGTCTCACCCACGGCTGATGGCCAGCCGAGTTTTCCTCGGTCGCGTTCGCCCGCTGGCTTCGCGCGTGCTCGGGTTCGGTCGTGTTGGCCTGCTGGTCTTGAGCCTGCACGGCTTGGATGCCTGCAAGGGCAAGCCCAGCCCGAACCCGGTGACAGTCGGCAGCGTGAACCTGCCCGCGCCGATCGCGTCCTCCTTGCCCATCGATCCCAAGATCGTCAGCGCGGCCGTGAACGCCAAGGGCGAGGCGCCCTATACAGGCGCCACGGGTACGATCAGCGGACTCATCACCGTGACCGGGGATCCGGCCCCGGATATGTCAGAAGCGGTCGCCGGCATTCCGTCTGACTGCGCCTCCGCCAAGGAGACCTACGGTAAGCTGTTTCGCGAGGGCGCGAACCGCGGGCTCGCGGACGTGGTGGTGGGCGTTACCGGCTACTCCGGGTACTTGCCCGAAGAGAGCCCTGGGCAGATCGCAGACGCGAACGGCTGCGCCTGGAACTCGCGCACCTACGTGCTCACCTTCGGTCAAAGCCTGGACGTGCGCAGCCGCGATTCGCGGCCGTACGTGCCCGACTTGATGGGCGCAAAGCTCAAGGCCCAACTGGTCGCTCTGCCGCGCGGGGAGGCGATCCACCTCTACCCGGAACAGCCGGGACGCTATCAGCTGACCGACAGCATGCGGCTGTTCATGCTGGCGGAGGTGCTGGTCGTGAAGTTCCCGACGCACGCGGTCACGGGAGCCGATGGCCGCTACGTGATCCCCCGCGTGCCCGTGGGCAAAGTGAAGGTCTCGGCGTTATTGCCAGCGACCATGGCGCAGGTCGAAAAGGATGTCGAAGTTCACGCTGGTGAGTTAGTCGACGTGCCGCTGACGCTGCTCTTCGATCGCAAAGCTTGGGATGCCCAGCGTGGCGTTTCCGCGGCGCCAGCGCCCGCGACGTCCAAGCCTTGAGGCAGCCTAGAAGCTGATTGGCGCGCCGGCGCGGCGTGCCAAGAGCTCACGCAAGTAGCCGAGCGCGGTGCCGCTCGGCGAAAGGCTCGGCGTTTGCAGGCGGCTGATCGTCGTCTCGAAGCATTGATCGTCGTGCAGCGCGTCGCAGGCGACGAGCGCGGCGATCCAGGCGTCAGCGTTACTCGGGTCGGCTGCGAGCTCCGTCTCGGCCTGCTGACGCGCGCGCTCGGTTCGACCCGACCGGAGCTCGTCGAACGCGCCGGAGCGCGCGGAGGACGCGGCTCTAGCGCCGGGCGCCGTCGTCGCAGTGCCGGATGCCGGACTGCGCGCGTTGTCGAGAGCGCGATCCGTGGCCACTGTCACCGCGTGGTAGCTTCGATACGCTTCGAGCCAAGCGCGCGCTTCGGCGCGATGCCCCAACCCTTGCAGCGAGCGGGCGACTAGCAAATTAGCCGGTTCATCATCGGGGCGGCGAGCGACGGCAGCCGTGGCGTCCCGGAGTGCGCTCGGAAAGTCGCTTGCGCGCTCGGCGCAGCGCGCGCGCTCCAAGTAGTTCCCGTAGTACTCGGGATCGGTTTTCAGGCCGCGTTCGAAGGAGGTGCGCGCGGCGGCGGGCCCTATTTGCGGCTCACTCGAGAAGCAGCGCACCGCGCCGATCCGTGCCCAAATTTCCGGGCTATCCGGATCCTCGGCGTGTGCCTCCAGGTAGGCGGCCACGGCTTCGCTGAACTGCCCGCGCGCTTCGCGCTCGACGCCCAGCAAATAGGCCGCGTACGCCTCGGGATTGATGAAGCGCCCCTCGTAGCGAACACCGCCGGCGATGCGGGTCACGCCGCTCGAACCCACGGCGCAGCTCACACACAATGCGAGCGAAAGCGCGACTGGGAGACGGCTCACGTGAGCTCGCGCAGGCAGCTGAGGAAGCGATCGTTCTCTTCGCCCGTACCGACCGTGACCCGCAGTTGATTGGCGAGGCGCCCTCCGCGTTGATGGAAGCTGCGCACGAGTACGCCGCGCGCCTTCAAGCCCTCGAACAGTTCGCTCGCTGGCCGCTCGCAGCGGAACCACAGGAAATTCGCCTGGCTAGGAGTCACCGTGACGCCGGGCAACGCGGCCAGCCCACTGCTCAGGCGTTCGCGCTCGGTCACCACGTACGATACGATGCGGCGAATTTCCGGGGCTAGTTCAGTAACGGCCAACGCGCCCAGCAACTGGGCGGGGGCATTCATGTTGTACGGCAAGCGTACTTTGTCGATTTCGGCGAGCAGGGACGGGCGCGCGATCAGCCAGCCGACGCGCAGCGCTGCGAAGCCGATTTTGGACAACGTGCGCATGATGGCCACGTTTTCGTAGCGTCGATACAAGTCGAGGTGGTCGCGATCGGAGTACGGAATGTAGGCCTCGTCGATCACGACCAAGGACCCAGAGGCGGCTTGAATCAAGTGCTCGAGCCGCTCGCGATCGGCGAAGTTGCCGGTCGGGTTATTGGGGGTTGCGATGAAGATCAGGTTCGGCGGCGCGTGCTCGATGCCGCGCAGCATCGACTCGAGCGCCAAATCCCAGCTGGTATCGAGCGGCACCTCCAGCACGCGCTGGCCACGCACGCGCGCGCTCATGCGATACATGACGAAGCTGGGCGTGGTGGTCATGATCACCGGGCTGCCCGAGCGATCGCGTGCGCGCGAAAACGCCGAGAGCAGCATGGTGATGATCTCGTCGCTGCCGTCACCGACCAGCACTTCTTCCGCGCTCACGCCAGAATGAGCGGCCAACGCCTGGCGCAATTGGCTCGAGGTCGCGTCTGGATAACGCTCCCAGGTGAGCGTGGCCGCGGCTTCGCCTAGGCGCTGCTTGGCGGCGGCAGAAAGCAGCTCCGGCGCTTCGTTGGCGTCGAGCCGCACGGCGTAGTCGCCAGCGACGGGGGTGTACGAACTGAGCTCGGCCAAGGCCGGACAAAGAATGTCTGAAAAGGGTTCCGCCATCGGGGCGCTCGGAGCATAGTCCATCCCCGCGCCATGTTCTCGCACATCCTTGGCCAAGAACCCGCGCTGCAAACGCTGACTCGCGCGCTCGATAGCGGGCACGTGCACCACGCCTATCGGTTCGAGGGCCCAAACGGTGTGGGTAAAGAGCTCGCGGCGTTTGCCTTGGCTCAGGCGCTGGTCTGTGAGGCAGCCGGTCCGCGCGCCTGCGGGCAGTGCAGTGCTTGCCTGCGAGCGCTCCGCATCTCCGAAGAGGAGCCGCACGTACCCGCGCATCCGGACGTGATCTTGCTGCAGCGCGGGTTATATCGCGGGCGGATCAGCGCCAACGAGGCGACGGGCATCAGCATCGAGCAGGTACGGCGCATGGTTCTGGAGCGCGTCGGCTACGGACCGCACGAGGGCCGCGCTCGTGTGTTCATCGTCCGCGACGCAGACGAGCTCACGGTGTCTGCGGCCAACGCATTGTTGAAGACGCTCGAAGAGCCGGGGCAGGGCACGCACTTCGTGCTGCTCACCAGTCGCCCCAATCGGCTCTTGGACACGATCCGCTCGCGCACGCTACCGCTGCGCTTCTCGCCCTTGCCCGATGCCCTGGTCGCGCAAATCTTGCAAAGCAAAGGGCTCGATCCAAAGGTGGCAGTGGTTGCTCAGGGGAGTGTGGCGCTGGCCCTCGATCTGGCATCGGAAGATGCCATCAAGGAACGTGAAGAGTTCGTCGCCGCTGCCCACGCCGCACTCCGCGCGCGTGATTTGGCGCCGGGTATCAAGTTTGCCGAAGCGCGTCGCGAACGCGACAGCCTGCGCAGCTTACTCGCCTACTTTGCGCAATCTTTGGCGGTCACGGGGCGCGAACAAGCGAGCACGCAGATCGAAAACGCAGAACGCTCCGCCGAGCAGCATCGCGTGGTGCTATCGGCCATGCAGGACGTCGATCGCAACGTATCGCCCACGCTGGCTCTGGAGTCGATGATTTATCGGCTACGGCAGATTTAGCCTTTTTCGCATGCTGCGCTCAGCGCTGCCTGCAACGCCTGCGCCGCTTCGGCCACGCCCTCGAGCGAGCCGCGGTCTGGCTGCAGCGCGGCGATCACTGCGGCAAGTTCGGAGTGCTCGGCTACTTGCGGCGCGCGCTCGAGATTGATGCCGCCGATGGCGACCAACGGGATCCCCGCCTGCTGCGAAGCCGCGTGTGCCTGGGCGAGCAATGCCAGCCCAACCGAAGGGTCCGCGCGCTCTTTGGACGCCGTGCCGAACACGGGCCCGAAGGCCACGTAGTCGGGCCTTTCGGCCAGGGCTGCGGCAAGCTGCGCGAGCGTGTGCGTGGAGACCCCTATCAAAAGGCCGGGGGCGAGCAGGCGTACCAAGGGCAACGGAAGATCCTCCTGGCCGATGTGCACGCCGTCGCACTGACCCAAGACTGCCAGATCCGGTCGATCATTGGCTATCAGGCGCGCACCGAACTTCGAGCACAGGGGCCGCAGGGCCCGCAACAGCTCGAGCGTCTCGCGTGTGCCGGTGTGCTTGGCCCGCAGTTGAAGCAAGGGTGGCCGCGCCGAAAGGACGCGCTCCGCGAATGCCAGCACCGCGTTAGCCCCAAGATGGCTGGGGGGCGCGGCGAGCTCGCGCAGGCTATCGACGTCAACGATCGGGTATAGGCCGCGCACGGTGGATATGTTACGCCGCCCGCATGCGAGCCGCGAGCTTAACGCTCGGTTTGGGAATGTGCCTTGCTGTCCTCGGTTGCGCCGGCGGTAAGCCGGTACTCGAGCCCGGCTCGCTGACGGGTGACCCAGCCGCCGATTCCGCGCGCGGCGAATCGGACGCGGGCCCGGGGGATGCGCGGACCGAGGACGCTGCGCCCGCGCAAGATAGCGGAGCGCAAGCCGAGGAGAGCGTAGCGCCGGTCGTCGATCCGGCCGTGGCTCATGCACTGGTTGCCAAGAGCGGTGAGGGCGTAGGAGCCGCGCCACTCGGCCTGCGCTTCGAAATCATGGAGCTCGGCTCCGAGTTGCCGTGGGCGTTCGCGGTCGTGAATCGCGGCACTGAAGCCGCGCTGATCGACTTCGATGCGCGGCTGCTCTCGCTCGAGATCCTGCCGCCCGTGCCGGAGCTGGAGGCGCCCAGCGGCAAAGGCAAAGGGCTCAAGCCCGCCAAAGCGAAAAAGCCGCCAAAGCCGCTAATGTGTCGGCTACCCGCAGACGTGGTCCCGAGCTCGGTCGATCCCGCCCTGTCGATCAAGCTCGAACCGGGGGAGGGCTTGGTTCAGAACTTCGACCCGCGTTTGTATTGCCTGGGCAAAACGCCCTCGCCGTTGGTCGAAGGAGCGCAAGTGAGCGCGCGCTTTGGCTGGCCCGTGAAGATGAAGGTGACCTGGAAAGCCGGCAAGCGCGAAGAACGGCCGGGCGTGCAACGCGAGCCGTTCGTGGCCGAGCCGAGTGAAGCGCAGGGCTCATTGCCGGGGTCAGAGGCGAGCGAGCCGAGCGAGCGGCGAATCAAGGAATTGAGCGGCACCCCGTTCACGCTCGGGTCCAATTTCGCGAGCGGTGCCAAGCCGCCTGTCGGCGTCGCGGCGCCGCCACCCGGGCTGGAGCTGAGCATCTCGGGCAGTGACGCAGCGGACGAGGGTGTGGTCACGGCGACCACCACGTTCACCAATCGCGGTCGACGCAAACAAGACGTGTACTTCCGGCGCGAGATGATCACCTATGAAGTGAGCGGCCCGGACGGGGTGTTCCAGTGCGATCCACAGCCCGATCGGCGTTCGCCTGCGGACCGTTCGGCGGTGCAAACGCTGCGTCCGGGCGGTAAGTTCTCTGCCGTAAGTCGCCTGATCGAGATGTGCCCTGCGCACTCGTTTGCGCGTCCGGGGTTGTATCTGGTGCACGCACGTTTCGACGCCGTTGACCCAGCGACCGAGCTCGGTTTCAACGCCTTCATGGGGCGTTTGGTTTCGGCCAAGCCAGCGCTGGTGCGCGTGCGGCGCGGCGAGCTACCGTTCACGCCGTCGAGCGGCGCGCTGCGCGTTCGCGTCGGCGAATAAGCATGTAGGTGCACCTGCGCGGGCGCCGAATTCGAGGGCGCTTTGGACCGCTGCCGCAATTCGTGTCGCGCCCCTCAAGCGGGCCCCGTCCCGACCGTATCGAACAGGGAATGGCTTGGATCCAGGCGGCAAAGACCGGCTCGCGGAGCAGGCCTCAGCTCGACGTGGGCTCGGTGGTTGACCGTCGCTATCGTTTGAAGCGAGAGATCGCGCGCGGAGGTGCGGGCGCGGTATTCGAAGCCGAGCACTTGTATACGAGTCGACCTGTGGCGATCAAGTTGCTACTCGCCGAGCAGGCGGAGACGTCGGAGTCGCGTCAGCGGCTATTGCTCGAGGCACGAGCGCTCACCGTGGCGCGTCACCCGGGCATCGTGCTCGGTCTGGACGCGGGCGAGACCGAGGATGGCACACCATACCTGGTGATGGAGCTGCTCGAGGGGCGTACGCTGGAGGGGATCTTGGCGGTGAGGCCGCGCATCGGCGTGGCCGATGCGGTGTACATCGGCATGCAGCTGTGCGACGCACTAGGCGCCGCGCACGAACACGGCATTTTACATCGCGACATCAAGCCCAGTAACGTCTTCATTTCGCGTAGCGAATCCGGACGCGAGGTGACCAAGATCTTCGACTTTGGCATCGCGCGCCTGCCACAACAAAATCAGAAAATTACCCAGCAGGGCGCGCTGCTCGGAACGCCCGAATACATGGCGCCAGAGCAGCTCTTGGCGCAGGACGACGTCGACGCGCGCTGCGACATTTACGCGCTCGGCATCAGTCTGTACGAAGCCCTTGCCGGAACAGTGCCTTTCGAGGGCGGTTTTGGCGAGGTACTGCTCAAGGTCTCGACGCAGCCCATGCCTTCGTTGAGCGCGCGCTGTCCTCAGGTGCCGCCTGAGCTAGAAGCAGCGATCGAGCGAGCGCTGGCTCGCGATCCGGCTGAGCGCCACGCCACCGTTCGTGAGTTTGCGGAGGCGCTGAGCCGAGTACCCACTGGCGATACGTTGCCGACGTCGTTGCTCGGCTTGCGGGCGCCCGTACCGGCCCCCGTGGCGCAGCGTGGTCCGGTGCCGTCGGAGGCCAACCCCCGCCCCCGGATTTCGACGCTTGCGGGTTCGTTCCCGCCTCCGCTGCCGGCGCAGCCGTCCACTCGGCGGCGCTTCGCGCGCGCGCCGTACGTCACTCCGATCCGTATCCTGTGCGCAAACGGCACGTCCCTGGAGGGCCGCAGCGAAGACATCTCGGTCGGCGGCTTGCTCGTGCTGGCAGCCCAAGCATTTGGCCAAGAAGAAAGCGTCAGCGTGCGCTTCGCCTTGCCCATTACCGGAAAGTTGCTGGAGGTTCCAGCGATCGCCCGCTGGGTGAAGAAGGCCCGCGGCACCGGCGCGATAGGCCTGGAATTTTGTGCGCTGGCGCCAGATCAACTAGCCGTGATCGAGAATTACGTGACCGCCATGGGGGGCGAGTAGGAGGCGCACACTCCGATCCCCCTGTGCCCGTGGCCGTGCGCTTCGGACTCGTCACCTCCTGACCGCGATGGCCGAAAATCTTGCTTCGTGCACGAAATAAGATTCGCTGAACACCGCGAGGCTCGAATCGGTCGGTCGCAAGAGGACGCGCGACGCTCGCCCGTGTGCGCGATCCCGGGCGTTCGGGTGTCACGAAGCGCGACGCTCGCCCACACTCTCGGGCGATGAACTAGTTGCGCTGCGCCTTGTACAAATCGAAATCGCCCGTGCCGTCGTCGGACGCAAAGTAGATGGCGCAGGAGTCGGGGCTGAGGCTGGGGTCAGTTTCCCATGATAGGCCGCCGGTGTTGTTGATCGAGCTGAGTGGCGTCGCGGCAACCGGCGGTATACCGTCCTTGTTCAAGGGCGCGGCGAACAGATCGGTGGCACCCGAGTCGTTCGGTTCACAGCTATCGCCGACCGACGGATTGCGGAACAAGAGCAGCGTGCCCAGGACATTGACCCATGGAGTCGCGTCCTCACCGGCGCGCGGGCATTCGGCCGCGCCCGCCTTGACCTTCAGGTCCAGCACCGCTGGTGCGGGCGGAGCGCTCATGCTCGTCGGTTGCCACAAGAGCTCGGCCCCACCGTTGCGATTGCTCATCCAATACACGTGCCCAGTATTGGGCGAGATAGCGATGCTGTAGTCTTCGGAGCCTGCGACGTTGATCAACCCCGGTACGGGAGCCTCTTTGGTGATCAGCGCGGGCGCGGTCCAGAGCGCCATCATCAGCTTGCGCCCACCCGGCTGCTGGCGATCGAAGAACAGGTTTTGCTCGGCGAAGCCGCCCACGTAGAGCGGCCCGCTTTCTACCCGCAGGCCGGTCGACACCGGCGTACCCACGCCGCTGACAGGCGCGGCCGCATACAAGACCTTCGCATTGTCCGCGGCGCCCGAGACGTAAAACAGCGCTGAACTGCTACCGGCAGAGCGCGGAAAACGCTCGATGCTTTGCGGGCTTTGCGCAAGCGTGGTGAGCTTCTGTGCAGTCGCGAACTCGAGCCGGGAAAAGTCCGCACACTTGCGACACTTGACCGTGCCGTCTTGACAGTATTCGCCCGCGGCGCAATCGCAGCCGACAGCTGGCTTTCCCCCACTGCCTGCGCTTGGGGCATCGCCTCCGCTGCCGCCACTCGGGGCGCCACTGCCCGCCTCCGCGCTGCCGCTCTCGCCGGCCTCGCCGCCGCCGATCGCGCCAACCCCGCCACTCTCGTTTCCGATCCCGCTTCCGCCTCCGCCTCCGCTTCCGGCCAGGCTTTGGCTGCCGTGAGCAATGAACTCCTTGCCGCCGCAGGCTCCGCTCAGTGCGAGCAAATTGAGCGTTCCCAGGGCCAATGCCAGAGGCCGAGCACGTTGACCCAGCTTAAATAAGCGAACACTCATCACTCGAAATCATGCGCTAGCAGCCGAGCGCTGGCAAACTTCAATTCTTATTATCCGGTGGCGCGGCTCCCGCCTTGGCGCGCTTCATCTCGGCGAGTTCGGCGAGGTTTGCTTTGGCGCGAGGATCGCTCGGGTCGAGCGTCAGCGCGCGCTGGTAGGCGCGCTCCGCAGCGGCCAGGTCGCCCTTTTTCGCCAAGGCCGTGCCGAGATTGATCCAAGCCGATCCGAGCTTCGGGTCGAGCACGCTGGCTTTGGTCGCGGTGCTGATCGCTAGCTCCAGCTGTCCCGCCAAGAAGTAAGCGTACGCCAAGTTCGAAACGTACGTCGCATGACCGGGGGCGAGCGCAACTGCGCGGTCGAGCTCCGGAAGAGCCTTGGCCGTCTGGTTCAGCGCCAAGTAGGCAGTGCCCAAATCACCGTGCACTTTGGGGTCGTTCGGGGCCAGCGTCGCGGCGCGCGAGAAGGCTCGCACTGCCTCGGCCACTTCACCCTGAATCAAATGTGCGGTGCCCAGGTTGGTCAGGCGCTCCGGGTTGTCCGGATCGAGTTCTGCGGCACGGCGCAGGCGCGTCAACGCTTCAGCCGGTTTACCCGTGGCAAGCAAGGCGACACCCAACGCGGATTGCGTTTCGGCGTCATCGGGTGCCAAGCGCTGCGCGCGGTCGAGCGCGCTGAGCGCCTCCGGAGCGTTACCCAAGATCAAGAGCAGGCGGCCGCGCTCGACGAAAGCGGGGGCATAAGCGTCATCCAGCTTCAGCGCGGCGTCGACCTTGCGCAGCAGCGCGAGCATGGCCGGATTCTTGGGCGCCGCCGCGAAATCAGCGGCCACGTCACTGTCGGCCAAGGCCACGCGAACCAAGCCAATTTGCGCGGCTGGATCTTTCGGCGCGAGCTTGCGCGCATTCTCGTAGTGGGCTTTGGCGACGGCCAAGTCGTCGCGTTGGTAGGCTTGGTCGCCCGCTGCGAGCTCCACGTCGACCGGTTCGGCAGAGCCGCGTGACAGCCCGCTCTGGACCGGTTTTGGCGCGGGCGCGGGCGCGGGGACGGGGGCAGCCGCAGTGGGCGCGCTTTCCTGCTGTGCATCGGGTGTGCTGACGGCCTTGGCTTCCGTGCAGCTGCCAGCAGGCGTCGCGCGCGCGCACTTGGGGGCGCTCGAGAGCGGCGCGGGCGCCGGACTGATTGCCGCACTCGGCGTGCTGGGTGCCGCCGGAGCGATCGTGCTCGGCCCAGCGCCCGCGCAGGCACTCAGCGCACTTGCCGAGCCGAGGGCGAACAACGCCAAAAGGCCGAGCCTTTCGTGAGTATGCATGCGACGTCCGGGGGCGTCACGGCGCGTCGTGACGCACGCCGTGCTCTTTGCCGTCGTAGCGCAGCACCGCCCGCTTGCCATCCACCAGCGTCGCAAGCGACACCGGCCGCTTCCAAACCCGCACGAGGCTTGCCATCGTTTCGCGCGCGTAGTCATTGCGCAGATCGACCCCGCGGTGTTCGTGGGTCAAGAGCAGTTCGCCGCGGTTTTCGTAGTTCGCGTCTTCGACGAAGATGGAAGGATTGCCGAAATTGGTCAGCTGCGCGAGGAGCTTCTCTTTGACGGCTTGGAACTCACGGGTGTCGATCTCGTAGCGCTCGTTCCGGTTCGACCAATTGAAGGTGAACATCTTGTTCTCCATCGCAAATTCCGGAGTCAAAAACTCGTCGATGAAGGTCACGTCGTTGTACAGCGCGCGCACCTCGAACACCTTTTGCTTGCCCAGGCCGAGGCGCAGATCCCAATTCTTCTTGACGTCGAGGTCGTCGCAATCTTCCCACTCTTGACCAAACTGACCCTTGTCCCAACGTTCTTCGATATTGCGGTAAAGCTCGACGCCTAGCTTGTACGGGTTCAAACGGCCGCCACTGGTGGCCATCACGCCTGCGTTATTCTCGGCGTAGTCGACGATCTCACTCCAGTCGCAAACGTCGCCCGTCATCATCTTGGAGTGCCAGTACGAGGCCCAGCCCTCATTCATGATCTTGGTCTGCATCTGCGGCACGAAGTAGTAACCCTCGTCGCGGATGATGCTCAAGATCGCGCGTTCCCAGCGTTCTAGGGGCGCGTTCTCGAGCAAAAACAAGAGCACGTCTTGCTCGCGTTGAGCCGGGAACTTGCCCTTCTCCAGCTCACGCTCCGCTTCCATCTTCTTCTTTTGTTCTTCGATGTACTCGCTCGGATTGATGAACTCCTCCATGTAGTCCTTGGAACGCAGGCGCGGCACTTGCACTTGCTCCGGCTCCTCGTCGGGACGCGAGTCGCGACGGCGTACGACGAAGCGGGACCAGGGATCGATCAAATTCTCGAGCGACAGGCAAACGTCGACGAACTCCTCCACTTTGTGGATGCCGTAGCGATCGACGATGCGGCGCACTGCCGAGCCGTGGTTGGCCATCTTGTCGACCCAGCGCCGATTGGGGTCGTAACCCTCCTTTCGACGGCCGATCGGGTCGGCAATGTGTTCGCCCGCGTCCAGATCGGTGGCGCGGAAGGTGAAGTTGTTCTTGAAGAAGTCGACGTGTCCGAACACGTGACACATCACGAGCTTCTGGTCCGTCAGGCTGTTGCCTTCCAGCAAGTAGGCGTACGAGGGGTTGTTGTTGATCACCATCTCGTAGATCTTGGACAGGCCATACTCGTAGCTCTTGCTGAGCCGCTCGTACTCCATGCCGAAGCGCCAATGCGGATAACGATTGGGAAAGCCACCGTAGGCGGCGATCTCGTTCATGTGGTCGTAGCTGAGCATCTCGAACACGACCGGAAAGAAGTCGAGACCATGCCCGCGCGCGATCTTTTCGATCTTGTCTTGCTCGTCCCTCAGATAGCGCGGCAGCGTGGTGTTGGTGGCAAATTGCGACACGGCTATTTCCCTTTGCCCAAGAACTCTTTGATGCTGCCAACGACCGCGTCTCGATCACGGATCTCGCTGGTGATGACGCGCTCATCGCTCGAAAAGTGTTCGCGCAAATCTTTCACGAACTGACCTGACCCATATGGGCTTTCGACCTGCCCGTAGGCAAACATATTCACCTTGGGCAGAATTTCCTTCTTCATCAGATCGATGCAGGTGAGCGTGTCATCCATCGACCAGTTGTCGCCGTCGGAGAAGTGGAACGGGTAGATGTTCCATTCCGCGGATGGATAGTGCTCATCGATGATCTGTGCGCACAGCCGGTACGCGCTCGAGATCATCGTGCCACCCGATTCTCGGGTGCGAAAGAACGTGTCTCGATCGACTTCACGGGCCACCGCGTCATGGATGATGTAGCGGGATTCGAGGCCTTGGTATTGGCGGCGCAACCAGGTATCGATCCAGAAACTCTCGATACGGACGATTTCTTTTTGCTCGTCGCCCATCGAGCCGGAGACGTCCATCATGTACAAGATAACGGCGTTGGCGACGGGCTCGTGGTCCTCTTTCCAAGAGCGAAAGCGCTTGTCTTCCTTCTGGGGAACGATGACCGGGTTGTCCGGGTCATAAGAGCCCGCAGCGATCGAGCGCCGTAGCGCTTCCTTGTACGTGCGCTTGAAGTGACGGAGCGACTCGGGGCCGACCTTGCGGATACCGGTATAACGATCTTTGGCCGCGATCACGCGACTCTTTCCCTTGTTCTCGATCGCCGGCAGCTCGAGCTCCTCACCTAGGATGTCGGCCAGCTCGTCGAGGGTGATGTCTACCTCGAGGACGTGGTCGCCCGCGTCCTTGCCGGCTTGGCCGGCGCCGTCTTCGCCCTCGGCCTGCTCACCGCCGACCGGGTCGCCGGAATCTCCCTTGCCTTGACCGACGCCGCCCTTTTGCTTGTCACCGAAGGTGAAGCGCGGGATGTCGATTTGTGGGATTGGAATCGAGACGAGATCCTTGCCCTTGCGCCCGAGCATCTCGCCCTGCGAAATGTAGCGTCTGAGGTTCTGGCGAATCTTGCCGCGAACGATGTTGCGGAACCGTGAGTGGTCCTGATCGATCTTGAGCGACATTCAGTCACCATTCTTGCACGTTTCAAGGGCGCGCGGGTCTGCTAACGTAGGCTCGGTGAGCTTCTGGCTTCCGTACCGCCTGGGTAATCGGCCGCGTTTTTTGCGTCGTCTTCTCACAGGCACAGGGACAGGTGCTTCGACGCTGGCCCTAGCCGCGCTGTGCGGAGCGTGCGGCTCGGGCAAGGCGGATGCGCCCGTTGGCATTTGTAAGGCACTGCCCAGCAGCGATCTGCCCGGTGACCTGTGTAACTTCACGACCGAGACCGTGACCGGCCTCGGCCAAACGCACGTCGCCGACTGTTCGGCGGTCAGCTATCCGGATAACCCGCCGGCTGGCGGCAATCATTATCCAGAGTGGGCAGCGTTTCAGAGCTATTCGTTTCCAGTCCCGCGCGGGTTTTGGGTGCATGACTTGGAGCACGGCGCGATCGTCTTCAGTTACAACTGTTGCGCGTCGTCAGCGGGCTGCGCGGACGAAGTCGCGCAAGTCCAGGCGGTGATTGACGCCCTGCCGGAAGACCCCGCGTGCTCCACGGCCACGCCGCGCCGCGTGCTGCTCACACCCGACCCACTGCTGGATGTACGTTGGGGTGTGAGTGCCTGGGGTTCCACGCTGCGAGCCGATTGCGTCGATACGGAGCGCTTCCGCCAATTTTACCTGGACCACTTTGGGCGCGGGCCCGAGGACTTGTGCAATGCGGGAACCGACTTCGGCGGGACACGGCCCTGCCAGTGAGGCTCTCGACCCGCGTGCCAGTCTTTGATAAAGAGCAGGGGAAGTGGCAACGGGCGAGAAATACCTGAGGTTTCGCTGCACCGGGTGTGGCAATTGCTGCAAGGAGCCGCTCCTGCCGCTGACCGACGCGGACATCAAGCGCATCGTGCGCCACACGGGTGAAAGTAGCCACGAGTTGGTGCGTTGGGTCGATCGCAACGGCATCGACATGGATGACGAGCCAGAAGCGTTCGTCATCCTTCGTCAAGGCAAGCGGGTGATGGTGCTGCGTCACGAGGGCGGGGGTTGCCGCTACCTTGGTTCCGACGATCGCTGCACGATCTACGAGCATCGCCCGCTCGGCTGCCGAATTTTCCCGTTCGATCCCACGTTCAAGGAAGACGGCAAGCTGCGTCGCCTAAAGCTGATTCAGGCCACCGATTGCCTGTACGAGCTCGACGGCCAGAACGACCTAGGCAAGATCCAAGCACTGCACGGTAGGCACCTGGCAGCGACCAGCGCGTACCAGGCGAAGGTGGCTCGCTGGAACGCCCGTCAGAGCGCGCGCAAGAGCCTCGGCAAGCAGGCCCAGACAGCGGCCGATTTCTTCGCTTTCTTGGGCGTTTAGCAGGTCTTGGGCCGTCGCAAGACGGCCGCGGCTTATGTCCGGAGCCCGAGCGGCCGTCCTGGCATAGACACGAGTTGGCTTCCAGTACCGCCCCAAAGTCGCAGCTGCCCGCCTCCGCTCCGTCCGGCGCACCGCGTCGGGACTCCCGCGCCGTGAGTCGACGCACCGTGCTCATCGTCGACGACGATCCAATCGTGCTCGAGGTGACTCGCGAACGGCTGGAGGGTGCAGGTTACATCGTTCACATCCGTGAAGAGGCGCTCGGCACCTCGCAATGGAGCGCCGAGTTCCAGCCGGACATCGTGCTGCTCGATGTCAACATGCCGGCGATTGCCGGTCCAGACCTCGCGCAGCTGCTGAAGAAGCAGCGTGCCACCAAAGACATTGCGATCATCTTATACTCGTCGCTCGATTCGACTGAATTGCAAGCCAAGCTGTGCGCCACGGGCGCTGTCGGCGCAATCCAGAAGAGTGGAGATGCTCGGCGATTTTTGGACGAGTTCGAGAGGTTGGCGGCGCGGACGCCGACGCGTAGCTAGCTAGCACGCGGCGCTGCGCGCGCGGGATCGGCTGTTGAGATTTTTGGCCTAGCGGCGGGTTGGGGCGCTGGGCCGCCCGCGCTTTGCCCGGAGATCGCACGCGCCTTGTGCGGTCAGTTCTTGTGGGTCTGCGCCTTGTTGGCAGATCGTGATCTTATCCTGCCAAAGTCGGCTGATCTGGACGAATTTCCGGGCATGCGGCTGAGCTACTTCGCGCGCGCTGGGGCGCGAGGACACGCGGCGTGGCGCGCGCGGGAGGAGAGCGAGAGAGGACACGCGGCGCTGCGCGCGCGGGAGGAGAGCGAGGGACGCGCAGGTTCGCGCTAGGAGGTCGAGGGACGCGGCGTGGCGCGCGGGAGGAGAGCGAGGGACGCGGCACTGGGCGGGCGAGGAGGGGTGGGTCGCCGATGACTGCAGCCGGGCACAGGTCCTTGGGGGAGAGGGGGCGATCGCGATCCATCACCGCTCGTGTGACGGTTGTGCTCATGGCCTAGCGCGTCTTGCTTGGGAAGCGGTCTTTGGCTAACTAGGGAGCATGGGCAACAAGAGCTATCTCGTTCTGACGGCGGTGGGGCCGGATCGGCCGGGGTTGGTGAGCGAGATTTCTTCGATGGTCTTGGCCGCGGGGGCAAACCTCGAGGACAGCCGAATGGCGATCTTGGGCGGGGAGTTCGCGCTGCTCGTGTTGGTTTCCGGCGATCCGCAAGCGATGCAGAAAGTGGAAGCACGCGGGGGCGATCTCGGAGCGCGCTTGGGGCTTCGCTTGCTGACCAAGGCAACCACCGCGCGCCAGGCAGCACGGGATTTTTTGCCCTTTCGGATCCGGGTCACGGGCGTGGATCGGCCGGGTATCGTGCAGCGCGTGGCGGGCGTGTTGGCCGGTCGTGGGGTGAACGTGGCTTCGCTCGAGTCGCGGTTGGAGTTTGCGCCCGAGAGTGGCACGCCGATGTTCATTTTAGAGGCCAATCTCCAAATCCCTTCCGCCTTGGCGCTCGCGGATCTGCGGCGCGAGCTCAGCGGCGCATGCGACGAAGAGAGCTGGG
>Ga0302323_100000863_pt1 | contig 24633 bp, 23 predicted proteins | sample Fen_T0_3_FD_201950 | JGI IMG/M metagenome (GOLD analysis project Ga0302323, IMG submission 201950) | Peat permafrost microbial communities from Stordalen Mire near Abisko, Sweden - Fen_T0_3 | ecosystem: Environmental > Terrestrial > Soil > Wetlands > Permafrost | place: Sweden: Abisko... | reverse complement strand
CGAGTCGTCAAGCAGCGCATCCATGAAGAATTGCTGTTCAAGATTACGCGGACGGATCGGAATTCCACCCTGTGCCTTCACGAATTCAGGGATTTTCAGGCGCCGAACCAATCCTTCACCGTAATAACGAGCCGGCATCGTCTTGCCTTCATGTGAGCGCAGCAGCACGTACTCGTTAAGCAGTAGCTTGCGCGACTCGGCTGGTTCCAGCTGAAACTCACCTTCGGAACAAAACCGCTGAAGCTCGTAGATTGAAACCGGGATTTCCGGGTACGAAGCCTCCTAGACGGCTTCTGGAACCTTGTCATTGAGGTAATCTTCCGACTCGAGACCCACCGCGCGCGCCTTTAACTGCACGTTCACATCTTTCGTTACGAGGATGGTTGGCGGCGGAAACTGCTCTTGCACGAATAGTGCACAAGCGATGATTCGGTTATCTTTTTTCCCAAGATCCGGCAGCACGGCGCGAAAACGTTGCATGGCTGGACTGGTGAAATTCTGATCAACCAAATAGCGGTTGATCACAACTGACAGCGTACCGCCGGTCTCCAGTTGCACACCTTCGAGCATCGTGCGCGAGTCAGGGAGCAATTCCTGCAGGATGCGATGCACACGTCGTGCATTACGCCCCCGTTCGGTCGACTGCTCAGTTTTGATGGCGTCCAGCTCTTCTAAAACCTCGACGGGGATAACGAGGTTATTGTCCTCAAATTTGTAGATCGACTGTGGATCGTGCAAAAGGACGTTTGTGTCTAGGACAAAGGTTTTAACCTTTGCTGAGACCTTGAGCTGCGGTTTGGATTCGCTGACCCTGCTCAGGTGTTCCATTGTGGATAACTTGTGAACAACACTGCATGTGCGTCGCGGTTTGTCGAGCCTGACGCCAAATTAGTCTGAATTTAATTTCTTTGTGACAACATTCTCCCCGAAAAATTGTTCGTGAGTTGAAGTCTCCGCTTTTAAAAAGAAGACGGGCGGATCGCCTACCCCTAAGCGATCCGCCCTTAACTTTCTTTGTTACCCCAATTTCCACCGCTAAGCGGAGGAAAATGTACGAACATATAGTAAGACGCGGCTCGCGAAAAAATGTTTCAAAAATCTTCCAACTTTTTTCTGCCGCGGCTTCGAGCGCGGGAGATATCGTACAAAGTGCGCCGGGCAAACTCCGGGGGGAATCAGTCTTAGGCCTTCAACAAGGCCGCCACACGCGCAAACAAATCACGGATGCTAAAAGGCTTGGCAAGGAAGTCGACGTTCTCGCTCTCAAACACACCATGTACCACCACGTCATCGGCATAGCCTGAAATGACCAGCACACGGATGTCTGGACGCTTCTTCAAAATTTTCCCTGCGAGCTCCATCCCGTCGACATCAGGCATAACCAAGTCGATGATTACGAGCTCTACGCTCTCCCCTTTTTTCGACTCCAGAATGGGCAATGCTTCCGTGCCTTTGCTGGTCACGGTCACTTTGTAACCGCGGCTGGTCAATGCCTCCTCGACCAAGGTCAACGCCTGTTCGTTATCATCAACCACCAAGATGGACTGCTCTTTGGGTTTCACGTTTTTTGGATGTAGCTGTTAGTTGGATGTAAACTCTGGAATACGTGAAATCTGGCAAGGGTTTGCCTGATTCCGTGGATGATATCGACAGGATCCTGGGTTTTTTCAACAAAACTACACGGCTCGAGCCACTTTGCCTCTTGGAGAAAGGCCGGATTCTGCATGCTGGAAACAAATAAAATCGGGACTTGCTTCGACAAGCGACGCACCGACGCAGCCATTTTTAACCCATCTTGTGCGTTCAAGCGCATGTCCATCACCAGAAGATCAGGCGAGGTACGAATGATACCGTCCAGCGCAGAACCTTCGTCGTGCCCGACTCCGCAAACAGAAAGATCTGCCTGCGAATTAATCAGTGACATGAGCGCGAAGGTGAAGAACCGATGGTCGTCGACAATGAAGACACGGGAAAGCCAAGGCTGGGCGGACCCCACCAATGATTTAGGCTCGTTTATTTTCCCACGTTCTTCCATCGGTGTTACAGCAAGATTTTTTAAGGTTCTAGTTTTGAAAGTTGACGGAAAAGTTGTAACAGTTCTGCCCAAAGCAGGAATTACTGATAACAGACAATTCGCGATTGATGTTTAACTTAAGATCGACCCTCCACACTCTCAGTCAAGTGAGGACCCCCTCTACGAGCGTCTTTAATGGAAACCACTACGTTCCTCCAAGCGTTCCCCTTACTTAATACTAGAAGCGATTAGCCACACAATTGCAGTAGCTTGCCAGAAAAAAATATAATGAGAGTTGCCTCACACGCCAAACTTCGGCGATCCAGTCAAAAGAAAAAGCGTTTTAAGTCCAGCAAAGCCGTTGCGGCCTCGAGTTTAGATAAGGCCAAACGTTTGTCCCATTCTAAAAAACCAATTCCCTCGTGGGCAAGAACGGCCGTCTTCGCTCACGCGCGGATCGTCGCCTGGGAAGGCACCGGCCATCCATTTCACGCCGTCAAATTATTTCCTTCGACAGGTTCATTCCTCGATAAGGTCTTGTTAGTTCGAAAAGGCGGGATCGTACATTGGTCGGAGTCTATTCACCCGCTGGACAAAAACCGGGTCAGTAAGGCGTTTGCCAACGTCGTCACCCTCCCCTTTGAAATCGAATATCGACTTATCGATACAAACGGCGAGTTCGTTTGGGTGCGCCACTCTGTCATCGGCATCGCAAAGAAAAACCGCTTACAGATAATAAAAGGTTTTGTTCGCGACATTCAGGCTGAAAAAGAACTTGAGCTCGAAAGCCTGCGTATCAGCGAACGCGAACAAAACCGCATCGGCCAGGATCTCCACGATGATCTTTGCCAGGTCCTGGCCGGGGTCAGCTGTCTCATGCGCGTGATCGAAGGACGCCTAGCGAGCAAAGTCCCCGAGGAGGTCGCCAGTCTCAGCGAGCTCAACCTACAGATCATTGAGGCCATGCACCGCACTCGCGCGCTCACTCACGGATTGTTCCCAGGCAAGATTCAGATTGCTGATATACGCGGTGCATTGCTAGAACTTGCGGCTCAAGTCCGGGCTCGCTTCCAAGTGGAGGTTAAGACAGAATTTGCCGGTCGCTTCCCGCATCACACCAACAACCAGATTATTCAAATCTATCGACTCACCCAGGAAGCAATTAGCAACGCCATCAAACATGGGCATGCGACTTGCATCTATGTACGTTTAGAAGCCAGAGATGCAAATATGTGTCTTTCAATCACAGACAACGGAACAGGCTTGAACCAGAGCGAGCCAACTGAAAAAGGTGTCGGTCATCACATCATGCAATCGCGAACACGCACCCTCGGCGGCGAACTCGATATTCGCAACGCTCCCAACGGCGGCGTGGCAGTGACGATGAATTATCCCTTTCTGCACTGATTCAGCATCATGGCCGTAAAAACCAGAATTTTCATAGTTGATGATCATCCATTGCTGCGACGCGGCCTTGCCGAGTTGATCAACCGTGAAACGGATATGGTGTTTTGTGGCGAGGCCGAAGATTCCCCTTCTGCCATGAGGCTAATCGCAGAAATCAAACCCGATCTAGTCATTGTCGACATCTCGCTTAAGGGCTACAACGGCATCGAGCTCATCAAAAACATCAAAGCCTTTGATCAAAAAATCCAAGTGCTTGTCCTCTCGATGCACGACGAGTCGGTCTATGCGATGCGCGTGCTGAAGGCCGGCGCCAAGGCCTACGTGATGAAGCAGGAAGTCGTCGATAAAGTCATGGAAGCCATACGCCGCATCCGTGCCGGAAAGGTTTTTGTCAGCGAACGCGTCGCCAGCCGCATGCTCGATCAAGTGGTCGTCGGTGGAGATCCAGCCACAGATTCTCCTGTCGATCTGCTCAGCGATCGTGAATTGGAAATCGTTAACATGATCGGCAGCGGACTTCCCACGCGTGACATCGCCACAAAGCTTCACATCAGTATCAAGACCGTCGAATCACATCGCGCTCGTATCAAAGAAAAGCTCGCCCTTGAAAACGCGATCCAACTCGTCCAGTTCTGCGTTCGCTGGGTAGAAGAAGGCTCGAAAACCGCCTAAGAAAACGGCCGCGACCTGCGCAACCGTTGCTGTATCACGTTTCTGATACGAAACCAGTTTCAGTATTTCCAGGCGCAGGCCGTTTAACCGGACGGGGTGGCGCCCATAACCGCAGGAGGTACTCTGCTAAGTTGAGGAAACTCACACGGCGCAATCCCTCGCGTTCAGCGATGCGTTTGAAATCCGGCACAACCGCCGACCGCTCGACGTAATAACGCCACAATTCAGCCTCAACTTGGCGCGCCGCTTCCGACAATTCACGCGACTTCGACGCATACCCGCGAACTTTATACTCCCAGAAGTGTCTCTCATCCCGGTTCGCTACTATGTACTCATAAATTTGCTGCTCGCTGCGATTAAGGCTCACGCCACCAAAGTGCGTCCAGCGCCCCCCAATAACAACTGCAAACACGAACAACTAACCATGGCATTGCAATTATCGCCAAAACCCGTAATCAATCCGCAATCCCCCCAACCGATTATGTGGCTCAAGCTTAAAGACCAAATTCCCGCCGTCATCGTCACGGTCGTAGTCCTCCTGATTGCAGGGTCTCTTTTCTACGTAAAAGTGTCCCGCGAAAACGTCAAACAACAGGCCGCGATGGACGCCCTCCGCGAGCAAAATAACGAACTCCGTACTGCTGCGGACGAAAATCGCCGCCAGACCGAGGCGCTAAACGCGATGCTCAAAGACGCGATCGCCAAACACTCCGCCGATGCGCTGATGACCGACGAAGAATACGCCAAAGTTAACGCAGAAAAAATCGATCGCCTGGCCGACGCTATCGCCACCAAAATTCAACCCTTCAATCCGCTGCCCAAAACGCCTGAGGAGGCTGAGCGTCTGCAAAACGAACAGGTCGACAAGGTCTCGACGCGCATGACCGAAAAAATCCAGCCTATCCTTGCCGAGATGGCCAACGATCAACACCTCACCCGCGATTCAATTAACGCGTACAGCCAGCGAATTTCCGATCAAGTCGGCGTCGTCCTCACCACCGAGCTCGCGAAAAACCAACAGCTCAACAACAATCTAATGGCATCACAAGCGGTCGCCAACGACTCGCTGAAATTAACTCACGAAGTCACCGCGCTCTACCTGAGCTCCATGAAGGATCAAGGCCTGATCACTCGGCTGCTAGCGCTACCAGCCAACGTTGTGAAAGACGCCACGAGTCTCAGCTTCGTCAGCAGCAGCGATCGCCGCAAAATGGAAGCTCGGCTGGTCACCGAAATGAACGCGCTCGAAATCCGCCTTCAGGAAATTCAAACCAAAATGCCGAAAAAGTAAGGATCTTTTTCTGTTTTCTACGTACAAAGCCACGCTGCAACGCGTGGCTTTTTTGTTTTTAGCCTTAGTCGCGCTGCATGAAGTTCGTCGATAGTACCAACTTCTAGGTAGGTATTGCATTCTGCATTAACTCCGCGTTTGCCGCCGTTCATATTGCACGGAGAGAGCCGCGAACCAGAAATGGAATATTTTTTATGTCGTTCAATACGAATTAATTCAGACTTATTTTAACAGGGTGGCACAAGACGAGGTACGTCATAGCTCGATCACTGTAAACCGGAGCTAAGCATTATGACTCAAGCCAACACCCGTCCTGCCTTTTCGAGCCACCACAACAGCCCCGCTTCCACATTTACTGCAAAAAATACTCCTAGCGATTCGGCACAGGAAGCAGCTCACGACTCCAATCTCATCAAACGTTTCAACGATGGAGACGAAGCCGCGTTCGTCGAAATGATGAACCGCTATCACAGCAAAATTTTTGGCCTCGCCCATAATCTTTTGCGCAACGCCGCTGACGCGGAGGAGATCGCCCAAGACACATTTATCCGTGCTCATCGAGGCCTTGCCACCTTCCGCGGGGATTCTTCGCTCGCTACGTGGCTCTACCGCATCGCTCTTAACCTCTCGCGCAACCGTTATTGGTATTTCTTTCGCCGACGCCGCCAGGATTCAGTATCGCTTGAGCGCCCGCTCAGCGAAGAGTCCGATGGCACATTTTCCGACCTCATCGCTGCCGACACGCACAGTCCTGTACAGGAGACTGTCACACAAGAATTCACCGAACTTATTGCCACCTGCATGGAGAAATTAGACGCTCGCCATCGCGAGATACTAACCATGCGCAATATTCTTAATCTCCCTTACGACGAAATATCTCGCGCGTTAGGCATTAATGTCGGCACGGTAAAAAGCCGCATCGCCCGTGCACGCGAAAATCTTCGCAAGCTCCTCGCTGAAACCGCGCCCGAGTTCAACGCTGAATCCGGTCCGGAGGATTTCTTCATGTCCTCACGCATCGCCTACGGCTGCCATGCGATCGCCTACGCCTGATCTCACTTTTTTGGTTAGTATCTGAAGCAAAGCCGGGCTCACGCCCGGCTTTTTATTTTCAGCAGAGATTATATTTATAGAAACGAACCAAGCTATAATCCTAAATACTGACGAACTACAGTGAGATCGACATGCGCTACAAGATGATCGGCCATTGTCCTATATATTAGCTGACGCTTTTCGGCCCACGGTAGGAGACATGGTCTGTGGCCTATAATACCCGCCGCCGCCGCGACAAGCCTGCGAGTCTCGGGTACGTCAAACCAACCATGTAGATAAGTACCCCAAATGTTACCGACCTTCGACCCCTCCGCGCATGTTTCCGGACCATTTTTGACTACCTGCAATGACGCATGTTCTCGCGTAGCGTGACCTCGGCCCATGTGCATCTCGTACGTTTGCCACCGACGCTCACCGCAAATGGCCATTACCTGCCTAACGATTTTATCTTTTTCGAAAACGGTGCGGATAGGAAGCAATCCCAGTCCTGTTTCCTCCCCGGCATCACCAGCGACACCACTGGAATCGGATAAACTTTCCCCTAAAATCTGGTAGCCGCCACAGAGCCCGATCACGGGCACACCTGCGCGCGACGCAGCCACAATCGCGCGATCAAGGCCAGAAGCCCGCAACCACCGCATATCGGCCATCGTGTTTTTCGTCCCAGGAATTACGATTGCACGAGCTGAAGCGAGTTCACTCGCAGTCTTTACCCAACGAGTCCGTACACCCTCATCGTCCCACCATGGTTGGCAATCAGTCAGGTTGGCGACATGAGGCAGGCGTATCCACGCAATCACTTCACCCTGTCCGCGATCCTCGTTCCCCGGCGCAAGGCCATCCTCCTCCTCCGGCTGCAAATCGGGCCTCAGCAGAACGGTGCCCAGCACTCGAAAACCTGGTGCGTGCGGTGCCAGCCAGCGATTTGGATCGGGAAATAGACTGATGTCGCCGCGGAAGCGGTTCACCACCGCGCCAAGCAGCCGCGCACGATCCTCTTCAGGCAGCAGCTGCCACGTACCCGCCAGCTGCGCGTAGATACCACCGCGGTCAATGTCGCCAACCAACAGCGCGCGGCCGTCAAGGTAGCGCAACGGACGCGTGTTCACGAGATCATGCTCAATCAGGTTCAACTCAACCGGACTACCTGCACCTTCGAGTACCAGCACGTCGCATTTATTCCGCCAGCCATCGAGTGTATCGCGCACCAACGCCCAAAGTTCTTCGAAATTTCCGTAATAGCCTCTGGCGGTTTGATGTGGTTGTGCCTGACCACGCAAAATCACCTGAGATCCCTGCACCCCTGAAGGCTTGAGCAAAATCGGGTTCATTTCCACGCAGGGTGTAAGGCCGCACGCCTCCGCCTGCACGGCCTGGGCCCGCGCAATCTCACCACCGTCGAACGTCGCCCAGGCGTTATTTGACATGTTTTGGGCCTTGAACGGCGCCACACGCACTCCCTCACTCCGCAGCCACGCACACATCGCCGTGGCAATCCACGATTTCCCCGCGCCTGACGAAGTGCCGAGTATGCCGAGTGCCTTCAATTCGTTTCCTGAGAATTTTACTAGACCATTGGTTCGGTTAATCTGGGACTAAGGAACTCTGGAAAACGCACTCAAAATGCCGTGATTCCGGTATCCTGAGTTCCAGATTAAAAGCCTCCGCGTCAGAACTCGATGCCAAGCTGCGCCTTCACGCCAGCCTTGAACGGATGTTTGATTTCACACATTTCCGTCACGAGATCCGCAATATCTATCAAAGCTTGGGGTGCACCGCGCCCAGTAATAACAATGTGCTGATCCTCGCGTTTCGCTTTCAAGGCCTCGAGCACTTCGTCGGCGGGCAAATAGTCCATCGAGAGCACGACGTTCAATTCGTCCAGCATCACGAGCGAAATGCTCGGATCGTTGAAGAACTCACAGGCGTATTTCCAACCCTCGCGGACCTTCGCGATGTCTCCCGCGCGATCCTGCGTGTCCCAAGTAAAACCATCGCCCACTGCATGCCATTTCAGGTTCGGTCCACGCAAAACTTTTTCAATGGCATCTGGCGTAGATTTGATAAATTGAACCACGCCAACCTTTCGTCCATGCGCCAGCGAACGCGCCACCATGCCAAATGCTGCGGTTGATTTGCCCTTCCCGTTACCAGTGTGGACCATGATCAGGCCGTGCTTGTCCTTCGCCGCATTAAGCTTCATGCGCATCTCAGCCTGCAAGGCCTGCATGTCTTCGCGGTGCTGTTCTTCAGTCTTGGCGGTAGTAGGTGTTTTGTTCATGGGAGTTCCAAAGTGAGTCCAGAGGTTTGCTTTGCGCGCACGCCAAACACATCCATCAAAAGGTCCAGCGTGAGCACTTTTTCGGGTGGGCCAGCGGCGCGCAGGCGACCTTGATGCATCACCACCACAAAATCCAGACAGTAGGCGGCGCGCAAATCGTGCAGAGAAATAAGCATCGTGGTTCCTGCTCGGGTGATCCGTCGGGCATGTGCGAGCACTTCCAACGCGTGCCGCGGGTCCAGTGGTGCGAGCGGCTCGTCCCACAGTTGCAGCGGAGCCTGAGTCACAAGCGCGCGGGCAATCATCACACGCTGACGCTCGCCCCCCGAAAGCTGATTGACGGGACGGCTGGCCAGCATCGTCAGGTCGAATTGCTGCAAAGCCTCATCCACACCCGCGTCGTCATCGCCCCAGGCGTATCGGCCCTGCGCGACGACCGAACGCACTGAAAAGCCAAATTCAAACCGAGCCTCCTGCGGCACCCACGCCGTCAACCGGCCGCGCTCGGCGATGACAAGGTCGTCCACATCGCGGTCGTTCCAAGTCAAATCTCCACTGGCCTCAAGCAAACCAGCCGCCACCTGCAAAAGCGTCGACTTGCCACTGCCGTTCGGTCCGACAAGGCCCGCCAGCATGCCCGGCGAGAGCGAGAGGCTCACGTTTTCAAGTCGCCCCGGCACCGAGGCGTTGGTCACGGTCAGTGCCGTCACGCCTGTCGTCTCAGTAGCCATAGGAAAAAGGGTCCGCCGATCAACGATGTCACTATGCCAACGCGCAGGCCACCGGCGCTGCGCCCGATCAAATCACACGCCAAAACGAAAGCCGCTCCGCCAACCAAAGTGAGTGGCACGAGTCGTTTGTGCTCCGGTCCAACTATGAGCCGCAGCAAGTGCGGGACAACCAAGCCAACAAAACCCACCGTGCCCGCCACCGACGTCGCCAACGCGGTCAACACCGTAGAAAGCACCAGCATCCAACGCCGCAACCGTTTGACATCGACCCCGAGACTTTGCGCCTCACGCGCGCCCAGGCTGAGCAAATCCATCGGCCGGCCCAAAGGCCACAGCAGCACTGCCGCGAGCACAATCGGCAGTGCCATGCTCACATGTTCCCACGTGCGATCTTCCAGTCCGCCGAGCAGCCAGAATAAAATCTTGGCGTTGCGCTCATAGGTCAGCGTGAAATTGGAAAGCACGTAGCTCGTCACCGCGCCCAGCAGCGCATTAAGCGCCACACCTGCCAGCAGCAGTCGCTCCGTGCTGGCCCCCCGCCGCGCGAGCAGGACCACCGCACCGATCGCCACAAATGCACCAATGATACTCGCTACCGGTAAAATAAAAACCGAGGCCGACGCCCAGCCCAGCCCAATGATTACCACCGCGCCTGCCGCACCGCCCGCAGTGACACCCAGCAGGCCCGGACTCGCCAGGCTATTGCGGAAATACGCCTGCATCACCAAGCCGCTTGAAGCTAAAGCTGAACCAACCAGAATCGACACAAGCATGCGTGGCAGGCGAATGTTCCACAACACCATTGTGGCCAGTTCGTCGCGACGCAACAGGCCTTCGTAAATCCTTCCCAGACCCAACCGCATATCGCCAACCGCGAGCGAAGTGAGCATCAGCGCACCCAGCACGATGAGGGCTACTGGAAACGCGATGCGATGTGCCCAGGTTGGTGTCATTGAAATTTGTCCGGATGCAGCGCTCGAGCCAGCTGCTCATAACCTTCGACCCGGTGATGAGTGACTGAACTAATCAGATAGGGTTTGATCAGTACTGCGCGGCCCTCGCGTACCGCTGCCATATACTGATAGGGTGAAATTTTTCTGAACGTGGCCAATCCTGCTTCCAGCGATTCACCAGTGAGGACAAGCCGGTCAATCGGCCAGATGAGCATCTGTTCGTTTGGCGGTGCCGCGTGTCCATGCAATTTCCCAAGGGTGAACGCGAGATTCTCCGCACCGGCGTGGTCGCACATGTCTTGAAATGTCGAAGCGTCGCCCGGTATTACGCCGTACGTCGAAGGTGCGATCACACGAACGGGTTTTACGCCCTGCAAACGTTCACGCAGTTTAGCGACGCGGGCTTCGCAGTCGGCAACGACACGTTCGGCGCGGGCTTCCGCGTCGGGTCCAAGCTCACGCGCAATGAGTCGCAAGTTGTCGTACGCATCTTGCAAGGTGTAGTAGCGCGTAAGCACAATCACCTTCATGCCCGCTCGCCGTGCCTGCGCCACGATCTCCGCACGGCTGTAGTCAGAACACAGCAAAAGCGTCGGAGCAAACTTCAACGCACCTTCGAGATCGCAGTTTTTCGGGAGCTGTGGATATTTCTTTGCTTCAGCGGCAACGGCCGAAAACGCCGGTTCCTGCGCCAGATGGCTGAGCGCAGCGATTTGCGACGGATCCGCCACCGCGAGCAACAACTCATCGGTACCGACAGTTTGCGACACCACGCGAACAGGCCCTGCTTCCGCCACCAGTGCAATTAAGCACAGGAAAAACAAAGCGAAGAGCAGGGCGGTTTTTTTCATGGGATCAGTTGCGCTGGATCAAAATTTCCATTCGATCGAAGCAAAGTAGCCGCGAGATAACGCCGCGTATCCGATCGTTTCTGCATAGCTCTCGTTAAGCGCGTTTTCGACCCGGAACTTAAGGGATACATTCTCGGCCGTCTTATAGGCCACGAATGCTCGAGCGACCGCGTAATTTTCCAGGTCCACTTGTTTGGCCGGATAGGTGCTGTAGTCGGTATCTTCTCGATCGCCAACGACGTGCAGACCAACCCCAAAGACCCAAGAATCATCGGGCAGCACCTGTAATTCCACGTCGCCGGTATGACGCGGACGACGCACAAGTCGAATAGGATTCAAACTATTGCTGTTATCGACCGCGGTAAGATAGGTGTAAGCAGCGCGGAATTTAACGAACTGATTAGGTTGCACCAAAAACGCGAACTCCCCACCCTCGGTGTATGCCTTGCTAAGGTTATCGTAGATCGGCTTTGTCTTCGAAGGGGCAATTAGATCCTTAAAATCGTTATGGAAATAAGTCGCGCTCACTGTAAAACAGCCAGCGAAAAAAGCCTGATCAAGACCAGCATCCCAGCCTTTTGATGTCTCAGGCCGGATCGTTGGGTTTGGCCCATAATATGGCGGAAACCCAAAGCGATTAATCATTTTCGGCACCTTGAATCCTGTGCCGTAGGTTGCGCGAAACTTGGTGCCCGTCGTATTTAGATAGTACGATACCCCCGTCCGCCAAGTGTTCGCGCGCCCTTCGAGATTATGGTCGTCTGTACGTTCTCCCAGATCGAGTGTAAGCCCGGATATGGGCCGAACCATCGCGGAGGTATAAATTCCTTTCTGGTCATCTTGAAACACATTACCCGTGTTCGAGTAATTTGACCAATCGACGAAGCGGCCCCATTCGGCATCGGCGCCCGCAACGACATCGACCCACGAGAGCGGTTGCCAAGTGTTCTGCCAGTCAACAATCCGGCGAGTCGTGCGCGAATAATAGTTGGAAGACCAGCCCCAGGTCCTGTCGGTCCACTTATACTCCGTTTGATGCCAAGCGGCCGTTAAGCGCGAACGCAGCGTCGCTAGAGGACTCCATTGCGCATAGGTGGTGGCAAGATGGTTTGGTGCTTCGACCAATCCGGCGCTATTCGTAATGCTGCCTGGCTCCTCGTATCGTGCCAACTGGCCACGGAGCGTCGCACCAATTAAGAAGGACGGCGTCGCGAGCAGTTCAAGACGAGTGCTGTACGAAGTTTGCCTGTAGCTGTTTTTCTGGAGATCGTTGTCTGTTTGCATCCTAGCAAGCGACGCGCTGTAACCGAAGTTCTTTGCCCCGCCTTGAACCGATGCAGACACGCCAAACGTGTCAAACGAACCAGTCGTGATGGTAACGGCTTCAGTCGGAACGCCACAACCATGCGTGGTGTCGAGGGCGATTACCCCTCCCATTGCCGAACTGCCATAGAGCGTGCTCTGTGGTCCGCGCAAAACTTCTAGCCGATCGATACCGACTAAATCAGCACCGCCAATAAAGTTCGTATAGCCCGCCTCCGTCGTGTTCATCCGCACCCCATCGACAAAAAGCAAGACTTGGTCGCTGGCCGCACCGCGCATAAAAATCGACGATGGGCCGCCCGTAGCGCCGGTATTGACCACCACCACGCCAGGTTGCGCCGCCAGAGCCGTGCGCAGGTCCGAAACCTGCGAGACGGAGAGTTCGTCGAGTTTGATGACGGTAACCGCACTCGGCGTATTTCGCGGGTCCTGCGGTGTACGCGTCGCAGAAACGACATATTTGTCCAGCTGCTGGACCGTGTCGTGAGTCGGCGCCGCAGAAGCGGTTTCGACTGTTGTGGTTTGGGCACGGGCGAGCGACGCGATCGACGTCGCCAGTGCAATAATGTTAAACAACAATCCCGTCAGGCGGGAACGTCGGAAGGAAGGCATGGTGATCTCTCTTTGAATAGGGCAAGAGCAGACGCACCGTTGCCGGCAGGTCGTATGAGCTGCTCTCACGCTTCATTTTTGCGATGAAGTTTCGCGACCGACGCGCGCAAAAGTTACATGTCGGACGCGTGAGCGCCTCAAGGAGGGTCTTCGGACTTCGCATTTCTGGCCCTTCGAAGTTTCAAATTTGAAATCTGAAATTCTAGGAGCCGCCTCACCTCCGCCTTCACCGGCTTGCTGGCCGATTGGCTTTTCGCGCGTTCGAAGCGCGATGGAGGATCGTGATGCGTTACCGCAGCGCAACTGTGGCCGATTCTCACGGCCTTCCCCTGAACTCGAAACGTGAATAAAGAACAACGAACACGCGCAGACTCCGCGAACATTTCTATACCGCGCAATCTTTAAATTTAAACGTTTCCGCGGAATCCTCGCCGGGCATAGCTTTTGCGATCATGATTCTACTCTCGCCCGCTTGCGTCGGCATCTGTTCTTTTCTCCCCTATTAGTCGTATGAATTACCGGCTTGCCTTGTCGTATCAATGTATCTTGATACGTTGATATGTTGAATAAGAACCCAACTTTCTCCTCTGCTCGCGATCTCCGCCAGGTCTTCGCCGAGCGCATCGTCATCCTCGACGGCGCCATGGGTTCGATGATCCAAACCTATCGCTTGGAGGAAAAAGATTTCCGCGGTCCACGCTTCGCCAACCACCCACACGATCTCAAGGGCAATAACGACCTGCTCTGCCTCACCCGCCCCGATCTCATCGAGCAAATCCATTTCGACTACTTCTCCGCTGGCGCCGATGTCGTCGAAACCAACACCTTCAACTCCACCTCAATCTCGCAGGCCGACTACAAAACCGAGTTTCTCGTCCGCGAGATCAACCTAGCGGCCGCGCAAATCGCCCGCCGCGCCGCCGAACGTGCCGAAACCGCCACGCCCGGCCGCCAGTGTTTTGTCGCCGGAGCCGTCGGCCCGCTCAACCGCACGCTCTCGATGTCGCCCGATGTGAACCACCCGGACTTCCGCGCGGTCACGTGGGACCAGGTCGTCGCAGCTTACACCGAACAAGTCGAAGCCCTCCTCGAGGGAGGCGTGGACGCGTTGCTCGTTGAAACCATTTTCGACACGCTCAACGCCAAAGCTGCGCTCTTCGCCATCGAGGGCGTCTTCGACAAAATCGCACGCCGCGTCCCGATCATGATCAGCGTCACCATCACCGACGCCTCCGGTCGCACACTGTCGGGCCAAACCGTGGCTGCGTTCTACAACTCTGTCCGCCACGCCAAACCACTTTCCATCGGTATCAACTGTGCGCTCGGCGGCAAACAGATGCGCCCCTACATTGAGGAACTCTCCCAAATCGCCGAGTGCCACGTCTCCTGCTACCCAAATGCTGGGCTGCCCAATGCGTTCGGCGGCTACGATGAGACCCCTGCCGACATGGCCCATATCCTCGGCGAGTTCGCTGGTTCCGGCTTCGTCAATCTCGTCGGTGGCTGCTGCGGTTCCACCCCTGCGCACATCGCCGCTATCGCGAAGGCCGTTCACGGCAAGAAGCCGCACGCCACCCGCGTCAAATCCACTGCACTCCAACTGAGCGGTCTCGAACCACTCATCGTAGGTTAAGTCGTTCCGAGTCTGTCCATCTCGCCCTCTTTTCCATCTTCGCGTCTTTCCCATGTCCGATCTCCCGCTCTTTACTTCGCCCTTTGCCGAACTCCGGCGTCGCGGCCGCCATGCTATCGTGGAGCTTCGCGCTCCGGCACTCGTACTCAGCACCTGCCACGTGAATGGCGGACTACGCGAAAACCTCCGCTACCTCGTCAACCACCAGAGCTGCGAACCCGGTAAACATTTGGAGCGCCACGAGCTGATTACCCAAATCGGCCAGGACGGCTACCACCGCCACGTTTGCGCCGAGCTCGGGCTGGATCCCGCGCACACCGCGCTCATGGGCACCGCCGCCCAGATGCAATATCTCGGACTCGTCACACAAACGCATGCCGACCTCTCCGTCACCGCCATCGTCACCGCCGGCGTGACTGGCAATGCCGGCAGCGCCGGTGACGCCGCGCACTACGACGAACGCAACGGCAAGTGGGAGCGCATCTCGCCGCTCCCGGCGAATGCGAAACCAGCTGGCACCCACAACGGCACGATCAACACCCTCCTGCTCTTTTCTTCCCCGCTCAGCGCCACTGCCATCACTCGCGCCGCAATGACCATGACCGAGGCCAAAACCAGCGCGCTCCTAGAACTCGCCATCGGCAGCAAGAGCTCTTGGCGCCTCGCGACGGGAACCGGCACCGATCAATTCGCCATCGCTACGCCGATCAACGGCGGCGTCCCTCGTACCTGGACGGGCAAGCACACCAAGGCCGGCGAACTCGTCGGCCTCGCTGTTCGACAAGCCACACTCGAAGCGCTTCGCTGGCAAAACGGTCTCGAACCCAGCCTCACGCGTTCGATCTTCCATGTACTCGGCCGCTTCGGCCTCAGCGAAGAGGCTTTCAAAATCGCTCAGCCGGCACTCCTTTCCGACCGCGAATTCGAACTCCTCAAAGCCAACTGGAATCCCGTCGTCTACGAACCGCAACTCGCAGCCGCCGCGTATGCCTTTGCCGCCGTGCTCGACCGAGTGCTCTGTGGCACGATTGGTTCGTCCTCTGCCCGAGAAAGTCTCATTAACCAAGCTGCGCTCATGGCCGCCGGTCTCGCCACGCAGCCAGAACGGTTCGACGCATTCCGTCGCGATCTGATCCCACATCTGCCAATCGACCTCGGGACTGAATCTGCACAACTTCTCACCGCTGCCATCGCTCTCGCCAACCGCGCCATTGCCCTCGGCTGGCAGCGCAAATGGGCCTCTGCTTAATCACTGATGAACGGCCTCGTTCAGACCTGCTCCTCGCTCGTCGGTTTCTTCGAGCCGCGCTTCATCTTATGGGCAGCTATCGGGCTCGCGATTGACGCGTTGATCGGCGACCCGATCTTTCCCTGGCATCCGATCCGGCTGCTCGGCCGTTGGCTCACCGCCGTTGAAAACTTCCTCTTGAAAATCGGCCTCAACGGCTACGGCGGCGGCATCCTCCTTTTTGTTCTGCTCGCCGGCACCGTTCTGCCGCTCTGCTTCGCCTTTCTGCTGGGCGCCCGGGCAATTCACCCGGTCGCACTTGATGTCGCAGCTGGTTTGGTTCTTTGGGCTTGTTTCGCTTTGCGCGACCTGATTGCCCATGGCGAACGCATCGCCCGCGCTGTCGCCGCGAACGACCTGCCCACTGCCCGCCACGCGATCTCAATGCTCGTCGGCCGTGACATCAACAAAATGGACCTCCGCGCCTGCGGTCGCGGCGCCGTTGAGAGTATGAGCGAGAATCTTGTCGATGGCGTCTTGTCCCCCCTCGCCTTTGCTCTCGCTTTCGGCCCGCTTGGCGCCGTGCTCTTCAAAATCACGAGCACTATGGACAGCATGGTCGGCTACAAAAACGAACGCTATCTCCGCTTCGGCTGGTGCGGCGCACGCCTCGACGATGTCGCGAATTTTCTTTTTGCCCGCTGGTGCTTTCTATTGCTCACCGCTTTCGCCTTCGTCTTGCCCGGCCTGCATGGTCGCAAGGCCTGGCGTTTCGGCCGCGCACAACACGCCCTCGTGCCCGGCCCTAACAGCGGCTGGCCTGAAGCCACCATGGCCGGCGCACTCGGCCTGCGCCTCATCGGGCCGCTCTACAAAAACGGCAGCCTCGTCTGTGATCTCTGGCTCGGCGATCCTGCCGATCCCGAAGGCGCCGATCAGCGCGATATTCGTCGCTGCTACCAGTTGCTGATTTTTTCCACCGTAGTAACCTTCGCCACTGGCTGGGCTGTCGCTCGCCTGCTCGCCTGACTCCTGACCTCTGACTTCTGACCTCTGACTTCTGACCTCTGACTTCTGACCTCTTTCCCTACACCGTGACCAAAACCGCCTCATCCTTCCTCGTCGTCGGCGAACGCACCAACATCACCGGCTCGCCCAAATTCGCTAAGGCCCTCAAAGCCGGCGACTGGGACGCCTGCCTCGCCATCGCCAAACAACAGGTGGAGAGCGGCGCCAACATCATCGACATCAACGTCGACGAAGGAATGATCGACGGCGAAGCCACGATGGTGAAGTTCCTCAACCTCATCGCCGCCGAGCCCGATATCTGCCGCGTACCGGTGATGATCGATTCCTCCAAGTGGACGGTTTTGGAAAAAGGACTGCAATGCCTTCAGGGCAAGGGCATCGTCAATTCCATCTCGCTTAAAGACGGGGAAACGGAGTTTCTCCGTCGCGCCAAATTGCTCATGCGCTACGGCGCCGCTGCGGTGGTGATGGCCTTCGATGAACAGGGCCAGGCCGCCACACGTGACGAAAAAGTCCGCATTTGCACCCGCGCTTATCGGCTACTCGTCGACAAACTCGGCTTCCCGCCAGAGGACGTCATCTTCGACCCGAACATTCTTACTGTCGCCACCGGCATCGAGGAGCACAACAACTACGCCGTCGATTTCTTCGAAGCCACGCGCATCATCAAAGACACTCTGCCCGGCGCCAAGGTCAGCGGCGGCGTGAGCAACGTCTCGTTCTCTTTCCGCGGCAACAATCCCGTGCGTGAGGCCATGCACACCGCATTCCTCTATCATGCGATCGAAGCCGGCCTCGACATGGCCATCGTCAATGCCGGCATGCTCGGCGTCTACGACGAGATCGAGCCCACGCTTCGCGACCTGGCCGACGATGTTCTCCTCAACCGTCGTCCAGATGCAACGGAACGGCTGGTCGCCCACGCGGAAGCGCTCAAGTCTCAAATCTCAAATTCAAAATCTGAAATCGCAGAGCCCTCCGCCGAAGCCTGGCGTTCTGCTTCCGTCGAAGAACGCCTCTCTCACGCCCTCGTCAAAGGCATCGATGCTTTCGTTGAAGCCGACACCGAGGAAGCCCGTCAAAAATACCCTCGGCCGCTCGATATCATCGAGGGACCTCTCATGGCCGGCATGCGAGTCGTCGGCGATCTTTTTGGCGCTGGCAAGATGTTCCTTCCGCAGGTCGTGAAATCCGCCCGCGTGATGAAAAAGTCCGTCGCCTACCTCACTCCTTACATGGAAGAAGAGAAGCGCCGTGCGATCGCCGCCGGCGGCAAGGGCCGCGCTCAGGGGAAATTTCTCATCGCGACCGTCAAGGGCGACGTTCACGACATCGGCAAAAACATCGTCGGCGTCGTGCTCGCCTGTAATAATTACGAGGTCACCGATCTCGGCGTCATGGTGCCATGCGACAAGATTCTCGCCAAAGCACGCGAGATCGGCGCCGACGTCATCGGCCTCTCCGGCCTCATCACTCCCTCGCTCGACGAAATGGTACACGTAGCGAAGGAAATGAAACGCGAAGGTTTCACCGTGCCACTCCTCATCGGCGGTGCCACCACTTCGACCGCGCACTCCGCAGTCAAAATCGCGCCAGAGTACGAACACGGCGTCGTCCATGTGCTCGACGCCTCGCGCGTCGTGAATGTTGTCAGCGCCCTCCTCTCCCCCGAACAGAAACCTAAGTTCATCGCCGCAACCAACGCTAAGCAACAAACGCAACGCGACGAGTTCGCCAACCGCCGCGCCCGCAAGCCACTGCTCTCGCTCGCGACCGCACGCAGCCGCCGTCAGACCTTCGATTGGGCAAAAGTAGATATTCCGCGCCCCGAGTTTTTCGGCACCAAGGTATTTTCCACGGACGCGGCGGCTGAAGTGCCAAGTACCAAGGGCCAAGTATCAAGTGACAGAAACCAATTAACAGGCACTAGCTCCTTGGCACTTGGACCTTGCCCCTTGTCCCTTCACAAAATCGTAGATTTCGTGGACTGGGGTCCGTTCTTCAGCGCCTGGGAACTCCACGGTCGCTACCCGGATATTCTCAAGGACGAAAAGGTCGGCGTTGAAGCGACAAAACTTTTCAACGACGCACAAAAACTGCTCGCGCGCATCGTCGCCGAGAAACGTTATACCGCCAAGGCTGTCATCGGCTTCTGGCCTTGCAACGCCGTGGGTGACGATATCGAGATCTACGCAGATGAGCAACGCAGCCGCGTCCTCACGACCTTTCACCAACTGCGCCAGCAACTCGAAAAACCAGCAGACCAGTTCAACCACTGCCTCGCCGACTACCTCGCGCCGAAGGACAGCGGACGCCTCGATTACATGGGTGGCTTCGTCGTCACCGCCGGCCATGGTGTGGAAGAACTCGCGGCCGAATTCCGCGCCAAACAAGACGATTATTCCGCGATCATGGCCCAAGCACTGGGCGACCGTCTCGCCGAAGCTCTCGCAGAGCTCATGCACAAGCGCGCGCGTGATTTCTCCGGTTACGGCAAAACCGAAAACCTCACGATGGAGCAGATCATCCGCGAAAAATATCGCGGCATTCGCCCCGCCCCTGGCTATCCTGCCTGCCCCGATCACACCGAAAAGCCGATCCTCTTCGAGCTCCTAAACGCGACCGCCGCGACCGGCGTCGCATTGACTGAAAGCTGTGCCATGATGCCAGCGAGCAGCGTGAGCGGTTGGTACTTCAATCACCCTGATTCAAAATATTTCGGTGTCGGCAAACTCGGTAAAGACCAAGTTGAAGACTACGCCCAGCGCAAGGGCTTCACCCTCGCCGAAGCCGAACGTTGGCTCGGACCCTACCTCGATTACTGAGCCAAATTAACATCACCCCGTAAGAGCGGCCTTACGCCGCGATTCGGTTTATGGAAAAGCGTTTTAATTCAGGAGCCTTACGCGTTAATTCATTTAGCCCACGTTGAGATCGAACCGTCGCGGGGTGAAACTTTTCAGCAAATCTATTAAGTGATTCCTTAGCTGCAAAAATCACAGCTTTGGTTTCACTCTATCTCATCGTGATCAAATCCATTTCCCTACTCATGATTGGCTTCGTCACTCTAACCGGCGGGCTTTCCGCCGCCGATAATCCGCTACTAACCGGCAGCGACCTGCAATGCAGCTTTCCCCGGTTCGATCGGATTCACAACGAACACTATCGCCCTGCCTACACGCAAGGCATGGCCGATCAACTGCGCGAGATCGACGCTATTTCAAACCAAACTGAACCGCCAACCTTTGACAACACCATCGTCGCCATGGAGAGGGCCGGCCAGTTGCTCGCCAGTGTCTCCCGTATTTTTGACGGGATCAACAGCACCGATACCAATCCCGAGATGGAAGCCATCGAGCAGGAAATGGCGCCCAAACTCGCAAGCCATAATGACGCCATTCTGCTTAACCCGCGTCTTTTCGCCCGCGTCGCTGCGCTCTACAACCGGCGAGCTGAACTAAAACTCGATCCGGAGTCGCTGTATGCCATGGAGCGTTACTACAACGATTTCGTCCGCGCGGGTGCCAAACTCGCTGCCGCCGACCAAGCCCGTCTGCGCGAACTCAACGCCGAGATCGCCACGCTCCAAGCCTCGTTTTCCCAGAACGTGCTCAAGGAGGTCAACGCGTCTGCCGTGCTCGTCGCCAAACGCGAGGAGCTCGCTGGCTGGTCCGAAGCCTCCATCGTCGCCGCAGCAGATGCCGCCAAAGCAGCGGGTCACGAAGGCCAATACCTCGTTCCTCTCGTGAACACCACCGGGCAACCGCCACTTAGCCAGCTGAGCAACCGCGCTCTTCGCGAAAAGATCTTTCGCGCGTCGATCACCCGGGGTTCGCACGGCGGCGACTACGACACGCGCGGCACCGTCACACGCCTCACCAAACTGCGGGCCGAACGTGCCGAACTACTCGGCTTCGCCAATCACGCCGAGTTCGTCCTCGCCGACCAGACCGCCGGTTCAGTCACAACGGTCAACAATCTGCTGCAAAAACTTGCTCCGGCCGCGGTCGCCAACGCCCGACGCGAGGCCGCCGATCTCCAGCGTCTGCTCGAAAAAGATATTCCCGGTGCAAAGCTGGAACCGTGGGATTGGGCCTTCTACACCGAAAAGGTCCGCGCCGAAAAATTCGCCTTCGACGAGGATCAACTCCGGCCTTATTTCGAATTTAATCACGTGCTCCAAGACGGCGTATTTTACGCCGCCACTCGCCTTTACGGCATCACCTTTAAAGAGCGCGCCGACTTGCCGCGCTATCATCCCGACACTCGCATTTTCGAGGTATTCGATGCCGATGGCTCGGCCCTCGCGCTGTTAATTATCGACTGGTACGCCCGGCCATCCAAACGCGGCGGCGCCTGGGCCCTTTCTTATGTTACACAGTCCTCCCTGCTCGGAACACGTCCGGTCGTAGCCAACCATCTCAACATCCCTAAACCCGCCGCTGGCGAACCCACGCTGCTGACCTATGACGAGGTCAACACCGCCTTCCACGAATTCGGCCACAATCTGCACGACATGTTGTCCGCGGTGCGCTACCCGCGTTTCGCCGGCACCAACGTGCCGAGCGACTTCGTCGAATTTCCATCCCAGGTAAACGAGATGTGGGCGGACTGGCCCGAAGTGCTCGCTCACTACGCCAAGCATTACAAAACCGGAGCACCCATCCCGGCCGAACTTGTCGCTAAGGTAAAAGCGGCGGAAAAATTCAACCAAGGTTTCACCACCACCGAGTACCTCGCAGCCGCCCTGCTCGATCAGGCCTGGCACCAGATCTCCGCCACACAAGTGCCCAATGCCGACGGTGCTCTCGTTTTCGAAGTCGCCGCATTGAAGCGCGTGGGCCTCGATTTCGCGCCCGTGCCGCCTCGCTACCGCAGCACCTATTTCTCGCACATCTTCACCACCGGCTATGCCGCAAGTTACTACTCGTATATCTGGAGCGAAGTGCTCGACGCGGACGCTGGCGAGTGGTTTAAGAAAAACGGTGGCCTCTCCCGCGCAGGCGGCGACCGCTTCCGTAAGCTAGTGCTTTCACGCGGCGGAAGCGCCGCTTCGATGGAGCTCTACCGCAATTTCCGCGGAAGCGAACCCTCGCTGCAGCCGCTCCTCGACCGTCGCGGCCTGACCCTACCAGCCCAGTAACTGCTGGCCAGGCCTTCCATTTGTTCGGTCGGGAATGCCGGATTTTGACGTGCTCTCCCGAATAACCTAATAAAAAACGAAGAAATCTTTCGTCACCGTTTGCTTAATTAAGTTTTCACTTAATTAGTGTCGGCATGCAAAGCCTGCTTGCCATCGCTGATCCCACCCGACGCCGCATCGTCGAACTGCTCGCCGTGCGTGAGCGCACGGCCGGGGAGCTGGTTGACGAATTCGACATGAGCGCCCCGGCGATTTCCCAGCACTTGAACGTCCTGCGCGAGGCCGGGCTCGTCACCACCCGCGCCGAGGGCCAGTCACGCATCCAAGCGCTCAATCCCGACGGTTTCGACGAACTCGACTCTTGGCTGGAGAAAACGCGCTCAGTTTGGTCGCGCCGTCTCGACGCCCTGGAACGCGAACTGCGCGCGGAAGACGAGGCCAATGAACGGAAAGCAAAGAAGAAAAAAACTTCCTCATGAAGACCAATGCCGAACCAGCAACCTGTGGCTACGCACCCATCAACGGTCTTAGGATGTATTATGAGATCGAGGGATCCGGCGATCCGCTCGTATATATCCCTCCAGCCTTCGGGTTTGCCGGTTTGAAATCGTTTCCGACCCTGGCTCAAGACCATTCGATTATCACGGTCGATCTCCAAGGGAACGGACGCACGGCCGACATTCCAGAGCGTCCGCTTTCGATCGATCAATACGCCAAGGACGTCGTTGGCTTATTGAATTATCTCGAAATTCCGAAGGCCGATTTTTTTGGCGAAAGTTACGGTGCCAGTACCGCGATCACGATTGCAATTAACCGCCCTGAGCTTGTCGGTCGCGTGGTGGCATGTGGGGCAACCTTCGGTCCGGCTAGTGATGCCTTTAACGCGGAAATGCTACGCTTCGACAATCCGCCGACTCCGGACTCTCGAGGAATCCAGTACCAGAAAGAGCAATATAAGGTAGTGGCTCCTGATCCGGATTACTGGCCCAAGATTTGGGAAAAGATCGCCAGCATAAAATGGGAAGGATTTTCGCGCGATCAGTTGGCGTCGATCAAAGCGCCGGTGCTCATCGTGGTCGGCGATCATGATTTTGTCCGAGTCGAGCATGCCGCCGACGCCGTCAAACGCATCCCCCGCGCAGAACTCGCCGTGATCCCGGATGCGAGCCACTTCGTCCTTTTTTCGGAACCAGAGCGGATAACTCCGGTGATTAAGCATTTTTTGGAAAAGCCTGCGAAGAGATATCCCTTGGCAACCTCTGAAATGGGCTATCACCCCGGCGAAACCAGATAAGAATTTCATCATGAAATCCAACGAACAACACGGAAAGTTCACCGGCCCGGGCGAAGTGCGAATCGTGCGCACGCTGCCTGGTCCTATAGAGCGCATTTGGGAGTATCTCACCGATCCAGAAAAACGTGCGCGCTGGTTCGCTGGCGGCCCCATGGAGCCAAAGAAAGGTGGCAAGGTGGAGCTGTTCTTTCACCACAAGAACATCGCGCCCGACGAGACGCCGCCCGAAGACCACAAGCAGGTCCAGGACCCCGGCTTTAAAATGCCAGCCACGGTGCTGCGCTGGGAACCACCGCGCGTGCTGAGCTACACGTTTGTCGAGGATTCCGACGTCACGTTTGAGCTCACGGAGCAGGGAAAAAATGTGCAGCTCGTGCTCACACACCGCGCCCGCGGCGCAGATCTGCCTTCCCTCCACGGCTACGCGAGCGGCTGGCATACACACCTCGCACATCTCATCGCGTTGCTCGAAGGCGCACCGCGCCCGCCGTTCTGGCCCATGCACGCGAAACTCAAAGTCGATTACGAGAAACTCCTCGCGGCCGCAAAACAGAGCTAAGCTATTCGAAAATTTCCGGTCGGCCGACTCCGCATGCCGCCCTTCCGTTCCCGTCAGACCATACCAAGGCCACTGCCTTGTCCGTTCACCAACCAGTCCTAAATCCACCCGCTCAATCGTCATAATATATAAAATTAAACATCCCATGAAAAAGAACTCGTTCAAAAATCCAACCGTCGTCTCCGAAGATAAATGGCTCGCGGCCCGCCTCGAACTCCTGCGCAAAGAAAAAGAATACACCAAGCTGGGTGACCTACTCGCCGCCAGTCGCCGCGAGTTGCCCTGGGTAAAAATCAACAAGGCCTACACCTTCGAATCGCCCGACGGTAAAGTCACACTCGCCGACTTATTCGAAGGCCGCAGCCAGTTGATGATCCAGCATTTCATGCTCGGGCCCGGCTGGGAACAGGGGTGCAAAAGTTGTTCCTTTATGATGGATCATTTCAACCCCACCGTGCCGCACCTCAATGCGCGCAACGTGTCCTTCGCCGCCATTTCGCATGCCCCGCTCGGAGAAATCCTGCCGTTCAAGGCTCGTATGGGCTGGTCGGCTAACTGG
>Ga0302323_100000862_pt1 | contig 24642 bp, 28 predicted proteins | sample Fen_T0_3_FD_201950 | JGI IMG/M metagenome (GOLD analysis project Ga0302323, IMG submission 201950) | Peat permafrost microbial communities from Stordalen Mire near Abisko, Sweden - Fen_T0_3 | ecosystem: Environmental > Terrestrial > Soil > Wetlands > Permafrost | place: Sweden: Abisko... | reverse complement strand
TGAACCCTTGGCGAATACATTGGGTTACGTTGTTGAAGAGGACTTGCGATTTCGACGCCTTGTCGTGTCCTTGCGGTGGGCGACTATAGGTAGTTGAGCTGGTGACCGAAGCTGGACATCCCGAACAGCTGAAGCATTTCGGGATGTCCACCAAGCCGCCTCCAATAGCGAGATCGTCCGATTGGGATTGAAGTTTCGAGTGGGCTCGTGAACGGGTGACTGCCCATCGAACATCCGCGTGGCGAAGCTGCGCTTTGGTGTCCCTCGACCGTTCCGGGAAGAGCTCGCGTGGAAAGTCCTTTGATCGTAGATCGGAAATTGTACCCACTAACCAAAGCTAACATCCCGGAATGACTTTGGATTGCTTGACCGCTAGCTTCGGCTTTGCACGACCCGTCGGTGAGCCAAACGCCTAGGAAAGCGCGAGGCAACACGCATAACCCTTCTAGCGGAAGCGCCTATTTCGCTCGGAGTTCACTCGCAGGTTACGATCGCATCGATTCCGTTGATGTCTCCGCAATACGCGCCAATTGGATCGCTGCTGACCAGAGCGCCCCAGGTAATACATTGAGCGTTCCCAGTGCCACAATAATATCTACTTCCTGTGCCTGGGTAGGCCGGGTTAGCACATGCGATGTGGAGCGGGGTAGTACCACCGGCCCTCGCGCATGCCTGCCCGACAGTAACGTTTTCACAATTGCCCTGACACTCGACCTTCGCCAACTTGGCCCTAGGACTGGTCGCGTAGGTGCACTCAATTATTGCGTCCCAGCCATCGCCATCGTTGCAGTATGTATCCAGTGTATCATAGTTGTTGAGAGAGAACGAAGTGCAGCTCCCGCTACCACAACTCGTCCAGGTATTGCCTACCGAAGAAATGCTATCGCAAGTGACGCCCGATGGTACCATGTTGTAGCGGCCACAGGCTGCTCCCAATGTCATATTCCTGCAGTCCCCACTGCATTCAACCTTGGTAGTGAAGGAAGTGCTGGCGATCGGAATTGTGGGCGTCCCGGAACCGTTAGAGCACATGACAACCGCGTCGTTGCCATTTTGATCAAAGCACCATTCATCAAGGGATTGCCATCCTTCGCCTGGGAACCATTTTTCCTGACACCAAGCCCGAGAGCTTGAGCCACAAAGATACTCTGTGGCCCAATTATTGGCCCCAACAGTGTTGGCGCAAGAGACTGCATATGGTTTGAAGTCCGCGCCGAGCAATGAGCACGCGTTATTGGGTGACACATTCTGACAGTTACCACTGCACTCCACCTTGACAGCACCGGCAGTCGCGCCAGCAGCAAGCGGCAGCAAAAATGCGGTGAGTGATACAATGGCTGTAACGAGCTTCTTCATACGGGAATCTCCCTGCAGGAGAGCCTGGTTTGAATTGTTCGCTCTCCCATGTGCAGACAGTACCATTGCACAGGGAGCACCTTGGTGTGCGTGAGAAACTTGTGAGAAGAAAGTACCTGCTCGCTTGCGCACGTCGTGACGGCATAGGTCGACATATGGTAGTTGCCGCGTATGCGGCGGGGATCGCATATGTTCTTCAGCGACGGTGCCCGCGGGCAGATTTCGACGGTGTGGGGCTAGCCGATGGCTTGACCCGCAGTCGAGCCTGGTCAGGACGCGCCGCGAAGGAACTCGGTTACCTCGAGAAGGTTCGCCTGGGCTCTCGCCGCGACCGCTTCAAGGCACTCGTGAGGCAACGGAATCGGTTGACCGTCAAGGGCAGCGTCGACGGCCACCTGCATGTACGCGTGAGGATCAACTCCGCAGAACTTCGTGGTTTCTAGGATTGTGTAAAGCTGCGCCGCTACTTCGGTTCCGCGCACCGATAGCGAGCCGTAGTGATTCTTGCGTCCGAGGACCGGGTCGCGATTTGCGCGTTCGGTGATGTTGTTCGACAGTGGGATCTTCGCATCATCCAGAAAACGCAGAAGGCCGCTCCAGTGATTGGTCATATACGCGATGGCTTTGGCAAGGCCGCTTTCGGGCAGTGTCAGCACGTCCTTTGCCCACTGCTTGATCTCGGCAATGACTGCACGTGATTGCGTATCGCGCAAACGCGCTCGCTCAGCCAAAGCATTTTCATCGTCGCCTCGGGCGCGCCTATCGATCTCGAATAGCGTGTCGATGAGAGCAATAACCTTCTCGGTATCCTTGGGGAAGAATTCCTCAATGTCCTTGTATTTGCGTCGCGCGTGCGCCAAGCAAAATGCCAGGGAAACGTTTTGTGTCTGGTCCGCCAGTGATTCATACACGACGTAGCCGTCACAAATGATCGTGCCTTGGTATTGACCGAGTAACTTCTGCGCCGCGCGCAACCCACGACCATCTTGGATCTCGTAATAGACGGCTTTCGGCACAGCGAGCGTCCAAACTTGCCACGACTTGTTTTTGTCGTGCTTGATGCGTTCCGTTTCGCTCATCATGCGCCACTTGGTTTCGTATGCACCGACGACTGAATGCGCGAGAACGAATTCGAGGATCTTCTGATGGACGGGATTGATGACCGTCGCCAACTTGTTCAGCTGGTCCCAAAGAGTCTGCGTGTCAATCTCAAGCCCATCGGCGTTCATCTGCCGCACCTGGCGAGCGAGCGGCATGTGATACAGGTACTTCTCGATCGCGACCTCAAGCGCGAAGCCGATTGAGTATCGCGCACCGGGGAACAGCTTGCGTGGAGTGGGCGCCGTCTTGACGCAGCAGCCGTTGGGGCATCGCGCCTTCTCCTGTTGGTGCTCAACCATCACGAAAGCACGTCGAATGACATGCACTTCGCGACTCGAGTCATGCTGACCTTTCCAATCCTCGAGCTGCTTACCGCACAAGTGGCACGTCTTGTCAGCCTCAGCGACAGGATACTTGCGAATGAGTAGGGGCAACTTCGGCTGCGTGCGCCTTGGATGCTTGCGAGCAGGCTTCTCTTGTTCGGTTTTCTGCTCGTCCGAGGCGTTGGGGTCACTCGCGACGTTATCGCTGTCGCGATCGCCTTGACCGTCAATTTGCTCCGCGTCACGCTTCGTGCGTTCGCTGCTGGGGCCGAAGGCCATCTTCTGTAGCTTCGCTAGATGCTGCTCAATCGCTTCGAGTTTCAGCTGGACTTCGAGGTTGGGGTTTTCGGATTTGCGAAGCTCCGCAAGCTCTTTCGTTAGGGCAACAATCTCTTGGACCAGACGACGATTCTCGTGCTCTAACAGACGCACGGCCTGCTGCAGCAAGGGAATGTCCGTTTCTCGTGAGATGTCGCGCGCCACGGTGATGCGTGTGTTTATTAAATACGCAGATCGCATTGTCGAGACAATTCAATCCATCAAATGAAGAAAGATCGCGCCTCTGACTACCTTCGTAGCGTCGATGCGATCGTTTTCAGTGTGACGAGTCTTATGGCGCTGTGTTCACGTTAGCGAAATGCAACTTGCCGATCGGAGTAACCGACTCGACGCGGACTGAGCGGCATTCGTCCTACCAGTTCAGCTCCCTCAAGCAGTAGCTGCAACTCAGACTCGGTCAATTCCGACTGCCCCTTCCAGGGAGCCGCGAAATGACCGCGGGCGAGCCTTTTCGCAAAAACACATAGCCCGGTGCCATCGAAGTACAGGACCTTCGCGCGTTTGCGCGTGCGCCCCACGAACAAGTAGAGATCGCCCGAGAGAAAGTCATGGTCCATGGCGCCTGTCACCACCGCCGCCAATGAGTCGTACTGCTTGCGCATGTCACATGGCTGTTGGTAAGCGAACACGCGTCGGCTGCGACTCGGCGTCAGCATCCAAGGCTCCGGCACAGCTCGACCAACTCGGGAACGGTCAATCCGATGATCGCAACGGTCGCCTTGTTACGACCCACGATCACACGCGGTTCTCTGCTACTCGATTCAGCTGGCGCCTGAGCGGCCGCTTGCACCATTACGACTTGACGAAATGCGCTTGGTTCGCTCCGGCGCCCGCACCACCGTATCAGCGACGCGGGGCCAATTCCCAGATCGGATATCAACTGTGATTCGGACACGCCTCGCGACCGCGCATCCGAAACGTACTCAGACACCGCGCGTTTCACCTCAGTGGAAAACCGAGGTCTCCTTTGGTCAGCTTGAGCGTGTCGCTCTCGATTGATGCACGCACACAATTCCTTTGCGGTCTTCATGATTCCCTGCGGCAACAGAGCATTGGGCCCTGCGCAAGGGTCAGGCTGCCGGAACTACGCGGTCGCCGTTAGACGTGCGAGAGCGAGCATGTACAGAAGAAACGGGGCTCGTCGCCGACATCACTACCAGGCTCGAATCTGAAAATGCGGCTCTTCGGCGGCGAAGTTCGCGGTGCGCCAAATTGGCCAGTGGTTCCCGAAGGGGCTGCCTGACTGGCACTCTTCTACGCGCGACGAAATGTGTACCAATTCAGACTGTAGTTGGTAGCGACGTGTACGAACGGTATCGAATACGTGTCGAGCGCGAGCGTCTGCTGGAGTCTGAGCGTCTGTCGCTGCACCAGGCAACTGGGGCATCGATGAGCCCAACGGCGCCCCATCGCGAGTACCAACACTGCGTCTGTTGGAACGGCGTACCCACCTTTGGCCTCGATGGGCCTTCCCGAAGAACTCTCCCATCGTGCCTCAACAATCTTCCATCCCCGAAACCCCGCGATCCGTGACAGAATCCGCGTGGGCTGACTCATCGTTGCTGGTGTCCTTGGTTGTTTCCAATTCCAGAGATCCGCCACCGCAATACGGCGGTGTCGATGGGTCAGCGCTCTATGTGCTGACGGCAGTTCCCTCCCCAATTCCCGTCCTATCCTGTCGAAATCACGCGGCCTGGATTCCGCCGAAGAGCAAGAAATGGAAGTCATGGTCGTCGGGTCTGATGTCAGGTCGGTCTGGGTGTAGGATGCAGCGATAGTCGGTCACGAGCTCTACGTTCTATCGAACTCAATCATCGTTCGGTCGTACCCCGCAGCATCCATAGCCCGATAGACTGGTTTCAAGTCGACGCCCTTCGGGTTGTCGCGCAGCAGGCTGACCTTGACGTAAGGCATTTGCGCTTGCAACAGGTCGAGTGGGCGGGAGAGTGTCACATCGTGGACCTGTTTGTGTGGCCAGCGCGGCTTCACCGAGTCGCCGGGGACGAACGTGGCGTGGCGTAGCCCTTGCTCGGCCAGGTACGTGGTGAGACCGACCTCGTAGCTGCGAATCGTTTGGAACTTGTCCCGATAGGGCAGAATCGAGCGCCAGAAGGCGCCAAACCCATCACACTGCAATGCCTTGCGGCGAAATACCAAGAAATAGCTCTGCACGTGGCGCTTGATGGCGACGTTCTCGGTCATGCCCCAGAAGTCTGCGTCCGAAGCCTGCATGCGCTCAAATGCTTCTTTCAGCGGGAATAGTGGGCCGAATAGGCTCGAGTTCGTCAGTACCAACTCGTCCCAGTCGGTGAGCGTGATGGTGGCAAGTCCGTGCTGCCACATCGAAAAATCGATGCCGGTGTTCTCGCGCACGAGCATACGGTCACACCGCCCCTCGAGTTTGGCCGCTTGGGTTGCGTCGATTGGGGAGTTCGACACGAAGACGACCGAGTCACAAACCGTTCGCAGACAGTCCAAGTGATGCAGAATGAACCGTTTCACCTCGTTCTGGGCGTCGAAATGGGCAAAGAGTGCAATGCGTCGCAAGGCCGTCGTAGCTCCGTGAAAGGTCGGTTTCGTGGCGCAGCCGCCCTAGGAAGTCCGCTTCAGCCAGCCCCGCTGGTGCTGTGAGAAGAGGTGACGTTCTTCCCACACCGTGTCGTCATTGATGAAATTGCGATGCTTGGGCAAAAACTCTTGAACCGCTTCATACGGGCCTGGGCCAAAGTCACGGGACACAGGATGCCCGTTGATGTTCGTGTCTTCCGCAACCATGTACGACCCAACCGAGACGAACTGCGCGTAGGCTTCGAGTTCTGCAAGCACATGCGACTTGGAATGGTCGGAATCCAAAGACACGAAACCCGTTGGGGCTGGCAACACCGAACGAATGCGCTCCAGCGTCTCCGGCGCCACCGAACTGCCTTCGATCAGGCGGACCCGCGGGTGATCGATTCGCTTGGCTTCGGGCGTCAGTACGATATCCACCCCTACTACGACGGTACTTTCCGGCGCCTTCATGGTGTCGAGCAAATGCGCGAAGTAGACGATTGAGCCACCTTCGGATACGCCCGTCTGCAGGATGAAGGCGGGTTTCAGCGCAAAGATGAGCTCTTGGTAGATCCAGAGATCACTCGGGGCCTGCTTCACCCCAAACCCCAAGTACGTGTTCTTCTCCCACGTTTCGCGCGAGTGGTACCAGAGCTGATGGTAAGAATCGATGAGTAGATTGCGCAGCAGTTTCTCGCGGAGGAACTTGGGAAGTGACATGGTGGGTCTCGTTGGATTTGGGCAGTGACAGCAGTGGGTTCACGCGGAGGATGCATCGACGGAAGCAGTCTTGGTTTGCCGCTTTTTCGGCAGCAGTGACAGCGCATCCCGTACCGATGAACGGTCTAGCAATACCATGGTCAAGCTGAAAACGGCAGCGTCGACCAAGACCGCGGCAATGAATTGGGCGGGCCCTTTGGCCCAAGGGGCAAGCAGGTACCATCCGACGACGGCGGTTGCAGTGGCGCCGATGATCGAGGCACGCAGGCGCGGCCATAGGCGAATTCCCGGGATTTGGCGCTTCAATACGTAGAGCACGCCGCAGTTGCCGACAACGACGGGCAGGCAATAGCCCACCGCATAGCCGAGAGCACCCCAGCGCGGTGTAGTCAGCGGCACGAGCACGGCAATTGCGACGGTCCAGGCGATGGAGAATCTCAGGTTCACCTTTGGTTTTCCAAGTGCGTCGAACAGCGGAGCTACGAGGGGCGTGAGGAAGCCAAAAGCGATGGTGACGGCGTACACGTACAGCATCGGAACGGCTGGGAGCCATTTGCTGGTGTAGACGACTTCGGCGATGTTCGGGCCGAGCCCCAAGACGACCCCGACGAAAAACAGCGTGCCCATCGCGCAGAGCTGCACCGAGCGCTCCACGAGCCGCGCCAACAACGCTTTGTCGTGTTGCAGACGGCTGTAGAGGGGGAAGCTGATCCGCGAGATGATCTCGACCAATCGCAGGGGGAAGTACGCCGTTTCCTGCGCCCAGCCGAGGAGGCCGAGTGGGGCTTGTCCGAGAACCCGTCCGGCGTAGACGGGGGTGATTGCGCCGGAGGCAAAACCCACGATGTTCTTCAATTGAAACACGACGCCGAAATGCAGGATTGGGCGTAGGGCGCCCTGATCGATGAGCAGGGACGGTCGCCACGGCCGCATGGCAAACGCGCCGAGCACGCCGAAGGCACCTTGGACCAGGATGGCTGCGACAATCGAGAACACGCCCCAGCCTGCATGGGCGAGAAAGATCGCCACGCAGTAGTAGGGTACGACGAGCAACACCTCGAGGATGCTCAGTCGGGTGTACTGCAGCTCGCGCTCCATGAGGACCGTTGGCACTACTCGCGCGGCCGTGAGCAGCAGGTTGAGCGATAATGCGCGAAACAGCCAGATCCCGCTCTCGGGCAAATCGGGCCAGAACCTCACCATCCAAGGCGCTGCGACCCAAACGACGGCAACGATAATCGCCGCGATCGCGAGCTGCAGACAAAAAATACTGGAAAGCTCACGTTGGTTGGGCGGTTCTCTCTGCTGAATCAAGGCACCGCCGAAGCCGGCGTCGCCGAAGTACGACAGGAACTGCAACGCGACCTGGGCAATCGCAATGGCGCCAAAATCGGCTACAGCGAGCCTGCGCCGAAGAGCAATCCCACCGCCAAGAACCGCCAGCTGCAGCAGGATTGTCCGGATTGCCAGCGCGATGGCACCAATCTTGGCGCGCCGCTGCAGTTCTTCTGCATTGGTCGATGGCGCGGCGGACCGATCGTGCTCTTCATTTTGGAACGCTGGCTGCGGCGTCATGGGGTGGTGGCGTCGTTGGCAAGAACCTTTGAAAACCCCTCCGCGTATACTACGGTCCTTAGTTCAAGCAACGACCGGATGGGCGACCGAAGTGCGAGTTACCCGAGATCCTCGAGGCGCAGGCTATAGTCCGGACCAGGAACCCTAGCGCCATGCTCCTCTCGGTCGTCGTCGTCAATTGGAACTCGATTGACGACCTGCGTCGTTGTCTCGCCTCCTTGCGCGTTCAGACGCACCGGGAACTCGAGCTCATCGTTTTAGACAACGGCTCGGAAGATGGCTCGGCCGACATGGTGGCTTCAGAGTTTCCCGAATGCGTCCTATTGCGCGAGACTGAGAACTTGGGTTTTGCCGAGGCCTGCAATCGAGGGATCGCTAGAAGTCATGGCGAATGGGTTGCCATGCTCAACAACGATGCCTTGGCCGAGCCTGATTGGGCCAAGGCCTTGGTCGACGCAGCCCTCGCTGCGCCGGACGGCTGCGGCATGCTGCAGTCCCTACTGCTCTACCAGTCGCGTGATGATGTCATCAACTCTGCAGGCGTCGAATTGACACGGTCCGGTGGCGGTCGTGATCACAAGGAGGGGCAGCCGCGCACTTCGGCTCTGGAGGCGGAAGAGGTCTTCTGCTCCACGGCAGGAGCGGCAGCCTACCGGCGTACGATGCTCGATACCATTCGATTGTCCGGCGGCTATTTCGATCGGTCCCACTTCATGTACTTCGAGGACATGGATTTGGGCTGGCGCGCCCGATTGGCGGGCTATAGCGCAGAGTACGTTCCGGGCTCGGTCGTGCATCATCGGTGGCACGGCAGCACGGAGCGTCATGGGCGTTCCTGGCTGAAGGCCATTGCAAACACCAATCGCGTCAGAACGATCCTCAAAAATGCTTCGCCTGGGATGATCCTAGGCACGCTGCCGGCCTCACTCGAAGGCGCGTTCAACGTCGCAAAACACGGCGGCCTCAAGGGCCTGCTGGTGTTGCTGCGTGCCATCCCACAGAGCTTCGAAGCGCGCGCGGAAGTCGAGCGAATTCGAAAGATCCCGCGTCGCGACATCGAGGCGAAGTGGCGAACCTCCAACGGATGAAGGCGAAACGGCTTAGGGCTTCCATTCAACCGGTCGATTGCGCTATCAAGGCTTCGTAATGGTGTCTCGAGGGTTGCCGGTGTCGATGTTCCTGCTCGCCATACTGGTGGCGAGCCCGGCATCCGCGGGACTTTCGGCGCGGCTCGTCTATCTGCGCTCGGGCACGGCCGAGAACTGCCCCGAGCAAGCGGCACTCAAGAAAGCCGTGGCGCGTCGGCTCGGCTACGATCCGTTCCTGCTCTCGGCACCCCACATGATAGTGGCCGAGGTGTCGGGCAGCGCTAGCGAACTACGGGCGCGGGCGCGCCTTCTGGACGAATCTGGGATCGTGCTCGGAAGCCGCGAATTGTTGGGAAAAGGCTCGGATTGTGCGGAATTGATCGCGTCCTTGGCGTTGGCAATTAGCCTCACGCTCGATCCCATGGCAGCGGCGACGGATCCTGGTCCAGAACCGTCTGTAGCGCCCGAAGTGGCTCGCCCCGAGCCAGTTGAGCCTGTGGCTGAGCCTGTGCCCAAGCCTATGCCCCCGCCGCAGCGCGCAGCGCCCGTGATCACGCCGGTCGAAACAAAAAAGACAACGTCACTGAGTCTGCAAGCGGGAATGGTTGGGAGCTATGGGTGGGTGCCAGCGCTTTCGCCTGCCGTAGAATTGGGCTTGGTCTTGCGGCATCAGAGCTGGTCACTGAGTCTCGACGTGGTTGGCGTTGCACCGCAGACGCGGACTTCGCCGGAGGGGTTGAGCGCGCGTGTGTGGGTGGCCTACGCAGCACTATCGCCCTGCTTGTGGGTGAGTCCCGTGGGAGTCTGCGCACTCGGGACCTTGGGGCGCTACGCGGGGAAGGGCGGAGGAGTGGACATGTCACGCTCAGGCAGTGATCTGCATGCAGCAGCTGGTATGCGAGTGCAGGCGATGCTGCCGTTGAGCGACCGCTGGTCTTTGGGCATGCATGCCGACGGGGTGCGGGTCCTGACGCGTTCGCAATTCATAGTTGCCGGCCAAGAGATCTATCGGCCCGCGCCTTGGGCGGCAAATCTCGGCATTTTCGCCAGTCTGCAGCTGTTCTGACGGATTCTCGTGACGGATCGCCGAGGCTGAGCACTCTTGTTCCTTGGATGGTCCCTGCCACGGTCAGAAGCTCCGAGTCGCCTTCGCCAATTGCGGCGACCGCTGGTATTGCGCCGGACTTCGCGGTCGTTTTCTCCGAGCAACTTCGCTACCTCTGGAACACGCTGCGCCGCCTCGGGATCCACGAGGGGGATCTCGAAGACATCGCGCACGAGGTGATGCTGCGGGTCCATGCCCAACTGCCGCAACATGATCCGGAACAACCCATTCGACCGTGGCTCTTCGGGCTAGCCTTGGGTGCAGCCGCGAACTATCGGCGCCTGGCGAGGCATCGGGTCGAACTGCATGCCGCGCCGCCCGAAGCACGAGCCCCAGAGCTCGCCGCCGACGAAGATCTGATCGCGCGTGAGCGTCGCGTTCTCGTGCAACAGGCGCTGCTTCAAGTCCCGTTGCAGCATCGCGCAGTATTAATCCTACACGACATGGACGAGACCACCGTGCCTGAGATTGCCGCCGCCTTGGGTATTGGCTTGAACACCGCCTATTCGCGCCTGCGATTGGGGCGCGAGGCATTCCGCAGAGCACTCGAGCCGCTCATGGCTCGAGGAGGTGCCAAGTGACCACGCAGATAGGAGAAATGGAGGCGCTGCGCTGGCTGAAAGACAGCGCCCTAGCGGAGCCTGCACCCGCTCCGGACGTAGAAGCTCGCCTTTGGGCTCGGGTGTCGCGCGACGTGAGTGCTTTGGCTATGGGTTGTGGCGGCGTGGCTACGGCTTTGAGCGATTCCGCGTCGCTCGCTTCTGGCACTTGGCGTCGCGTCGTTGCGTCGCGGCTCGCGCTCTGGTCCGCGCCAGCGCTCGTCGTAGGCGCCGCCGCAGGGGTGGCGGGTCACGCCGCATTCACGCCAGAGAAGGTTCGCACGGTGTACGTGGATCGCGTCATTCCTGCTCCATCGCCCAAGATTTCCGCTGCCAACGTCGAGTCGCTTCCTCTCGAACCTGAGGAGCCCGCAACGAGCGTGACACAACGCGCGGTGAAGGTTGCTGCTTCGGCCAGTGCCGAGGTTCGGGCGGAAAGCCCACTAACTCGGGAGCGCGCCGTGTTGGATCCGGCGCGTGCGGCCCTGGCTGCCGGTGACCCTGCGCGGGCGCTCGAGCAAGTGAAGCGCCACGCCAAGGAGTTTCCGGCCGGGATTTTGAGCGAAGAGCGGGAAGCCATCGCGATCAATGCGCTGGTAGGCCTCGGCAGCTACGCACAAGCGACGAAACGCGCCGCGGCATTTCGCGCGCGCTATCCACAGAGCTTGATGACGCATTCGGTGGATGCGGCGATGGCGGCAGTGCCGAAGGAATGATTTGTGGTTGGTGAGCGCCGGGTTGGGACGGTGAGGTGCGCATGAAGACGATGACATTGAGCTTGGGTTGTCTGATGTTGGTCGCTTGTGGCGGCAAGGGGGCCAGTTTGCACGGCGAAGTTATCTGGCCTGACTATCGAGCGACGCTGGTTTGACGGGCCCAAAAGCCGGCGGTTACGGCATTTTCGCGCCACGACGATTTCCGGCAACGGCCCAAGTGCCCTGCCCGAACAGTGATCATGAGCAGTACAATGGGTCCAGCCTCAGCTACCAAAGACCGGCGGCGCGCCCGCGAGGTGGGCATGACTGGCACTGGCAAGAGCCGTTCTGACATTCACGAACTCGGTCGCAGCCGGCCGAGTCCACAGGCGTTGCCGTCCAGTGAGATTAGGCAGGTCCCAGTCAGACTTGACCTGGAATCCTACCGTGTCTGGGTCTCGGGTGGGCCTCTCGCTCTGCGACCCAAGGAGCAACGACTGCTCGGTCTGCTTCAGGAGTCACCCAATTGCCCCGTTGGCTTTGATGTCTTGGTCCCCGCGCTCTACGGCAACACTCCAGTCGAATCCGGGCGCGTGCGCCTCCGGCGTCTGGTTGCCGACATTCGTGCTCGGTTCGGGCCCGAACTCGCGCGCCGACTGCGAACGATCCACGGAGTCGGCTTGGTTCTCACCAACGCGGGAACCGATCCATTGCAGCCCGTAGTGTGAGGGTCGCAGCGTTTGCTCGCCTACTCCCCTTCCAACTCTACCGGCACTCGCCCGTCCAACAGCTCGTCGAGCCAGCGTTCCAACTGCCCCGCGTCCGCGCCATCGATCCGCTGCTCGGCGGAGGCACTGAGTGGGTGCTTTCGACAGAGTCCCCGTTTCAGCGCGGCGCGTTGACCGTCCAAGACTCCCTCGGCTCTGCCTTCGACTTTGCCTTCGACTTTGCCTTCGGCTTTGCCTTCAGCTCTGCCCTCATCAATGCCCTTGAGATACGCCGGGCGAAAGAGCGGGCTCTTGAATTCGTAGGGTTCTTCCTTGTAGGGGCGCATGATTGACTCCAAGAGGGCGGCAGCTTCGGGGGACAGGGCGGCGGCCGCATCAGTATAGCGGGTCGAGGTGTACCCGTCGACGGCGCGCAGCACACCGCGCACCGACCAAATACCCGCCCCAATCGAAGGGCAGCTTGCGATCGAGCGAAAACGGCGTAACGCTCGCGGTTCAACGCCAGCCCATTCAGCCCTCGTGAGACTCAGCAATGACCGTTCTACTCGACCTATCAGCGCTTGACACACCATCGCGGCTGCGCGGGATTGGTCAATACATCATTGGGCTTGCCAGTGGCATTCGTGAGCTGAAAATGGCGGGTGAGCTCGATATCGATATCGACGGGATTGCGCGGTTCGACTGGCGCGGGCGGATTGCGCGGGCGGATGGGCTCGACTACCTCGGGACGCCGGTGCACCCCAACGGCTATCGTTGGTTAGGCTATCGCACGCGTAAGCGGCTCGGTCTGCAGCGTGCGGCGACGGCCCTTGGTGCAACGCTGTTGCATGTTACTGAGCCAGTGGCGATCCCCCGGCCGGGCAAGACGCCGATGGTGGTTACGTGCCTCGATCTGATCCCGCTCATCCTTCACCGCGAGTACCTAGGGCGCTTGCCCTGGCAGCGCGCGCTGCGGCGACGCAAGGACAGCCAGTGTTATGGCACGGCGGAACGTATTCTTGCGATCAGTGAAGCGACACGCAATGACTTGGTCGAGCACCTAGATATCGATGCGAACAAGATTGACGTTGCCTACTTGGGTGTTGACCATGCGCGGTTCTGTGCAACGCCGTTGACTGAAGGCGAGGGCGAACGGGTGTGTGAGAAACATGGCCTAGCGCGCCCATTTTTACTCTACGTAGGTGCCTTCGATTCACGCAAGAATGTCGCCCTATTGGTGCGCGCTTTTGCGAAATCTGGGTTGGCGCGCGATTTCGATCTGGTCATGGGCGGCGCGATGGAAGACGCCTACCGGCTGCCACTGCTTGCTTTGGCCAAGGCGGAAGGCGTCGAGCTTGCAGCGCGTTTCGTTGGGTTTGTATCGGATGCAGATTTGGCACCGCTCTACCGGGCCTGCCACTTCCACGTCTTTCCCTCGAAGTATGAGGGATTTGGCTTGCCGGTGGCAGAGGCCATGGGCTGCGGAGCTCCGACGATCACGACGACCGCCAGTTCACTTCCCGAGGTTGCTGGTGATGCAGCCGTGCTTATCCCCGCAGACGATCTTGACGCACTGAGCGATGCGATGAAAAAGCTCGCCTACGACGATTCGCGGCGTGCGCACTTGGCTTCGGCGGGGCAATTGAAGGCGCAGGAATTTACCTGGCAGAAATGTGCACGACAGACGGTGGCTTCTTACAAGCGGGCACTCGCTTAGACCGCGTCCGGCACTGCGAACAGCGGGCCGAGTTACCTTCTTGGCGCGCCATTGCTCGTTCATTTGAGTCGAGTTTGGTGATTTTTGACTGACAACCTGGCTCCGGTGCAACTGATCGGAGGAACCGCAGAAGTGGTGCACCGCGTGAATTTTCCCGTGCCAAAATCGACGGAGCCGCAGGCAACCGTCACGCACTTTCCTCTCGAGCGTTTGGGGGATGCCGAGCTGGTGATGGCGGCGGGGCGTGGTGATGCTCGTGCGGTGGCGATCATCTGGGACCGCTACTCTGCGCTAGTGAGGAAGGTGCTCCGCTGCGCACTCGGCCCCGATAGTAGTATCGAAGATATCCTTCAGGAGGTATTCATTGCCTTCTTGCGCGGGGCAGAACGCATTGAGCGGGCCTCGGCGCTGCGTGGTTACCTTACCAGTGTTGCAATTCGTCAAGCGGCACTTGAGCTCCGTCGCCGTAAAGTCAGGCGCTGGGTGACTCTCACGCCAACGGGGCAGATCCCCGATTCTCCGGTTGCGCCGCGTGATACCGACGGGCAAGAAGCGTTGCGGGCACTCTATCGTGTGCTCGATCGCATGGCGAATCGAGAGCGATTGGCCTTCGTGCTTCGGCATGTCGAGGGCATGGAGATTCTTGAGGTTGCGCGTACTTTGCGATTGTCCGAGTCCACCGTGCGGCGCGCGTTAGTTTCAGCGCGAAATCAACTCGACCGCTCGCTAGTGCGAGAACCGGCGCTCGGCGCCTACCTCACGGGTCGGCAAGGGGCTGCACCGTGAGCCATTCTTCCCCGCGCGAAGCCGGTTTTGACGGGCTTATCGAGTTGGCCAAAGAGGCTGCAGCTGTGCCGTGTGATCCAGTCATCGATCGGATTGGTCGTGCGCGGCTCGCGCAGCGTGTCACGTGTTCGAGGTTCAATCGGCGCGATTGGGCTCGGTGGTTTGGGCCGGTTCCCAAGCTGGCTTGGGCGGCGCTGATTGCTGTCGTCATTGGTGGCTTTGCTTGGGGCCTGGCATCTCGCCCCATCTGCTTCGTCGTGCGCGGCGCGGATCGGGCCGAATCCTACGTGCGAGCGGCAGACGATCGTGCTGTCGACGTCGATTTCTCGGACGGCACGCGGATCCATGCTGATGCCGGCGCGCGTTTGCGCATCGAAGCGCGCAGCAGTCGCGGGGCAAGGGTTTTGCTCGAGAGCGGTCGCGCCACTGCCCAAGTGGCCCACCGCGCAGGCGCCCAGTGGTGTTTCGTTGCTGGTCCCTTCGAGGTCGAGGTCAAGGGAACACGATTCGTTCTCGCTTGGGATCCGATGAACGAACAGCTGGATCTGAAGCTTGAAGCGGGGTTAGTCGAGGTTCTGGGGCCGCTCGGGCCTCGACCAGTGGCAGTACATGCTGGCCAACAGTTGGTGGCGAACGTGGCCAGGCGAAGCCTCATGCTGTCGGAACTTGGCAAGTCGGAACTTGGCAAGTCCGAGTTTGGAACACCATCATATTCACCACCAGCGCTGCCCTCAAACCAATTGGTCGCTGAAAGTGCGCCTCTGGCCTCGGTTGGTTTGGCGTTGGAGCCGACCGGTGACGCGGCTTTCGTGACCGAGGTCGATGGGAGCCGCGCGAGTGAGCTTGCGCCGAAATCGCCCGCGGCACCGGCGCAGGTATCGTGGTCGAAGTTGTTGGCGAAAGGACAATTTGCCGCCATCGTCCGCTTGGCGGAAAACCCAGAACGCCCCAATTGCAACGAGACTTGCTCGGCCACAGATTTGCGAGCGTTGGCCGAGGCGGCTCGCTACGTAGGTCGTGCGGATTTGGCAGAAAGCACTCTCCTGGCGCTGCGCCGTCGTTATCCGGAACACGCCGAGAGCCGAAAGGCGGCATTCCTGTTGGGTCGACTGTACGAAGCGCGCGCGGATCGCGGGCGCGCAGAGAGCTGGTATGGGACGTACCTCGCGGAGAGCCCGTCGAGCGAGCTTGCTGCCGATGCGTTGGCAGGCCAAATGCGTGTCGCTCGCCGGGCGCGGGGCACCAAGGCCGCCGAGCCGCTGGCGCGAGAGTATCTGCGCCGATACCCTGACGGGGTTCATGCTGCCGCCGCGCAACAGATCTTGGGTGAACACTGAGCCTCTCGAACGACGCCAGCGATGGCTCGTCACGATTTTGCTCGCACTGTCTGCGCTATTTGACGCCAGAACAAGTTGGGCGCAACGGGTCGTGCTTGTCAGGCCTGTGCAGTCTGACCCGGTACTTGGCGATGCATTCAACCGCATCCAGGCAGAGCTGCGGCTCCAACTGTTCGAGGTCGTAGTAATCGAAGCTCGGGGGACCGATCCGATTCAGTCCACAGCTGACGCCGCCAACGAACAGAACGCACTGGCAGCTGTCTCTTTGCGCAAGCAGACCGGCGGCGCGACGGCCGAACTTTGCATTGTTGATCGGGCTACCGGCAAGACTTCACTGCGTCGATTGACGCTTGAGCATGTTGCGGATGCGCCGGCAGTTCTGGCCATTCGGGCAGTGGACCTGCTGCGCGCAAGTCTTCGCGAGTTTGACGGACCGAAAGCTGCCGCACCCGAGATCCGAGATGTAGCGCGCGTTGCAGACTCTGACGTTGCGCATGTCCGGGCGTGGGTGCACTCGAGCGAGCCGCGTACCAGCGCTCGGCTCGGGTTCGCTTGGCTCGATGTTGCGTCGCGTGTGACCGGGGCTTACGGAATCGATCTGAGACTCGACTATGCGGTCGTCGCGGGAGTACGTTTTGGTGTTGGTCTAATGGGGCCAATGATTGGGGCACACTTCGACAGTCCCCTCGGCAGAGCGACGATTCGACAGCAGAGTGTAGTCCTCCGCAGCGCAATTCGGCTGCTGCGCGCGCGCCCTTTCGAGCTATGGCCCAATTTGGGGTTGGGGATCTACCATCTGGATGCTGATTCCGAAGCCATTGCGCCGCTTGTTTCCAAACGCGCTCAGATCTTTGCTCTTCTCGGGACGGCAGGCTTGGCCGGTGCAATTTGGCTACTTGAGCCGATAGCGCTCGAACTCGAGGCATCGGCTGTTCTCTTGACGCCCAGGCCCGGCGTCGCAGTCGCAGAGTATGCAGTGCTTTATCGACGACCGCTCATCACCGCAACGCTCGGAGTGAGGGCGCAGTTCTGATGTTTAAGCGAGCGGCAATTGTGTTTCTGGGTTGGTGCGGCGCAGCCACATCAGGCTGCGCCACTAATGTGGCCCAAACCGCCGAATACCAACCAGCGGTGACGGTTGATTGCGGCGCGCCGAAATCAGCGGTTTCGCTGCCCGCCGGTGGGGCATTCAGTGGCACTGATCGTGTCATTGATTCACCACTCGTTTCGACAAGTTACACGGCCAATGCTGGGCCTGGGATTCTCGTGGCAAGTCGTGATGCATTTCGGCTCTACGTCAACGGCGACCTCCTGCTCGAAAGCCAAGCGTCACTAGCGCCGAGTTTTGTTGGTGTTAGCTTCATGCCCGGCAAGAATGTGGTTTCGGTTGTAGCAGTGGGTGCTGAGCGCCAACCCTTGATCGCTGCGCGCATAGATGAACTCGAGCAGCCTTACGTGACCGACACGAGCTGGAAGGCCAGCACCGCCCCCGGCGCTGGCTGGATGGATCCCGCGTTCGACGATGGCTCGTGGGTAGCTGCCACCGACCATGGGTTGGTCGACAACCTCTCCCAATGTGCGTCTAAAATCGCGCCGTTGGTCGGTGCGGGCGTGCACTTAATCGGGGCGACGGATCCCTCGGCGCATGCGGTGGCATTTCGCTATCGGTTCGATATCGCTCCCAACGGATTCGGCGCGGCGGCCACCGGCGGGCGTTCGGCGCCTGTCACGTTGGCCAAGGATATCGCAGCGCTGCGTGCGCTGGTCGAGAACGACGACACCGAGCGCGTGGTAGCTCTGCCCGAAGGGTTACTCGATTTTCGACCTAACGGAGCCGAAGCGCTGATTCAAGCAACGTGTCCTACGGCTTGTACGACGTCGACTGTCACGCAGTACATAGTGCTGCCAACCGGGACCGACTGCAGTGCGAATTTGGTCTCGATCAAACGCAACGAGCGTCAAATCCACATTCGCTCGAACAAATCGATCGTCGGTTTGGGGCGAGGCACCCAACTTCGCGGTGCCTGGTTCGACTTGGTGAATAGTTCGAATATCGTTTTGCGTAACCTAGCCTGGTTCGACGTGAACCCCGCGCTCATCGAGGCCGGCGACGGCCTCAGTTTCGATGCGACCACGAAAGTCTGGGTCGATCACTGCACGTTCAAGTGGGTCAGTGACGGGTTCACGGATTTGAGCAACTCAAGCACTCAAACCACGATTTCTTGGGCGCTTTTCGACGGGGAAAATGCCGCGGAATGTCGTAGTCGGCACCTCCGATCGAATGAGCTCGTCGATTCCGAAGCGACCTACCATCACTCATTTTGGCGTCATGTCGACGGGCGGGCGCCCTTCGTGCACGGAGCAACCGCTCGGGCCCATCTCTACAACAACGTCGTGCTCGACGCCGTCGACTACGCCGTGGGTTCGGGTTGTCACGCACAGGTGCTGCTCGAAGGGAGCTACTTCGAAGAGGTTGCGGCTCCGTCGAATATTCGGGACTGCGTGGAAACACCCGGGCTGCTTGGGCTCATTTCGGCAACCGCTGGCTCAAATCTCTATGGAACTGGGACGGGCACACACAAGCTAGACGGTACCGCCAGCCAAGAGCCACGTGACAGCGTGTTTATTCCGCCCTACACGTACCGGCTTGAGCCTGCTGCCGAGATCCGCTTCCGCGTGCAAGAACGAGCCGGTGCTGGTTCGCGCTGGGCGTTGCCGCTCAATAAGAATTAGGGTTGAAGTTCGGAGGCAACCTTTGGCCCAAGGGTTTGCGTCGTGCTAAGCGATATTGATGCAGCTAGTCAATGTCGAAGTGAACGGCTCGATCGGGGTGTTGACACTCAATCACGCTCAAAAGCGCAACGCGCTCAGTGAAACATTGATCGGCGAGATCATCTCTGGCCTGGCTACGCTCGAACAAAGGGAAGTGCGCTGCGTCGTTCTGCGTGCACCGGGCGGCAGCCGAGTATTTTCAGCCGGGCATGACGTCAATGAACTGCCCATGCCCGGCCGCGACCCGCTAAGCTACCACGATCCGCTACTGCGCGTAATCGATGCAATTCGGCGCTGTTCGACGCCGGTATTGGCGTTGGTCGAGGGGACGGTGTGGGGTGGTGCTTGTGAGCTCGTCTTCTGCTGTGATCTCATCATCACCACGCCAGAGGTCACGTTTGCCATTACGCCGGCCAAGCTAGGTGTTCCGTACAATGCGTCTGGGGTATTGCACCTGATGAACGCGGTACCGCAGAGCCTGCTCAAGGAAATGCTCTTTACCGCGGCGCCGACGTCGTCTCGTCGGTTGCTTGAAATGGGTGTTATCAATCGCATCGTGCCCGCTGCCGAGCTCGAAGCGACGGCCTTCGCTGTGGCGCAACAAATTGCACAGAACTCGAGTTTAGCGATTCACGTGCTCAAGGAACAGCTACGTATGCTAGGTGGTGCCCATCCCTTGTCCCCAGAAACCTTTGAGCGCCTCCAGGGGCTGCGGCGGCACGTGTATGATAGTGCTGACTATCGCGAAGGGATCGCGGCATTTTGTGAGAAACGGCCGGCCCATTTCACCGGCAAGCCATTGCGCAACGATTCGATGGTCATGCCACTACGCAAGCGCGAGCCATGATGCGACCCGAAGTTGAGGCGGTCTTACAATTCTTGCTGTCGAGCGAACCACGCGAGCTTTCTCTCGATGCCATCGGTGATGCCATTGGGGCCATGCGCATCACGCAGGACGAGATAGAACAGCTTCTGGGCGCCATCGAAAACGCAGGTAAGACTATCGGCGGCTCGTCGCCGCAAGTGCGCCAGCACTTGCGCCCGGTGCTCGAACAGGCGCGGCGGCTGAAGCTGGAACGGCAGGCAACGCCCAATGTGGAATCCATTGCCGAAGCAACCGGTCTTTCAACGACCGAGGTCCGTGCCGCGCTGCTCTACGCGCAAGTGTTGGGGCGGTAGGTTCGAGGGCTAGCGCGCCCGCGGTTGCGGCACCTTTGGCAATGATTTGCGCTGCGGCTTGGGTTTCAGATGTGGTTTGGGTTTGGGTGCGGCCTTCACCTTGGGCCGAGGCTTTGGATGTGGCTTCGCTTTGGCCTTGGGGTGCGGCTTCGGATGCGGCTTGGCCTTGGGGTGCGACTTCGGATGCGGCTTGGCCTTGGGGTGCGGTTTCGGCTGGCTTGCCCGCAAATTCATCGCGTGATGATGACTTGGTGCGACGCTCGGCTCGGCCGAGTCACTCTGTGCCAACGCCAAGCTCGATTGCAGCGCAAGAGCTGCAAGCACGGCATGCCAGATTGGCTTCGTGTGCTTGAATCGTGAGCGCGTGTCGAACAATCTAAAGCAGGCGTACCATATCGGTTGGCCTACGCCGCAACTCGTCAATGCCCGCCCAATAGCCAGAAGAGACCACACAAGCTGGCCGCGAGGACGACAATCGCCAATAGGCCCACAAACAGATCCGGCCGATTTAGTCCAGAGCTTTGCGCTGCGGTCTTGGGGCGACCACTGCGGTGAATCGTGGCGGTGGGGGTGCGACTCGTCGCCTGGTCCATCCCGATGACGGATTTGGCGCGCTGAGTAGGCAAAGGCACCTCTTCATCGGCGGCAAGAACTTCGTCTGCGGCTTGCTCGATTTCGCTCAGAGCGTCTGCGACAGGATCAATCAAGCCGAAGACATCGGAACCAATTTGCAGCTTGGCGCCATTGGGCCACGGTGTTTCGGCTTTCGAGGACAGGGGCAACCCGGCGAGCAAGGTGCCGTTCTTCGAGCCTAGATCGCGGGCAAATACTTGGCCATGGCGCACGAAAACCTCCGCGTGGCGTCGCGAAGCGTTCTGCTCTTTGAGCAGCAATTCGCTGGGCGCAGCCCGGCCGAGGGCGTAACGATGCTCGCCAAACTCCAGTGCTAATTCGGCGCCCAAGTCTGCACCGCGCTCGGCGACTAGGCGAGCCGCCGTGCTTTCGTTGGCCGCCTCGAGTGCGTCGGCGACCAGACGTAGCGCGAGCTCTTTGGCTGCTGGGGCGGGCTGACTCGTAACCGGCACGGATTCGATGCGCACCTCGGCCCAAATCCGCCCGAATCGCAGGTGGTCGCCTGAGCGCACCACACGCGGCGCTTGTGGCGATAGTTTGACCGGGCCGGCGAAGGTGCCGTTCGTGCTGCCCTCGTCGACGATCAAGTAGTCACTGCCACGCTGACGAAAGGTGGCGTGACGCAGACTAACACTGTAGTCCGGCAACCTCACGTCGGAATTCTCGGCGCGCCCCACGACGAGGCGCGGCCCATCAAGCGTGAGCGGGATCTGGTCTGAAGTGTTGCCCGAGAGCACCACGAGGGTCAGCGCCATTGTGCCGAAGGATGCTCGTCCAGCTGCCTTCTGTCGAGCTACTTGCGGTCAGATCCAGCCAAACCTTCGGCTACCACGCCGAACCGGCAAAAAAACACACCGAACTTGGCCCATCGGCGCTCGATCCCCTAGTCGGGAAGCGCGGAGTGCCACCTCGATCGAACAGGCGACGGCACTCGGAGGAACCCATGACGACGACCGATGAGCGACGAGCAGACGGCATACACAGGGTACCGGTCGAGGCACTCGTAGAGGTGTGCGGTGTTGGCGGAAAAGTGACGCCTTTCGAAGCCGAATCTGCCGACGTTAGCGGTCGCGGGATCCGGCTGCGTACGGCCTATCTGCCCGAAGCGGGCGCGCCGGTCGTTTGCCGTTTCGAGAATGCTGGTCGCGAAGTGATTGCCGAAGGGGTCGTGGCTTGGTGCCAAAGCGAGACTCGTGGTGGCGAATTCGGAGTTCGCTTCACGGCGCTCGATGCCCAGAGTGCTGAAATTCTGCGTGACTTGTGCGGCATTGCCGACGATGGCTCGGTCGTGCCGCCTCTGGTCGATACAAGTCACCACGAGCCCCGCCAAGCCGTTGCCACTGGCGCGAAGGTCAAGCTGCATATCGAGGGCCTCGGTTCACCGATGCGCGCGCGCGTCGACGACGGTAAAAAGGGGCAGATTGCCGTTGGTTCTTCGCTCGAGTTCTTGCGGATCGGCAGAAAACTCGAGCTCGAATCAGTCGACGACGGCAAGCGTCACCAGGCGCGTATAGACGGCCTTGACGTCATGATCGATCCGAGCACCGGCGTGCCGCGTTTGCTCGTGCTGCTAAAGACCCAGAGCGAAGAAGATACTCCGCAGCCCAGTGTGGTTGATGCGTCGCGGCGGACGGCGCAGAGCAAAGTGACGGCGCGGTCCGTCAAGGATCAGCCGACTGCGCGGGAAAATACGGCCAAAGTTGCTGCTCGTAGCAACGAGAGTGCCGACGAACCGACCGATGAGCAAGTGGACGCCATGGTCGGTCAGGTGCGTCGCCTTGCCGGGGTCACCCGGCGCAAGGTGAGCGAGGTCACGATTCAGATCAGTGAGCGACTCGGGCCCAGTGTTGGGCGAGCGTTCGATCGTGTTCGACAGCTGTCGCGTCGACCAACTGAAGCGCCGCGTCGCCGCACGACTAGCGCGCCAGTTGGCAGCGACACCTCGACGGATCGCAAGCTGCGGCCACAGAATCGCGCATCCCAACCCGATCAAGAGCCCGAACGGGCGACTTCGCTATTGCATTCGCCGCGGATGCGCAAAGCCGCGAGCGGGGTCGTGGCAGCAGGATTGCTGGCGACCGTCGTCGCTGTTGCCATGCGTGATCCAGCACCGACTAGGTCTGACGTTCTTGCGGCAACCGACTCGGTCAAGAGCGAACCCACACTTGGAGCCGTCCCAGGTAGTCCGGCGGTTGGCGCCCAAGGTATGCCTGGTCAGCTCCAACCGAGTGCCTCAAGCTCGCTTGGCAACTCTGGACTCACGGCTCAAGTGCCGCTGTTCGGTCCCACCACGATGGCAACGCTTGAGCGCGCGCCAGTTGGCGTAGCCTCGACCGAAACGGCGGTTGACGTTGCGGTTCGTGAGCAGGCACTGGCGAAGGCCACTGCAGTCGCCGTGGCAGGTGGGGTCGACGCCGCAAAAATCTCGGAAGAACCCAGCGCTGAGGCTTCCGAGCAACCGTCGGCCAAGCCCGAAGACGTGGCACCATTCGGTCATGGTAAGATGAAGGATCCGATTCTCTATCGCCTTAAGCTCGATGCCCCAGGGGAGGCGCTTAAAGGGACGAGTTCGGGCAAGGGCTTTGCCGTCACGATCCCCGGACGCAAATTGCTTGAGTCCCCCAAGGGTTTCGTCAAGCGTGACCCCCGATTCGAGAAGATCTTTGCCAACAGCAGCGCGGACGGTGCAAAACTTACCTGGCAATTCAAGCACGATGCACCAGCCTTTCGCGTTCGGCTGCGCAAGAGCAACATCGAGATCCTGATCAGCGAGGACGGTAAGTCGTCGAAGTGAGCTGAGCGACACAATGCGCCCGCGACCGCTACGGATTTCGCTCGCGGCGCCCGCGACCTTTCTTGGTGACCGACAACAGTGCTGAGTGCGGACTCATCTCCAATTGAGCGCGATCGTCGGCGCCTTGGGCCAGTCGCAGGCCTCCGGCAAATCCGATCATCGCCGCGTTGTCGGTGCAGGCGCGCAGTGAAGGCACGAAGAGCTTCAGACCCTGGGCAGAAGCGGCTTGCTGCATCGATTCCCGCAGTTGACGATTGGCTGCCACGCCGCCGCCAACCACGATAGAGTCGACGTCTTCGCGCCGCGCGGCAAGCATTGTCTTCTTGACCAAAACGTCGACGACCCGCCGCTGAAACGAAGCACAGAGATTGCGTAAAGTTGCGTCGTTGCCAGGTAGGCCGTGTTCGTTGACCCACCGCATGACTTGGGACTTTATCCCCGAGAAGCTAAACTCGAGCAGATTACTTTGCGGCATCGGACGACTTAGTTCGATGACGTCTGGATCGCCTTCGTGAGCCAACCTGTCGACTACTGGGCCACCGGGGTAGCCGAGCCCGAGCAGCTTCGCTACCTTGTCGAAGGCTTCTCCGGCTGCATCGTCGCGCGTGGCGCCGAGTTCACGCATTTGGCTGAGGTCGAGCCCATCCACGCGATAAAGTGCGGTATGGCCGCCTGACACCAACAGCGCGACGAACGGGGGCTTTGGGACTTCCGCCAGCGGCTGATTTGGATACTGTACATAGGATGCGACCAAATGACCCACCAGGTGGTCGACGCCGACGAGGGGCTTGTTCTTTGCCCAACTGAGGCCGCGGGCAAATTGTAACCCCACGAGCAATGCGCCCGACAGGCCAGGACGATGAGTTACGGCAATCCCGTCAATGTCGTCGAGCGTGACGCCGGCCTGCGCCAGCGCCTGTTGGTACACTGGCTGAATGTTGCGCAGGTGATCGCGGGACGCCAGTTCCGGGACCACGCCGCCATAGGGCGCATGCAGCGCTACTTGGCTTTGCACGACATCGGACAAAACGTTACCGTCGCCAAGTACGACGGCAACGGCGGTTTCGTCGCAGGACGATTCAATCCCGAGGATTTGCATGACCATTGGGGTGGGCTAAAATCCACAGCCCGATTTGGACTTGCGCAAGACGAATAGGCCAAATCGTTCGGTTTCAGTGGGGTTGGGGGGCACAGCGCTGTCACCCATCGCGTTGCTGGCCGGAGCTGGGCGTAGCAAGCGCATCTCGACGTCACCGTTCTTGATCA
>Ga0302323_100000861_pt1 | contig 24651 bp, 14 predicted proteins | sample Fen_T0_3_FD_201950 | JGI IMG/M metagenome (GOLD analysis project Ga0302323, IMG submission 201950) | Peat permafrost microbial communities from Stordalen Mire near Abisko, Sweden - Fen_T0_3 | ecosystem: Environmental > Terrestrial > Soil > Wetlands > Permafrost | place: Sweden: Abisko... | reverse complement strand
CCCTTCCGGCTGAAGCCCAATATTCCTCAATTTACGCAATAATAACAGGAGATTATAATCATGACGGCAATCTGGATATGATCCTGGCCGGAAATTTTTTCGGTAACAGAATCAAATTCGGTGAATATGATGCAAACAAAGGTTTATTACTTACGGGCGATGGGAAAGGGAAATTCACTGCAGTCAGTGATACAATAAGTGGATTTCATGTTAAAGGTGAGGTAAGGGATATTGCCGGTATCAGACTTGGTTCAGGAAAAAATATACTGGTATTTGCGCTGAACAATGATTCCCTTAGTATATATATTAATGGTATTAAATAAAGTCATATCACTATGTACAGACTGAAAAATTCAGCTTTTATTCTTCTAATGACCTTGCTTTTTAGCGGATCGTGCAAAAATTCATCAACAAAAGATCTTTCATTAACAACGAAGGAATATCAGAAAATGGGCATGCCTGATCTGCCTGAACTAAACTCAAATCATGACTGTCTGAAAGTTCTGACGACATTAAACGTCCTGAGGGCAAGAAATCCATTAGGCTATCCACGAAAACACAGTATAAAATCAGGAACAGTTTTCAACAGTTTTATCAATAAAGAAAATCTTTCGTTTGCCGAAGATGAAGGGCTCACTCTCAGGGAAAGAGCTCTCCGGATTCAATCATTTTCAACTTTTCAGAATGCATTAATTCAGATCTATACCGATAAGTTAAAATCTGAACAATATTATAACGAGGAGTTAATAGACTTATATATATACCAATTATTTGTCCGCTCAACAATGCTGAAACTGGCTGCTAAAATCATGAATTCAAAAGAAGAGTCTGATATCAGCATGCAATCTGGTCTAACAGTAGTGCTTAACGGCTATAAAAGTCTCATTAACATAATATTAGAGGAGCAGAAAAAAATGAATGTCTATAACCGCGAAGATCTTGAGAGATTAAGTATGGCGGTTTCTCAGTCTCTGATTGAAAACATCGGATGGATTGTTCAATCCGAAAGGGAAGAGATAGCAGCTAAAGTACAAGGGATAATAGAAAATTCTACTTCAGACAATATTAAAAATAATTATTCAACAGTTTTAAAGACCCTTAACGATCATAATAAATAGCAATAAGCAGACCATTAAATGGTATTAACACTACTTCAACATTTCTGAAAATATTCTTTGTTGCTCTAAAATAATCCGTATACTCTTAAAAAATGAATTTAAGATTTGGTTTTTATTGCGCAGAATTCTATATTTACTGCATTAAGTCAATTTTATTTGACTTATTTATACATTTTGTTCATTTTATAAAAGTTATTTAACCCTAATCGTTTTTTTATGAAAATGAAGCCCTTACTAACTTATTTGAAAAGTCAGGTAAAGTTCCTACTTTATGCTGCTTTTCTTACTTTATTCACTTGTGCAAGTTCACTTGCACAAGAACACAAAGTGACCGGTACTGTCAGAAGTGCCGTGGATAACTCTCCCATGCCAGGTGTAAATGTGCTGATACAGGGCACTACAACTGGTAAAACTACAGATGTAGGCGGTAATTACTCTATCTCTGTACCAAATAATAATTCTGTACTGGTATTCTCATTTATCAGTTACACGAGCCAGCAGATCCCGGTTGGGGACAAGACTGTCATTGATGTTATGCTGGTTTCTGCATCTACTCAGCTGGGTGAAATAGTAGTAACCGCATTTGGTATTCAAAAAGAGAAAAAAGCTCTTACGTATGCTGCCCAGAATGTGGCAACGGCCGATGTTGTTCAGGCCAGAGAGCTTAATGTTGCCAACGCACTGTCAGGGAAAGTTGCAGGGATTGATATTATCAAATCAAATAGCGGTGTTGGCTCACCGACCAGGGTAGTACTCAGAGGCAACAGGTCAATCTCGGGAAACAACCAGCCTTTGTACGTCGTTGACGGTTCGCCGATTAATAACGATGCCAGCACGCCAGACACTGAAAATGGTGGAGTTGCAGGGGGAGATGGTATCTCCAATATAAACCCTGAAGACATCGAGAGCATAACAGTTCTTAAAGGCCCTTCAGCAACAGCTCTTTATGGTACAAGGGCAAATAACGGAGCTATCATAATTGTAACCAAGAAAGGTGCTCCAAGAAAAGGACTAGGGGTTGAATACTCCCTTAACTACTCTGTTGAAACACCTGTTATTTTAACCAAAATGCAGAATGTTTACGGACAGGGAAGCGCCGGCACATATTTCAAGGGTAGTGAATTTGACTGGGGTGCAAAAATGGACGGGACACAGGTTGCTCACTGGACACCAAATGTGAATTCTCCAAACTATGGTACTACATATCCTTATGTTGCACATCCAAATAATGAAAAGGACTTCTTCCAGCTTGGAACCAATATGTCCAATTCACTTGGCCTTACAGCAGGTAGTGAAACTTTGCAGGCCTATTTTTCCGCTACCAACACACATTCCACTGGAATCATCCCGGGTAATAACCTTGATCGTAATAATTTCAACCTGCGTGTATCAGGCAAATTAGGTAAAGTTTTGAATTTCGATTCAAAAATCACCTATTTCCATCAGCAGGTTAATAATCCTGTATCAACGGGTGATGATTTCGCTAACCCTATGCGTGCCATCCTGCGTCAACCCAGTAATATTTCAAACGACCAGGCAAAAGATTATCAATACTACGACAACAGCGGAGCACTTTTGCAGAACTACTGGAATCCTCATTCAAACGGAGGAGAAAATCCTTACTGGTTGATTAACAGAATTCCTCGTGCAGATACACGTGACAGGGTATTGTCAGTGAACTCATTGAAATATGATATAGCAACCGGTCTGAGCTTAATGGTAAGAACATCTATTGATTTTATTTATGATAATTCAATTTCAAGAAGATACAACGATACCTACACCATCGCCGACCGTGGGAAGTATTATGTAAGCAACAGCAACAATTCGGAAATGAATAATGATTTCCTTTTGAATTACAACCACAATATTACACCTGACTTTTCTCTGAATGTATCAGGGGGGGGTAACATGCTTATTCAGAAATCTTATTATCTTAATACAGACAATGGCGACTTGCTTAAGCCTGACCTGTTTACAGTAGCAAACGCATCTGCACTGATAGCAAATGAAGGCGGTGCCACCAAAAAATTAAATTCTTTGTATGCTTTTGCCACTCTGGGTTATAAGAACTACCTGTTTCTGGATATTACTGGACGAAATGACTGGTCTTCCACATTGCCGTCAACCAGCTGGTCATATTTCTATCCTTCAGTCGGTCTGACCTGGGTCGCATCGGATATGATAAAATCACTGCCCGGGTGGTTCACATTTGCCAAACTAAGGGCATCAATAGCCCAGGTAGGTAATGATACCGATCCTTATAGGCTTGATCCGATCTATAATTTCGGTACAGGCGGAGCTCTTGGTTTTGCTACCAGGAACGGAACACAACCTGCTGCAAATTTAAAGCCTGAGTTAACGACATCTAAAGAACTCGGTATGGATATCCGGTTCTTCAGGAACAAGGTAGGTCTTGATTTTACCTGGTACAGATCGAACAGTAAGAACCAGTTGCTGACTGTACCTCTGCCGTCTCCGTCCGGTTACGATAATCAATTTATCAATGCCGGTAATATTCAAAACACCGGATGGGAAGGTACTCTGAACCTTAAACCTCTCGACGGTCAGTTGACCTGGGACATTGCTTTTAACTTCTCTCATAACAAAAGTCTGGTAGTATCATTATCCGAAGGACTTACCTCATATGTTATACGTGGAAGATCGTGGATGACAACAGTAAAAGTAGTTGAAGGTCATGAATTCGGTGATATTTATACAAGGGGATTCCTCAGAAATGCTGCAGGAGATGTCCTTGTTAACGGTAGTACAGGCTTACCTTTGCTCACCCCAGGGCAGTCACTTCCGATGGGGAACTATAATCCTAACATGCTTGCCGGTATGAGGAACTCTTTTACTTACAAGGAGTTTGATTTCAGCTTCCTGATCGATGCCCGCTTTGGCGGCGACGTCTTCTCATTTACGGAGGCCAACCTTGCCAGCGATGGATTCTCAGATTATACTCTTCAGGGAAGAGAAGGATTTGTTGTTAAAGGCGTTGTTCAAACCCTGGATGCTAGCGGTAATGTAGTAAGTGAAACTCCAAATACACAAAGTGTTACCTCTGAAGCTTACTGGCAGATTCTGGGAGGCAGAAACACTCCTGTTGGTGAGGTGTTTAAATATGACGGAACCAACGTCAGGGTAAGGGAGGCTTTATTAGGTTATACTAAAGCTCTTCCTAACTTTTTTATTAAGAATGTCAGGATTGGCATATTCGGCCAAAATTTATTCTTCATTGTGAATAAAGCAAAGAGATTGGATCCGAACCTGATGGTAGGTAATACCAACATACAGGGTACTGAAGGATTTGGCCTGCCAGGAACAAGGACAATAGGCATGAACCTTAAACTTACCTTTTAATTAAGAGTCCAAGCAATTAAAAAATTAATTATGAAAACAAAAAAATTAATTAATATCTTATTGTCCGGCCTGCTGGTTGCCTTTTGGTTAAGCGGCTGTACAAATGATTTCAAGGAAATAAATACCAACCAAAGGGTATTGGCGCAAATCGACGCTGCGACTGTTGGTAACGAATATGCTTCTGCCGAATACAACGGCTTATTATATGGAGGCTATAGCTGGCAGATTGCTGAGAATCTGTTTTCTGATCTTTATGTTCAGTATTATTCGGACTGGCAAACTAAGTTTCAAACAGACCGGCATAATCAGAATACCGACTGGTCAGATGCTGCATGGACTACTTTCTATGGTGGTGCAGGAAAAGACCTGGCGGTTGTTCTTCAGAAAACAAAAGGACCTGGATTTGAGAAACAACATGCCCTGGCACAGATCCTGAAAGTATATTTTTATCAGCGTTTTACTGACTACTGGGGGCCTATTCCTTACACTCAGGTTAATAATAACAAGCGTAGCGTTCCTTACGACTCGCAGCAAACTATTTATACTGATTTCTTTGTCCAGCTCGATTCGGTAGCCACTACACTGGCTGCTTATCCTGGAGAAAATGCATATGGCGCAAATGATCAGATCTATGGTGGCGACGTTAATAAATGGATAACCTTTGCCAACACACTGAGATTGCGGGTAGCAATGAGGCTCGCCAAGGTTGATCCTGCTACGGCAAAAGCCCAGGCTGAAAAAGCAGTAGCTGCTGGTGTTATGCTCACCAACGCTGACGTTGCCAAGCTCACAGTAACATCCGCCTCCCCTAATCCCCTTCCTATCATGCTGCCATGGAATGAATTCCGCATGAGCGCTACGATGGAAAGTATCCTGAAAGGTTTTGCTGATCCCAGATTATCTGCCTACTGGAAACCTGCAGTAACTACGGGTTTGTATACAGGTATGAGGAATGGTTTATCAGTTCCCGAAATCTCAGCACCTTCACGTGCTTATGATAATATTTCTACTATGGCTCTGAGATGGAGTGATCCTACAAACCTGGACAAAACCCCATGGGAAGTTATGATGCCAGCTGAGGCCTATTTTTTAAGAGCCGAAGGCGCATTGAGAGGCTGGAACATGGGTATTACTGCCCAGGATGCCTATAACAAGGGAATTGAAATGTCTCTTAAATACTGGGTCACAGGTATTACAGATGCACAGATTGCTGCTTACCAGACAGGCACAACAACTCCGATTGCACTACCTGATTTTAATACTCCTCCACAGAGTGATCTGACTGTTCTGTGGAATCCGGCAAGAGGCATGGAACAGATCATGACCCAAAAATGGCTTGGCTTATTCCCTGACGGATGGGAAGCCTGGGCTGAAAATCGCAGAACCGATTTCCCAACCCTTTATCCGGTCGTTCACTCTGATGATCCTGCCGTACCACCGAATGCCTTAATGCGCAGGATTATTTACGGATCAAGTGAATACAATAATAATGCCACAGCTGTTGCTGATGGTGTATCAAAACTTGGCGGTCCTGATAAGTCTGAAACCAGACTATGGTGGAATCCGGCTAAATAGAAATTTACTTATTGCATTTTATAAGAAGGGCTGTTCTCTATTGAACAGCCCTTTTTTATGGTTAATCTAATATTAATTGCAATTGCAATGTATAGTACTGATTATTTTTTGACTCAAATTCATGGCAGTTAACCTATTGATCCTTCGATCAATACATTTATTGCATTTTGAAAAGTGACCTAAATCCCATACATCGGCAAACACACGGCCTTTGTTCAATCCTATTCCGTATTCAAGGACCTGTTCCAGTGAGAGTATTCCAGGTAAGCTGAAATCTCCTCTTTCTTTTAGCAAGTCCATCGCACCATTACCTTCTCTGACAGGAATTATTGTGCAACATTCAACACCTGCGGCGAATGCAAAATCGATCGACCTTTCTGCCCAGAAAACACCTTCTGATTCAGAGAGAAGGGGAGGCCTGAGCAGAATAAAAGCTCTGGAGTAAATTTCATTTTTTGTAAGAAAGCTTACCGCACCGCTAAAATCCTCAGGTGTCATCTGCTTGTTTAGTTTGCTGAGAATCTCACGATTGACTGTTTCAAGTCCAAGGGCAACATGTAACTGAGGCACAAGAATATTCCTGAATTTCAGGCATTTTTCATTGATTAATTTTGGATGGCTCTCAACGATTACTGTTTCACAGTTTTTTAAAATTGAAGCAATTTCTCTATAATCTTTTTCGGGGATGGCTCGTGAATCGAAAAAACTGCCGCTGTTATATAGCTTAATATGCTTAACAGCCGGCATCCTTTTCAAAGCATATCTGATCTGGGTTGGAATTACACCGGCTATTGCAGATTTGTCAGTGGTATTCTTCCAGAGATCGCACATAAGACAGTGAAAGGGACATTCCCTGTTCGTCAGAAAAATAATTCCTGTATCTTCAATGCTCCCTGACACTGTTCGTTCCTTTTCGACCATCCAGCCATAAGGCTTCAGAGGGTCGACAGGATTTTTATTTCCCCGCGAGGCTACAATCCATTGATCATTTATAAGCAGATCTGTCTTTTCACTCATAACTTGAAAGAAACTCTTTCCTGTAGGCTATCTCCTTTTCAGGGAAATGTTTGTTGAAATTTCTGTCGGAGGCTGCGCCATGCTGAAAACGTCTTTTCTGAAAAACGGGCATTTCTATTCCTGTAATTGCTTTAACGCCTGCGGAAACAACTTTACCTTTAAGTTCATAGAGTTTTTCATGATCCCAATTGGTCATATCTATGTATGGAATACCTTCAGATATTTCTATCACATTCGGTAATGTATAAGGACTGAACCCTTCAAAACCCATGAGATCACCGGTAGCAAATGTCCGCATATATCCCCTGCTTAAGCCTCCGGAATAAGTTAATGAATGTTTAATGGATTCCACTCCCCAGCCTTCATGATAGAGCATTAGATTATTAAGGACACTTTTTATAGTTAATTCCGGATTTTCTTCAATTGGATAATCTTTCAGGTTTTCATCCCCGCCATCGCCGTCGATTAAATATTTCCAATCGGGATAGCATGACCTTATTCCCTGCAAAAGAGCTAAATTCATTGTTGCAGACTGAATATCAAGAGCTTTATAATCCTCAACAACATGTACAGCCTTTTTCCAGTCGAGGGATGAATAATCTACTTCAATAGGTTCAAGGAATAATCCAAGATTGAGAGAGTCGAGGAATTTTCTTGCCTGTAGCAGATCCGCACCATCACCATCGATTGAAAGTGTAAAAGCTTTTAACCGTGACGGGCTTTCTCCAAGTTCCCGGAGTGCATGATATGTAAGCAGAAAAACTGAACCACTGTCAATACCTGCAGAAAATGTAACTCCGACTGGTCCTTCTTGAGCGCGGAATTTTAGCCACTTTTTGATCTCATTATACAATGTGCCTATATATTTTTCGCCTATTGTGTCTGTATCCTCAGTAGTTATACTGTTTCGTTCAGGTTTGAAAAAGCGGCTGTATACAGGATTGGGATCAGGGCAGCCCAGAAGTTCTATTTTAGTTATATAATGAGCCGGAGCCATTCTTGTATACGACGGATGAAACTGATGATCAAGCCCTTCCTTTTTAAGATAATCATAGATTGTATCAATTCGTTCAGCAATTACGAGTTCCGGTCCGCCCGGACGTTTAGCAATAAAATATCTGATTGGACGACCTATTGATCTTGCCATGCGAATGGTCCTACCTTCGACAGAAACAAGGGAAAACTGTCCATCTATCTTCCGGACCGCATCAACATCACCCGACCGTACAATATTAACTGCTTCTTCATGTGTCATATTATAAATGACATTCTTCTCCGGATTTGTAAGATCCTTTACCCTGCTTACATACTGATTGTTCATATAATTGGTTTATAAATTTTTTAAATTATTCTTTTTGAGATGCTGATTGTAGGGACGTTGCATGCAACGTCCCTACAATTCCTGTACCCTCCAGTATAGTTATATAACGGTTTGAATCAATATTATTGTATACTTCTTTTTTACCATCTGACCATCTGATCTCAAGCTCGTCAATCTTCTTCTCCTTGCCCAGCCCAATATGTAGTCTGGGATCATTATTGGCAAGATAACTGGTTGCCCACTGATTTACAAAAACCATTTTTTTACCACCCGATGTAACTGTTACTTTAGCAGCTATTGCAGCTGCCGGCCCATCTTTTCCTTTAAGTGTCAAACCCAGCCAGTTATTGCTGTTACCTCCATTATTTCTCAGGAGAACAGGTGTTCCTCCTTTATCCAGATGGGAGATAATAACATCAAGGTTTCCGTCATTGTCAAAATCCCATACAGCTAAACTCCGGCCTGAACGTTTCGTTGAAAAATAAGTTCCGTGCTCTTTTCCACCATTTTTAAAATGGCCGGTGCCATCGTTTTCAAGCAACAGCGGATATTGAGGAATCAACTCTTCAGCTGTACCATCAGCAGCTATTATATCAAGATCACCGTCGTTATCATAATCGAATAATTGGGCACCCCAGCTGCTTTTCCCTTCCATTGCTGCTGCAACTCCGCTCTCCTCAGTAATATCGACAAAGAGCCCATTGCCAATATTATGATAAAGAGCGCCATAATCCAGGTCCGATACAAGTATGTCAATTAATCCATCGCCATCGATATCCCCGATTGACGCATGCATGGATCCTGTACCTACGCCATGGCTGTTAGCTGCCACCCCACTCTTCACAGCTACCTCCTTATATGCTCCATTATCATTCCTGAAAAGAAAATTCAGCTGGTGATCGTTAGCCTGGAAAATGTCAAGATCACCATCATCATCATAATCATATATAGTAAGTCCCATACATTTTGAATCGGGATAATAGAGGTTATTTTTCCTCGTGACATCTGCAAATCTTCCATTTGGTTGCTGTTCATACAACATCGATGCCTGTCCCTTGTATTCAGATGGACTTGGCATCATATTCGGCGAAGAAGGTGTGAAATAAGCAGGATCAAAGGCAAGAAAGTTACCTACCATAGCGTCGAGCCGTCCATCCCTGTTATAATCCCAGAAAGAAACACCGATGCTCCACTTTGTAAAACCATTTAGTGTATCTGGTCCGGCCAAATCCAGCGATGTTGTAATGTCACTGAATGTACCGTTTCCGTTGTTATGGTAAAATACATTTGGGCCATAATTAAGAACATAAAGGTCCTGATAGCCATCTTTGTCAATATCTATAGCGCCTGCTGCCATGCTCCACTGATGTCCTCCTACACCTGCAGTTTTCGAAACCTCTGTGAATGTTCCGTTGCCATTGTTTTTATACAGCTCGTTATGTGAATTTTTATATTTTTTACCGGAAGGATCGGAGATGCCTTCCAGGTAAGTGCCATTCATCAGGTAGAGATCCATGAACCCGTCGTTGTTGAAATCAAAAATGGTAATACCTGAGCCACTGCTTTCAATTATATTTTTATAGGAGTCATCTCCAAAATTTAATTTGAAATTAATTCCTGCTTTTTTTGTTATATCTGTGAATGTGATGATTTTCTTCTGGGCTGACAGCTCAAAACTTATTATAAGAAAAAATAGACATGGCAAGAGAAAAGTAAACAGTTTTTGTTTTTTACCCCCTTTCTTATTTCCCCCAAGGGGGAAACGGTTGGATTCCTTCCCCCTTGGGGGAAGGTTAGGAAGGGGGTTGTAATTAAAATTAAATGTCATTTTCAGGGTATTAACAAGTATTTATTCATTAGCTGTGCTGGCGCGGATTTGTAATCCGTGCCATATTATTTCGTCTTGAATTCACAATTTTCAATTATTACCTGGCACGGATTGCAAATCCGCGCCAGTACCAACGCCAGATTCTATTCGCATACGTTGCGGTTAATGGATTTCATTTTTTTAACGCATTTCGAAAATCATCTGATGTCACAACCCTGGTATTATATTCTTCAAGATACTTTTGATGTTCTGCATCTTTAGGATACAAATCACTCCCAGAAGGAGGATAACTTTTCATACCATGGAACGGAAGAGGCATTACAGTGTTCCCCATCGCAGTATTGATATCTCCGTCTTTAACCCATCCTACACTATGTATCAGAAAATCTCTTTTCCATCCCTTTTTTAATTCAGGTAATCCTTTTGTTTCGAAACTGATAGATGTTTCATCTCCGGCGTTTGAAATGACATATTTGTTGTCAGATTCTGTCAGGAGAGGCAGCACATCGCCATAACGTGTATAGTTGCCGGATAAATCGCGCCATTTTTTATTTTTATCTGCATTTGCATAATCAAACCAGTGGGGACCATACCGTCCGCCTTTTCTGTAACTGTGTGAAAATCCCCTGAAATGCAAATCTGCAGAAACGGGTTTTAATACTGAGGAAATAACAGGATTGTCTGTTGTATTTTCAGAAAAGAAAATATAATCCCAATAGATTTCCATGTTTGTCCTGATTCTTATCCTGTGATCGCCCGACAGAAATTTTGAAGAAAGATCGGCAATAACAGTCTTATCTTTCCCCATCGGAAATCCCAGGTTTTCAATAATTGTTTCCCATTGGCCTTTAGCATTAATTACCTGGAGATAGGGACGAACCACTTTCAGATCGCCTGATTGAGAAAGAGCAACGTTAATACTCGCGTCTGTCGGGAATATCCATCCATTAAGAAACAGGAAAATATTCTTTGTATTTCCAATTTTGCCGGGATCGAGAATCAAGTCATGCATTTCTGTGATTCCCTGGTATTTATCAGGGTTGAAATCGGCCAGGTATTTGTCATCTTTTTCAGTAATGAACGAAAGAACGTCATTACCCTGTGAGTCGGTTGCTGCAACAGGTAAATGCTTTTTCCGGACCTGAAATTGCTGATTCCCCGGGAATGGGGGAGGAGAGAATTGTTCGGGGACAAAGATATCGACAGTATCAGGATGATCAACCGAAAGAAGTTGTACCTTGTCGAAGAACATCGTCTCCCATAATTCTGAAGTCAGCTGAATGGAATACAATCCGTTCTTTTGTTTTAATAATTCACCAGGAATTTTAATATAGTCGTCAGACGCATCTGCGAAGGCATAGGCAGTATTTCCGCCCATGATGCCCAGTGGCATGCCAAGAGCGCTTCTCCACATGACATCCTTAACAAATACAAATTCATTTCCATCCCAGGTAAAGAGAAACGGACAAGAACCTTTTAGTGTCTGTGCTTCAATTAACGCCTGATCTGTCCCTGGTGAAAAAATATTCTGCGGTACGCCATTCGTCCAGGTGATTCTGATAACATCTGCTTTTGACCTGTTGCCCAAACCGAAATGTATATTCGGATCAGTTACCACTAATGTCTGGTACAGATCACCTGCTCGCATTTCTACTTTTGCACCGATTCCAAAATGATTATTCTTGGCGCTGCCGGCTCTTAATCCGACCAGCTTCATAGTTACATAATGATTGATGTTTCCGCCATCATTCCGAAGCAGGGTAATACCCCCGTTTAAGCCTGCAATCAGGACATCCAGATCTCCATCATCGTTATAGTCAAAAAGAGTGATCTGTCTGCCCGATTTTGGTTCTTCGGGTAAAAGATTTGATGCGTCGGTGAAATTCCCTTTTCCATCATTGTGAAACAGGAAAATCCCCCGGCCTCCTTTTACTTCAGATTCACCTGCAACGATCAGATCGAGAAATCCATCATTGTCAAAATCAAAGAATGCAGCATCATAGAGTTTAACTTTCTGAATAGCAGAAAACATTGAGGAGTTGTTCTTTTCCGGTTCAAAGCTGCCATTCCCCTTATTCCGCAGCAACTCATGTCTGCCACCGTTAACTGATGTGATAAACAGGTCAGAGAATCCGTCATTATTATAATCTCCAACAGCTACTGCTCCTGATCCTCCGTTACTTTTAAGTCCGCTTTCTTCAGTAATATCCTTAAAGACTCCCTGTCTCTGATTAGAGAATAAAATGTTACTGCCATTCTCATTTGCTACAAACAGGTCAATGTCACCATCGTCGTCAAAATCGCCGAAAACAGCTTCACGACTTTTCATATTTGGAACAGAAATTCCCATTTTCTCGGCCAGTTCTTCGAAGGTGCCATCGCCATTGTTCCTGAACATAAGATTCGAATTTGACCTTGTTTCATACAAGTCAAGATCACCGTCATGATCCATGTCGAAGAACAGGGCTTTATTTCCGCCGGTTTTGCTGCCTATGTTTGCTTTGGTTGTCACATCTTCAAAAACTCCCTTTCCAGCATTTCTGTATAAAACATCTCCTCCTTCCTTAACTATATACAGATCGAGAAAACCATCGTTGTCGTAATCTGCAAATGTTACAGAAGATTCTTTTCCAGAATGTTTTAATCCTGCTTCCGCTGCAACATCTCGAAAACGGCTCATCTCATTATTGAAGAGATAATGTTTATACGATGAAGATGCCTGATCATAGGTGCCGACATAAATATCTATATCTCCATCGCTATCATAATCAGCTGCTTCGACATGCGTGCTATATTTGAAATCAGGATATTTTTCTTCATCAAATACCGGAATGTTTAATCCTGCTGAAGATGTAGCATCAGTGAATTTAATAACGTCAAGAAGTGATTTGTTTTCTCCGGATGTACTCACGGGCTGCTGGTCATAAGTTATAAGCGGGAATCCGATCAATGAACCTCCGGGACCTTTCAGATCCATAATGCCTGCCTGGTATGGTGAAGTCACTTTAAGGTAATTATGGAATATTGTGAATTGAATAATTGCATTTTCCTTATCGGGCTTTTTCAGTAATAAGAGAGTCTTATTATAGTAATCAATTGCCTCTTTAGGAAACTCGGGGAATTGTTTATGAATGATTTCAAGCTGTTCAATTGCTTTGTCACTTTCTCCGTTCCTGATATAGATGTCAGTAAGATTAAGTTTTGGCACAAGATTCCCGGGGGCTTTTTCGACAAGCTGAAGAAGATAATTTTTACGTTCCTGCTGAGATCCAGTATCGGGGCTTGCCGCATATAGTTCTGTCAGATCATATAGAATTTTAATATGGTCAGGTTCAAACGTAAGTGCCTCTTTCAATTCTGAGACAGCTTTTTCACGTTCATCATTCATCTGATAAACTGTTGCCAGCAGCAATCTTATATCAGCGTCTTTCGGGGCTATTTTAATTGCTTCTGACAATTGTTTTTTTGCTTCAGGATATTTCCCCATTCTAAGATATGCAAGACCGAGGTTAGCATAGCCCAGTTTTTCATTGGGCGCCATCTTAATGAATTTCAAAAATGCTTTTTCGGCATCATCAAGTTTGAATTCTTCCAGGTAGGCGAGACCCATTGTCTGGGTTGTCATCAATTCAACTGATTTTTTCTTAGCGTCCTCGGGTGTTTCCTTGCAGCTGAACAGAAAAGAGGAGCACAGGACGAGTAATAATAAGATATTATATTTCTTCATTTAAATTGAATTTTTCCGGAAAGATTCATGGCATCAAAATTAAGAAATAAAAGGAATTTAATGAATATTACGGTGCTCTGCACCTTTTTCTTATATTATGAACATTTACCTACAAATATTGTGGTGGTCTGCACCTTTATCTCATATATTAAATATTACCTGTCGATATTATATTTCTCTACTGAGTTTGGGACAGATTTGAAGCGGCAGAGCCGCGAAACCAGCCTGCCTGCCAGCAGGTATTTGTAGAAACATATTTGAAATAGAAACCACAGGTGCAGAGCACCGTAATATTTAATTCTATCTACGTTAGTTTCCAGTTAGTTTCCAGTAACCTTAACCGGTATCCCGTTTTTTATTCTCATCAGTTCAACTTCACCTATTCGGTTGCCTCTGTCATCAAACTGTATTGTTCCTGTTACCCCGTAATATTTAACCTTTTTAAGATATTTCTGAATCTGTTCCCTGCTGGCACCGGCATTTTTTATTGCCATGATAATCAGATTCATGCCATCATAAGCGTAGGCTGCAACAGGGCCAGGCTTATACCCCCATGTTTTTTGAAATTCTGTGCTGAAGTTCAGTCCATTGGAATTAAACCATTGCCCTGAAGTTATCAGAACTGCATTTTCAAATGTTTTCCATTCAGACTCTTCAAATTCCCTTTCGCCCATGACAGATAATGATCCGAATACCGGTATGTTTATTTTCCTCTGCTGAATTTGTTTCACAATCATCAATGATGATGCAGGATTTCCAAAAAATATAATCCCGTTTATATCAGCTTTAATCAGATGATCAGTAAGAACGTTGAAATCCTGGTTTGTGTCATCGTATAAAAACTGTTTTGGATCAGGGCTGCCTGATATTTTTGATTTCTTCAGGAAACTGTTAAAGGCCAGTTTTGACTCGAAATCATTATCTGAAACTACAGCTATTTTATTTATTTTCTCTTTTATGCAGATCTCCCTGGTCAATGCATCTGCTAGCTGAACGTCATTCGGTACACAGCTAAAATACCATGGGACAAAAGCCTGCGCTAGTGTCGGATCTCCTGACCATGCGGATATAAAAATTACACGGGCTTTGGCTGATACCTGTTCAACCAGGTGGGCATTCCTGCCATCACACGAACCCAGTATCGCAACAACATTTTCATCAAAGATCAGATTTACAGCCTGTTTAGATCCTGTTCCCCACGGACCTTCCATTGAAAGGTCAACCAGTTTAAAGGGAATTCCGTTAAAACCTCCTTCTTCATTTGCTTTTCGGACTGCCATTTCTGCACCGTGCCTGGCAGCAGTTGATTTATTATCCTGTACTAATAATCCTATATTTACGGTCTTACCGGGCTCTTGATGTATTTTGATTTCCTTAGCATCACATGCAAGAAATGCCGTATACGTAAAAATAATGCATACAGGAAATAGCAGTTTCAGTAATTTCATTGGATGACTCCTGTTATTTTGAGACAGGAGCAGATTTTGACAATAAAATCTCTCTCCCTATTGCCTGTGCAATCTTCTTCAGATCTGACATTAAAGTGGCAAACTCATCAAGGCTTAATGATTGATATCCATCGCAAATTGCCTGTTCAGGCTGGTAATGAACCTCCATTATCAGGCCATCGGCTCCGACAGCAACCGCAGCTTTTGCCATAGCAGGCACCATCCATCTCAGACCTGTTCCGTGGCTTGGATCAACAATCACAGGAAGATGGCTAAGTCGTTTTAACATAGGCACTGCACTCAGATCGAGTGTGTTTCTTGTGGAAGTTTCAAAAGTCCTGATGCCGCGTTCACACAAGATTACCTGGTCGTTACCCTGACTGAGTATATATTCGGCAGCAAGAAGGAATTCCTCAACAGTGGCCATCATACCACGTTTCAATAAAACCGGTTTTCCGCACATCCCGGCCTCCTTCAGTAGCGGGTAGTTTTGCATATTACGTGAACCGATCTGGATCATATCTGCATATGATGCAACAAGCTCCATCTGCCGGGTGTCCATAACTTCTGTGACAACAGGCAAGTTAGTTTCTTTCCTAATGCTTGAAAGAAGTTTCAATCCTTCTTCTCCCAGACCCTGAAAATTATATGGAGAGGAGCGTGGTTTGAAGGCTCCTCCTCTTAAGATATTCGCACCACTCTCCTTTACGGATCTGGCGGTCGCGAAAAGCTGATCACGGCTCTCGACAGCGCATGGTCCGGCTATGATTACAATTTCAGAACCACCGATATTTACTCCTTTAATGTCAACAATTGTATCACCCGGTTTCGTCTTTCGGCTCACTTTGGAGGGCATGGAAGATCCACCGTTAACGTGGTTATTGCATGGATTTGTTTCCATTTTCTGTTTCCTTTCTGATTAATAATTTCCTGTTGTGCTGAATGATTTTTGTTTCAAATCCATAGGAGGCGCTGGAGTAAAATCAAATTTGCCATTATTTACTTTGGCAATATATATGTCCCTTATCTCATTCCAACTCTGGTCTAATACAATTTTCCCGGTAACTCCTTCATAACCCTGAAAAGTCTTTCTGTCTGTTAGTAAATCGCGGATTAGTACACGATTAAGCCCCGCTTTATTAATAGCTTCAATAAGAAGATTCGTACCATCATAAGCATGCGCAGCAAATACATCCGGTTCCTGGCCAAATCTTTTGAGATAACTGGCTTTAAATACTTTTAGTTTTGGATTATCACTATCAGGGTTATACTGACAGGTCGTTACAATGCCCTCAGCCAGATTTCCTGCAATTTTAAGAAATTCAGGATTAACCATCCTGTCGGAACCATAGACAGGTTGCTTTAGTCCAATTGTTCTTGCCTGTTTTAATATCAGCGCAGATTCTTTGGCGTTTCCCCAAATAAGAATGGCATCTGGATTGGTTACCATGATTCTTTCAAGTTGGGATTTAAAATCTGTTTCTCCATCAGCGAATCTCTCTTCAATAATTATCGGATGACTCACTCGCGTAGCATTTTCTGAAAATATCTTAAAGGCAACGCGTCCATACCTAGCCCCGGTTCTGATAATTGCTACCCTGGAGTGACCATCCTTTTTATAGATCTGGTTGATTAAAGCGTATATGCCCTGACGGTCATCACTTATAACTCGAAGAGTCCATGGTATATTTGTTTCTGTAAAAGTAGGATCAGGATCTCCTGTACATACCATGAAAATCTCAAGTTTTAATGCAGCCCTCAAAGCTACGTGCGAAACAATATCATCAATAGAACCAACAAATGCCCAAACTTTCTCATCATCCATCTTGACTACTTCATTGGCTGCAGCACCCCAGGCTCCGACATCATTGTGTATCATCAGCTTGTAGGGAAGTCCTTTATAGCCCCCACGCTTGTTTGCCTCTTCCGTTGCCAGTGTAGCTCCCTGCAGCATTTGCTTGCCCTGCGGAACCATTATTGATCCACTCAGTGGTCCGAGGAAGCCTAATCTCACTTCCTTAAGATCCACAGGAGCTTTTAATTCACGTCCTGCTCCATTAAATGTAAGCGGAATAAGAAAATGATATTTATATGGTTTTACAAATTTGTCATATGGAAAAATCTCATCGGGAGCTTTACCGTAATTGACTTTTTTATTCTGTTTATCCTGTTTTTCCTGTTTATCCTGACCGTTCAAAAAGGACACATGAAAAATTAAACCCAGTAGAATGATTGTTATTATTTTAAAAGCAGGTTTCATGATTTCAATGTTAATTTGATTTACAGATAGCATATACTTCAATTTCAATCAGAAGAGTTTCCCAGCATAACCTCGCCTGGATCCCTGTGCTTGCAGGTAATGGATTTAGATTCAGCCAGCTATAGAATGATGTGCGGATTTTATTGAATTCGGCATAGTCCCTTTCTATATCCCTCAAATAATTGGTAGTTCTGACAACATCATGCCAGGTCATACTTTCAGCATCAAGCAGATTAGTAATATTGACGTATGTTCTCCAGAGTTGGGCTTTAAAATCACCGATATGCTCCGCTTTTCCTTCTTCATTAACACTGGCTGTACCTGAGATCAACAGAACTTTATGGCCACCGAAATCGAGACGCAAGGCTCTTGAAAAGGACGAAGGCTTTTGATACTCGTAAGCTTCATTAATTACATGCGGAGCATGTGTCATATGTTTCTCAATAGGAGGCCGGTTATAATGTACTGAAGGATAATTATATCCGGCTATTTTGTTGTCGGCAGATAAAATTCCAAGCTTTTTCATTTCAATACGTTCTCCATCAGTAAGTTTTGACAGATCAATCAGTATTTGCTTTTCCTCTTTTACTTCAATCATATCACAAGTTTTAACTTTTTCAACTTTTATCTGCCGTAGCTTCAGCTAAGGCGGACTTTCAACTATTTCAGCAATTCTCCCCTGCTAACACCTCCCTCAGTGGCGACCCACAGGTAGTTATCGTCAGCATCTACGCCTATAATAAAATTATGAGCAATTGAAGGAGACGAGGGTATCTCTTTTGTAGTATGAACAACAGTACTATCATCATTTCTGGCATAGTTCTTAATGATGGTTAAGCCATCGCTGTTATTGTCATTCTTCTTGTAAGTTACCCAGCTTTTCCCGTTAGTACTGCTCAGTCCCTTATCACTGCAGATGAATACTACGGGTCCTTTTGCTCTTACAAAATTGATGAAATTGCTGGCAAGGCCGCTGTCGTGATCAAAGTAGCCTTTCCAGTGGGTTCCGTCGTAACTGCAAAAACCAAAGTAGGACGATACCCATAGCATGCCATCGGCATATGCAGTTCCTGTTGTTATATCGTGTACCGGACCATCATCGGGGAGCAGGTCAATTTCCATTTCGCCATCAGGATCGGTATAATCCTTGAATTGTTTGGTTTTGTATGTGTATTCGATAATCCCGCCACCCCAGGCAGCTATATATACTTTTCCATCACCTGCTGAAACACCATAGGTCCAGGGCTCATGCATGGGTGCATTCTTTTCTGTAAATATTTCCCACTGTTTTGAATATGTATCGTAATGACCTGCGCCTCCTCCTGTTGCAGTCCAGATATCTTTTCCATCACAATAAACACAATAAACCAGGTCATTGGGAAGGCCACTGTTTAATTGATTAAATGTTTCAAATTTGCCGGCTGACCAGCGGGTTAATCCACCCAATGTTCCAATCCATACATCGCCTGTAAGTTCGCTTACATCAATTGAAACGACCCCATTATGAGCCAAGCCGTCCTTTGTTGTATAGTTTGTCCACTTCCCGTCCTCATACACGGCCATACCCTCATGTGTTCCTACTAAAACACGTTTCCCGTCAATACGAACACAATATGCATGATTATTTGGCAAACCATCTTTTGTTGTGAAATTTTTCCAGTGACCATAAACAGGTATTGCATTGGTATTATCTTTCGATTTGACCTCAGCAGTTCTTTTCCCGGCCGACGGTTGAGAATTGATAACAAGCACTGAACAAATACCACATAAGATCATGGTAATTGAGGTTTGCAGGTTTTTTCGTAGGATATTTCTCATGATTTTCCTTATGTTTAGATTTATTTTTTATCCTTTTTATTCTTCAAATCACTGTATTCATATTGAGGAGCTCTCAGCGATTTCAGATAATCAACCAGGTCATTCAGCTGATTCTTTGTCATATCATTAACCACTCCATGTTTATCTTCCTTACCGTATTTCGTCCATATCTCCTCCAGCGTGGCAGCACGTCCGTCATGTAAATAGGGTGGAGAAGCATATATATTATTAAGATGGGGAGTGTCAAAGAGCATTGAATCATCAGATACTGCAAGTGTTTTAACATACGCCATTTTCAGATTTGTATAATAAGGCGGAGTATGGCAGGTTATACAGCGGTTGTTTTCAGGTATGATATTTCCATAACTGTCTTTTGAACGTTCGAATATTGCTTTACCGCGAAGTTGTGATTCCGTCAGTTCACCGTTTGGATTATACTGAAGATTCGGAGGATAAGGTATTCCAGTAATTATATATGCAGTAAGAGCATCAAGATCTTTATAGTTAAACTGCTCAGTTCTTGTTAGAACCGTTGAGAAACGCATACCGTCCTGTTTATATACAGTCTGGTTCTTACCATTCCATTTATAAGGAGGAGTATCGCCAATATCACGTAACGATTGAGTATTTGTCAGATTGCGACCCATATCCTTGGATGCCATATTATAGACAAGGCCATCTTCATGCATATCAGGATGACAGGTATAACAGTCAAACTGAGTCTGAAACGTATGCCCGGAATTATTGAAAAGCCTGCGTCCCCGTCTCGCTACAGTTATTGTACTAGGTCCTCCGAGGTCGATAGTGCCTGCCGGTTCAAGATTTTCAGTACTTATTATTCCTATTTTATCCTCCAGTTGTTCTGCAACATATAATAGCTTTCCATCTGTTGAAAGAGCAAGTCCTTTTGGGTCAGCGCCGGTTTTAATACGTTTTATAATATATCTGCTGCTGATTCCAAGATTATTTGAATAGTTTGCGAGCTGCTCAGCTCTGGACTTTGCAATCAAAGTTCGGAGAGAATCAATATTTACTACTGAAATAGTATTTACTCCTGAGCTTGAAATGAAGGCTTTTTTCCCATCAGGTGTGATGACAATATCAAATGGATCAGAATAGAAGGCATTTGGTTCGTCAATCAACAGCTGGATTGTCTTGCCATTTTGCTTCGGCTCAATTACCACAATGCCGTATGTCATCATCCAGCCTTGTTCTACCTGGATGGATGGAACAAGGTTTTTTGGTCTGATCATAGTTATCAGAGCCAGATCGCCGGTGGGGGTGAAAGCCGCATTTTCCATCAGGTAAGCTGACTCGATATTGCGCCTTTCCGTTATTCTCTGTGTACTCTCGTCAACAATTGTTAGTTCCGTTTTTATTGATTCTCCATAAGGAACTATCAGTGATCGTCTGCTGGTTACAAGGAGGGTTTTTCCATCAGGCGACAACTCTGTCCCTGTAGGATTATTTCCTGCATCAAATCTTTTTCTCTCTTCACCGGTATTGACATCAATAACAGAAATATTTGAAGAATATGAATCAATAACATACAGAAATTTACCGTCTGCACTTAGAGAAAGTCCGGCGGGACCGTTCCCGGTATTTAGTGTATCAACCACTTTTGATGATGCAAGATCTATAACTGAGACATTATCTGCCCATTCATTACTGACATAAGCCTTCTGACCGTCAGCGCTCAGAACTACACTGTGCGGAAGTCTTCCTACACCTATCTTATTTAATACCTTATGATTGGCTGCATCAACAACCAGTAAAGCATCAGATTCCTGTGCAACAACATATAACCTGTTTCCATCTTTTGAGACAGCCAGATTAAAAGGTGACAGATATTTTCTGTTAACAAGCTTTGAGATAAATCCGCTTTTCTGAGTATATACATGGCACGAGAAGCAATTGAGAGGGTGATCATCAACAGCAGTCATATAATTGACATGTCCCCTTGCCCATTTCCTTCCCGGGAAAAAGACAACCAATCCGAGAATTGAAAAGAACCCTATAACAATTATAATCCTTGAAGTCTTCATATCTATTCCAGTGTAACCTTTTTCTCAACTACTTTATTTATATGCATCGGTATTATTACTGGAGATTTTTTAACTGCCAGTGGAACTTTGTTGCCCGGAACAATTTCAGGATCTTCATGACATCCGATACAACCCCGGCGTTCATTAGGACGTAACCAGATCCAACCGCACGTTCCGTATACATTCCCGTCTTTATCCACAGTCTGAATCTGGAAAGGCCTGTCTGCCATGACCTTAAGATAAAATGATCCATCCTCTGCAACATCAACATACCCGAGTGTTGAGTCTATTCCCACAATCTTGATTCTGGATGATGTTGATAAAGAAGCTGGTGTTTGCTTATCTGAGATTCTGATATCCTGACAGAGCAATAATCCGGTTTTTACTCCCGTATCAATTTCACTTGGCAGTTTTTTAGGCCTTTCATGTTTCCCTGTTACGACCATTTCAATCACATCGTAGTCCTTATTGCTGTAAATGGCTTTTCCAAGTTCTTTCTTTTCAGGATTAAATTCGTAAATCGAATATCTCTCAGATTCCGACTTACGGTATGACACCAGAAATCTTCCGTTCCGTTGCGGAAATACAGAGCGAAAATCACCTTTAATTTCTTTTGAAAGATTTACTCTCGAATGCAAAGGTCTGTTATAATTAATTGAAATCAGGTTTCCCTCTTCCGGGTTACTCTTGTCCGATTCAATAAAGACTATTTTGCCGGTATTTGTTTCAAGTCCGGGGCTGTATAAGTTGCTCCCCTCAGCGCCTTTATAAAACAGATCAGACTTGGTGCCGTCAGGTCTTAATACCATATACATCGGTGCTCCCTGTGCAGGAAATACCTGCCGTCCGATAGTTAAAATACGCCCATCGTTTAATGCATTGGATGCCAGATATGTATCAGGATTAAAGGTAATCCTCTTTACGTTACTTCCATCAATATTGCAGATATACAGGGAATGTCCGGCTTTCAGAGTGTCATTGGCTGAATATTTGCTGAATAGCAAACGTCCAAGAGGCAGGTAAGCAGGATCGGTGCAGTTTTCATTTGAAGATGTTATCTGTCTGGATTTAAGATTATTCAGGTCCATTTCCCATATCTGCCATGGATCATTCTGTTTTTGCTGAGCAGCAAAAAGCAGATAATTTTCATCATAAGAAATATGTGGCGAACGGGCTGAGTAGAAATCACCAGTAAGGATTTTCTCAGAAGCTTCAGATTTGGAAGAGGTCAGTTCCACTATCTGTGCTTGTGAAATGTACCTCCACAAATCAGAATTATCAATATATAAACTATTTGATTTTACCTTACTGCGTGTTAAAATAATCATTCCCTCCTTGTTTTTTTCACTGCACGATGAAAGGAAGATACAGGATGTGGCAATGGCTATTAATATGAAGGATAGTATGGTAGTTCCGGTTTTATTCATTTCTAGGCTATTTTTGTGGTTCTTTGACAGGAAGAATCTGATTGACCTTAATGTTTTCAAGTACCTGAATTATACCGGAAGGCCATTTTATCTCGATTTTATCAACCATCTCATTTTTTGCAAGTCCAAAATGGATGCGCGGGTCATTTTGTGACAGGTAACCTGTAGTACTTTTTTTCTGAGCAGAATAAACCTTTCCGCCGGCAGTCAGTTTTATTCTTGCACCGATTCCATCCCTGTTGCTTGAGGTTCCGATCAGATTAAGAGAGATCCAGTTATTCTGATTTCCCTTATTGTTTCTCAGGAAAGATCCCCTGTCGTTAAGATTCACAATATATCCGTCAATATCTCCGTCATTATCATAATCGCCAAAGCAGGCTCCACGGCCGACAAGTTCCTTCAGGAAGTATTTGCCGCTCTCGGTTGAAACATCCTTAAATTTCCCGTCTCCGACATTTTCAAATAACTGATCTTCCTGCCCGTAAAGGTGTTTCAATGCACCATTGGCTTTAAATATGTCTACAAGCCCATCGTTATTATAGTCGATAAATGAGGATGACCAACCGACATATTGACCGGCAGGCATTGCTATTCCCGATGTATAAGACCTGTCAGAGAAGATTCCATTTCCCATATTCTCATACAGTCTGCAGTACTTATCATCTGAAATGAACATATCCATACGTCCTGAACCGGTATAATCTGCAAAATCCACCGACATACTGACTGCTGATTCGCCTGACTGACCGAATGCAGTTCCTGAAGGTGTACCCACGTCTGTAAACCCTTTTCCTCCGTTATTATGCCAGAGATAGTTCATTGAATGGTCATTGGCAACATATATGTCTACAAATCCGTCATCGTCATAATCAGCGGCACCAACGCCCATGGCCCTTCCATCCCTGTCTGTTATACCCATAGCTTTGGTTACATCTTCGAATGTACCATTACCTTTGTTGTGGTATAAAACATCAGGCTGGGCATCATAAGCCAGCGGACTGGGAAAGCCATCCGGAGCATAATAATATTTATAATTCGGATCGAAATTAAGATAGTTGCCTACGTAGAGATCAAGAAATCCGTCGTTATCATAATCAAGCCAGACTGCTCCTGTGCTGAAATCTGTTTCTTTTCCTCCGACCCCTGCACGACTTGTAACATCTGTGAATGTCCCGTTACCATTATTCTTATAAAGTACGTTTGTACCGTAATTACTTATATAAAGATCGGGGTATCCATCATTGTTATAGTCGCCGACAGTGACTCCCATACTATACCAAGGGCTGCCAAGTCCGGCTTTTTTTGTGACATCCTCGAAAGTGCCATTTCCGAGGTTGTGATAAAGATGATTGTGAGTCAATTCGTCTGGTTTTTCACCGCTGCTCAGACCTTTAACCCATGTTCCGTTACAGACATATAAATCAATAAACCCGTCCTTGTCATAATCCAGAAATGCGGCGCCTGCACCGCTTGATTCGACGATGTTCGTCAGTTCCTTGTCACCTATTGAGTGAACAAAATCGATTCCGATCTCTTTCCCGATCTCCTGATAGTAATCCTCATTTGCAGCCGGAGGGCTTGCAGCAGATTTGGATGATGATCTGTTATTGGATTGACAGGAGTAAATTGTCAGCAAAAATATGAAAAGAAAGGTAGAGCACCCAGATTCAATTAGATTGCTGTAAAACTTCTTTTTAAAAAAAA
>Ga0302323_100000860_pt1 | contig 24653 bp, 22 predicted proteins | sample Fen_T0_3_FD_201950 | JGI IMG/M metagenome (GOLD analysis project Ga0302323, IMG submission 201950) | Peat permafrost microbial communities from Stordalen Mire near Abisko, Sweden - Fen_T0_3 | ecosystem: Environmental > Terrestrial > Soil > Wetlands > Permafrost | place: Sweden: Abisko... | reverse complement strand
TTCTTCACGGGGCTATATTGTTTTCGAAGAGATGGATGATAGCTGTAGGTTCGTGGCGGAGATTGTGCCGATGGTGATTATGGAGGCTCTGCCTGGTTGCCCTGAAAAGCCTCAAATTCGTTTTTGCCGTTCCAATAGGTTGGCTAGGACCATGCTCGCTCTTCACGGGCCACTTGCAGCGCCTTCGGGCAATTCTGGGATGTATTCCCGCTCAGTAATCTCAAAATCGGGGCGTTTACCTGAGAACTGCTCGAACTTCATATACTGACTATCGTACTTAGTTTGACTAGATTAAGATCTTTAATACCGAACTTCTGCCTAGGGGAAGCCGGGGCACAGCTGAAGGATTCACCCCAAACCTAATCATTAAGCCCTCCGGACGGCTTTTCTTTGGGCCGATGCGCCTTGGCGTAATACGATGGTTCAGCATTTTTACCGCACCGCAGATTAGGCTGCAGGGTACGCCGTCTGGCGGGTTCGAGGGATTATGCGGACGCAATGCCGAACTCTACCGCGAGAGCCACGAAAAGGAGCTCGGTGAAAAGGGGCAGGCCGAGGCTGCCCTGCTTCGACAGACCCGTCGCCTACTATTTAAGGGGGTTGCCAGAAAGATCGACGGTGAGGGCGGAGCGCTCCCACGTCTTGTAGCGCACTTTGCCTGTGCAAAGTCCATTGGCTCCCAACTTGAATTCTGCTCCGCAACCGGAACCTGGTGTGTTATCATTTTCAGGAGCAATGGAAGGCTTTTGAACCCAACTGACGGCTGTGAAGGAAGCGCTGTCTTTCGAGACCTTGCCTTCGACGGTGTAGCTGAACGGAAAGCCACTAGTCGAATCGTGATATACTCCGCTGAAGGAATCGCCCTGCACCGATGTGATTTCCAGCGAACAGCTGTCTTTTCCGCTTTTGCCGTAAAGGGGTCTGTGGCTGGCGGCCGCAGCGGCAAAGGCATTTACGATGGAATCGATTGGGGCCGGTTTGCTCGTGGTTTCCGCTACGTCTGTATGTCCGGCCTGACCGGAAGAGGACTCCTGCTGAAGCAGCGCCGGTCTCTGCGGCTGCTCGTCGGAAAAGAGATCCCATTGTTTGGGTATTCCCTTCTCGTAGGTCCCTCTTGATGCATAATGTACACCGGTGAGGACAAGATCTCCATTGGCTGCGAATTCGAAGGGAATTCCCGTCAGCTCTCTTGGGTTGCTATTAAGACGCACGTACAGCTTCCCTTTGATTATATACCACCTACCCATGGTATAACCTTCCTCACTCATGTAACGAAGTTCGCCGTTGGGGAAGAAAACATACTGGAGCAAGTCGCCGGCTGCCATGATCTTCATGTGCACCTTCTGCTCAAAAGCCTGTTCGGATTCTGTCCGACTGTAGGGAACGAGCGTAATATTGGCGGCGATTTTTTCCACGTCGTCTGAAACTCCGGAAATCTTGTACGTGATGATCGCTGACGGAAGAATCACCGTATCTCTACACACTATTAACGTCCTGCCAGGATTCTCCTGATACTCCATACTATTCGCGACGATGTCTTTCAGGGGGAACTTCGCCCGGCGGCACACGAAATCAATCCTGAGCGAGCGCGACGGACCGACGGCTGCGACCAACTTTTCCGCGAGGTCGGGAGCTATTTTAAGATAACTAAACGCACGATTATTCCCGAGCAAATAGCTAGTCAGATGAAAACCGCGCCAATCTTTTGGCATGAGTTCCGGTATGGGGCTTAAAGCCTGCCCCAAGTCGACCATGGGTAAGTCTGCGGTGCAATCGGTAATGAATATTCCATTCTCAGCATTATATCTATCCAGATGAACCTGCATGGAGGTGCGGAAAGGACATCCCGCGTCGTAATACTTTTTAGCAGCATCATATAATGCTGCATTTTCGTCGGCGTATTCGTTAACGGATGGTTGCGTAGTCGAAGAAAATTCATCGTCAACGACCGTTCGTGTTTTTCCGCAGGGGGTATAAAATTTGATGAAGGTTTCCCTGCTTCCAGCACTCATCCGGTAAGCAAGGGCATTCTTTAGGTCCTGAACGTGATAGGTATCTCCGATGAAGAAGGATGTCTGATCATAAAGAAAACCCTCCGGATCGCACTTTGGATAGGTCGTGTTCACGGCGATTTCGGAGCAATTGCCCATATAACATCCGGCAAGAAACAATATAGCGGCTGCGATTTTCATAGGGAGTGTATATTTAAAGTTCGGTTCTCCGAGCGGCAGATTTCGTCACGGTATTCGGCACGATACGGCGCTCCTTCACGGCCGTTGGCGCCGTGGTTCACCATGGCATTCAGGGCCGACATCTTTTCTTCTTTTGGATTCTGACTGGTTCGGTCAAATCTCGGCCCGGACGCACTTCGAATTCCGAGTGGGCCGGTCCAGACAACCGAGATGTCGAATGACGTGGATTGGGCAAAGGTTTGTTACCTTGAATCGGTTCGTGGTGCCCCGCCTTTAGTAACACCCAACGACATGACTTCGGGTGATGGCGAATATAAGGATTGCTAACGATGGCCGAGCCGACTCGGGACCGGTCAGCAAACAAGTCAACCGTCTAGAGGGGAATCCACGCGGCTTATCGTCGGGCTCAGCGGTTTACGCGGCTCTGCAACTCGGGTCGAGTGAACTCACTCGCCGTAGCCTTCGGTCACGGTACGGCTCAAACCGACAAAGGTTTCTTCAGCCAGCGGCAGGCGGCGACCGTGCAAATAAACCACGCCCCAGGTACGCTTCAGCTTCCTGCGTCCCAGAGGAAATGAGATCAACGCACCGCTGCGCAACTCTTCGCGCGTTATCCACGGAGCCAGTACGCCGGCGCCAAGACCGATTTTGACCAGCTCCTTGATCGCTTCCATCGACCCCAGCTCAATATAGTTGGTCAGCAGAATTTTTTCCTCGCGGAAATAATCACTCACCAGACGGAAAGTGTAACTGGTTTTATTGTACAACACGAGCGTCTCCTCCGAAATCGCAGCACGTGGGACACAGCCCGCCTGCGCCCAAGGATGAAGCGGAGCCACGAGGAATCGCAGCTCATCCTCAAACAGCGGCTCAAAATCGAATTCTCCATTGCGAGGTGGCTCCAACATGATCGAAAGATCAATCTGACCCGCGCGCAACAACTCCAACTGGCGGCCGTGATCGCCCGGTTCGATTTTGATCACGCACTTCGGGAAGCTCTGCTTGAATTCGCGCAGCACCGTCGGCAGCACGTACTGGCACGCAGTGGTGCTCGCTCCGACGCGCAAGCGTCCGTGTCCCCAGTTGGTCAATGCATCAAGCCCCGTGCGCGCAGTCTCCATCTCGCGCAAGATTTTTTCCGTGTGCCGCAAAAACTGTTCGCCCGCCTGGGTGAGCAAAGCGCGTTTGCCAATCCGATCGAGCAGCCGGCAACCCACCTCTGTTTCCAGGGCTTTCATCGCGTGACTAATCGCAGACTGCGTCAGGAACAGATCTTTAGCAGCCAAAGTGAAGCTGCCCCGGCGGGCAACCGCTTCGAAGGCGAGCAGCTGACGGCTGTCGAGCGTGGTTCTCATAAATGAGCGCGATTCATCATCTTTATGAAATGTTTGAAGAGCAGTAATCGCGCCAGAAAGCCCCTGTGGCATGGCGACGGCTAGAAGGCATCGCAAAAATAATGAAACCGCTCCCGGCTAAAACCCACGCCAACCAGTCCACACGCCCATTGCGTGTCGGTTTCCTGGCCCTCACCGACGCCGCACCGTTCGCCGTGGCCGAGGAACGTGGGCTCTTCGCGAAACATGGCGCACGCGTCCAACTCAGCCGTGAAGTCGGCTGGGCCACCATCCGCGAAAAGGTGATCTACGGCGAACTCGACGCCGCGCAGTCACCAGCCCCTATGCTCTGGGCGACCAGCCTCGGCCTGGATTCTGCCGCGTGCGCGGTCACCACCGGTCTCGTGCTCAATCTCAACGGGAATGCGCTCACCCTCTCCGAGCAGCTCTGGGCAGCCGGCGTGCGCGACGCCGCAACAATGCGCGACGAAGCTCGCGGCCGCAGAGGCGAGCGCAAACTCACCTTCGGCGTTGTATTCAACTTTTCCTCACACCATTTGCTGCTGCGTGCCTGGTTGCGCGAGGGTGGCATCGATCCAGATCGCGATGTGCGCATTGTCGTGGTACCGCCAGCCCAGATGTTCCGCAACCTTGCCGCCGGTACGATCGACGGCTACTGCGCGGGGGAGCCATGGAACTCACTCGCGGTGCGGGAAAAAATCGGCTGGTGCCCGACGTGGAGTTCCGCTCAGCAGCCCGGCCACATTGAGAAGGTTCTCATGGTCACCGAACGCTTTGCGGAAAATCAGCCTGCCGAACACGCCGCCTTGATCTCCGCCCTGTTTGAGGCCTGTGCCTGGTGCGACAAACCCGCCAATCGCGAACCCCTCGCCCAACTGCTGGCGCGCGCCGGTTACGTCAACCAGTCGGCCCACATCCTTTTGCCGGCCCTCACCGGCGTCTTCGACTGCGGCCATGGCAGGACCGAGGCAGCTCCAGACTTCCATGTTTTCCACGCCGGCGGTGCAAACCACCCCACCACCGCCAAAGCCACTGCGATCCAGCAGGAATTGATCAAAGCCACTCTCCTTCCCGCAGGCAGTGCGACCGACCAGCTTCCTCGCCGCCTTTTCCGCGAAGACATTTTTAACCAAGCAACCCGAACCAACTCACCGCATGAACTCATTTCCACTTAAGCCCACTGTTACTACCACCGCCCTGAATCGCCGCGCTTTCTTGACCAAGAGCGCCGCCGGTCTCGGCGCTGTCGCTCTCTGGTCTGCCCTCGGCAACAAGTCCTGGGCCGCCACCGCCGGTTCCACCTCGGAGGCGCCCGAGACCACCGACATCAACTTCGGCATGATCGCGCTGACCGACTGCTCCCCCATCGTCATCGCACACGAAAAAGGTCTCTTCAAAAAATACGGCATCAACTCAACGGTCACCAAGGGCGCCAACTGGGCCGCCATTCGCGATAACCTTTCCACGGGTTCCATTCAGGCCACCCACATGCTCCTCGGCATGCCGCTCGCCTCCACCATGGGACTCGCCGGCTCGCCGAAAAAACCGATGATCATTCCGTGGCTGCTCAACCGCAATGGCCAGGCGATCACGCTCAAGACCGAATGGAAGGGCAAGGTCGGCGCCGACCCGAAAGCCCTCAAGCCCTTCGTTGAAGAAGCAAAAAAACTAGGCGAACCACTCTCGTTCGCCATGACGTTTCCGCCCGGCACGCACGCCATGTGGATGCGCTACTACCTCGGAGCCGGCGGTATCAACCCCGATAAAGACGTCAGCCTCATCACTGTTCCACCTCCGCAGATGGTCGCCAATATGAAGATCGGCAAAATGGACGGCTTCTGCGTGGGCGAACCCTGGAACGCCCGCGCAATTGCCGATGGCATCGGGTACACCGCTCTCACGACTCAGGACCTATGGAAAGACCATCCAGAAAAAGTTTGCGCCTTCACTGAGGAATTTGCCGAGAAGAATCCGAAGACCGTCAAAGCCATCATTAAAGCCCTTCACGAGGCCAGCGTCTGGCTCGACGACCTGAACAATCGTCCCGAACAGTGCGCTATCGTCTCAAAGGCCACCTATATCAACTGCGACCCCAAGACGATCCTCGGCCGACTGCAGGGCCAGCTCGACTACGGCGACGGTCGCAAGGTTCAGGACGAGTTCTACATGCACTTCAGCAAACGCAACTGCAACTACCCGCAGCCCAAATACGCCAAGTGGTTTCTTTCCCAGTACCGTCGTTGGGGCCTCGTCACCGGCACACCCGACTACGAAGGCGTCGCAAAACGAGTCATGCGCAACGATATCTACGAAGAAGCCATGAAGGAAATCGGCGTCGCCCATGGCGGCCTCAACAACGACGCCGAAACACTCTTCGACGGCGCGACCTTCAATCCAGCCGAACCTGAAGCCTTCGCCAAAAGCTTCGCCGTACACAGCATGAAGGGCTGAGCCTGCCCATGAACGCCAGCCAGACATCCCGCATGACCTTCCTACACGCCCTGCTGCTCCCCGCAGTCTGGCGCAAGGCCGCCCCGATCGGACTCGCAATCGGTCTTTTGCAGGCGGCGGTGAATCAGGGCGACCACTGGCTGCGCCACGAGATTGATTCCACTATCATCATCAAAAGCATCCTCTCACCACTCATAGGTTTGAGGCTCGCAGTCATTTCCGCCGCTGCATCGCACCAGAAGAGCCCGGAAAAACCATCTACTTCATGAAAAGCAACAAACTCGACTGGCTCATTCTGCCCATCATCGGCATCCTGATCGTTCTGGGCACCTGGCACGCCGTCGCGGGCAAAAAAGTCATTACCAGGGACGCCTCGGGAGAAATCACGAGCGAGGTCCGCAAGGGATTGATCCCGGCGTTGCCCAATATCGTCGAAACCTGGGACTCGTGCAAACTCTACATCCTGGAACCGTTCGCCAAGCGCGGCGAAATGGACCAGGGCATTTTACGATTCACCCTGTATTCGCTCGGCTTGGTCGCAGTCGGCTACTCCATTGCTCTCATCGTGGGTGTACCGATTGGTTTTTGTCTCGGCCTGTCGCCGACCTTTGCAAAAATGTTCGACCCGCTCATCCAGATTTTGCGCCCGGTCTCGCCGCTTGCCTGGCTGCCGCTCGGGCTCGTTATCTTTCTCGAAGCAGGCAAGGAGGCGGGAACACTCGCCGCGCTTTTCACCATCGCCATTTGTTCGATGTGGCCGACCGTGCTCAATACCGCCGTCGGCGTGCGGGCCGTCCCACAGGACTATCTCAACGTCGGCCGCGTGCTCAAACTCTCACGCACCAAAACGCTCTTCAAAATTCTCATACCAGCCACCCTGCCCTACATGTTCACCGGTTTCCGGTTGAGCCTTGGTATTGCCTGGCTGGTTATTGTGGCAGCCGAGATGCTCACCGGCCGCCCCGGCGTTGGCGGCTTCCTCTGGCAGGAATATAACGCACTCATCTACGAGCACATCATCCTGTCGATTATCATTATCGGCCTGGTCGGTTTCATTCTCGATCGCTTGATGAGCGTGGTGGAGCGGCGCTTCAAATCCACCCTCTAACCGAACCCGAGTATTGAGCCAATCCTCACCGATCCATCCCGCTTGAATACGCCCGCCAAAAACGCTTCGTCCACCGAACTCGCCTTCGGCTTCATGGCTCTCACGGATGCCGCGCCACTCATCGTCGCCCACGCACAGGGTCTGTTTCGCGAACAGGGACTGAACGTCACGCTCTGTCGTGCATCCAGCTGGACGGCTCTGCGCGATGCCGTCAACCAAGGCGAAACTCACGCCGCCCAGATGCTCTTCAGCATGCCGGTCGCCTCCGCCTGTGGCCTGCTCGGCCTTCACCAGAAACCGCTCATCGTCCCCTGGGTGTTAAACCGCAACGGGCAGGCCATCACGCTGCACCATTCATACAAAGGAAGGGTTGGCGCAGACGCAAAAGCACTCCGCACCGCCGCCATCGAAGGTCGCGACAGCGGACGTCCGCTCGTATTCGGCCACACACTACGCGTCGGCACCCACGCACTTTGGCTCCGCTACTGGCTGGCCGCTGGCGGCATTCATCCGGGCAACGACGTCGCGCTCATCACCGTGCCGCCCGCACAGATGGTTTCTAACCTGCGTTCCGCCCGGATGGATGGCTTCTGTGCCGGTGAACCGTGGAACGCACGCGCCATCGTAGACGAACTAGGCTACACCGCCATCACCTCGCAGGAAATCTGGCCCGACCATCCCGAAAAAGTTTTCGCTTTCACCGAGGAATTCGCTACTCAGCACCCGGCCACCGTCGTTGCCTCTCTCAAAGCTCTTTATCAGGCGGGCGTCTGGTTGGACAACCCGCTCAACCGCACCGAAGCCGCCGCGCTCCTCGCCCGGCCCGAGCATCTCGATTGCGACCCGGCCTGGATCGCAGCGCGTCTCGGTGAAACGATCACCTATGGCGATGGTCGCACGGCGCCTAACACCCATCCCATGACCTTCTCGCTGGGCAACGCCAACCGACCGCGCATCAGTCACGCGATTTGGTTCTTGACGCAGTTTCGGCGTTGGGGACTGCACTACGGAGCACCAGACTATGCCAAAATCTCCGAGCGCGTCATCCGCGCAGACTTCTTTGAAACCGCGATGGGGGAGATTGGCGTGACCTTGCCCAGCCCACACGACGGACCGGAGACATTGTTTGACGGCAAGGTCTTCGATCCCACCCGGCCTGAGGTCTATGCCAGCAGCTTTAGCCTGCACAATCTCATCAACTGAACGGGAACATCTGCAAAATGGCTTTTCTCGAAATCAAAAACGCTTCCAAAACCTACACCACCGGCAAAGCCCGCACGGAGGTATTGGCCGATATCAACCTTGAGATTAATGAAGGCGAGTTCGTGGCCATCGTTGGCTACTCGGGTGCAGGCAAAAGCACCCTCATCAATCTCATAACCGGCCTGGTCAAAACTGACACCGGCAGCGTTTTGCTTGAAGGCAAACCCGTGACCGGCCCCGGGCCCGACCGCGGCATTATTTTCCAAAACTACTCGCTCCTCCCCTGGCTCAGCGTCTTCGAGAACATTGCCCTTGCCGTCGACCAGGTCTTCTCCAGCTGGCCAGAGGAAGAACGTCGGGAACACATCGAGCGTCACATCGCGATGGTCAAACTTACGCCCGCCCGCGACAAAAAGCCGCATGAACTTTCTGGTGGCATGCGCCAGCGTGTCAGCGTCGCGCGCACACTAGCGATGAATCCGCGCATCCTGCTCATGGACGAACCCTTCGGTGCGCTCGATGCGCTCACCCGTGGGACGCTCCAGCGGGAGACATTACAGATCTGGGAGTCCGATAAGAAAACGGTGGTGCTCATCACCAACGATCCCGACGAAGCCATCCTCATGGCCGATCGCGTCATCCCGCTCACTGCCGGCCCTCGTGCCACGCTTGGGCCCAGCATTCCGATTATGCTTCCCCGCCCGCGCAATCGCGCCGAGCTGAACGAAAACTATGACTTTAAACAGATCCGCGCCGAGGTGATCGACTATCTGCTCAAGGCAACCAACCGCAACCGCCACAAGACCACCCAGTCGCTTATCCTGCCCGACATCGAACCCGAAGACATCAGCAGAGGAAATTACATCGGTCCCAAACGCCGCCCCGTTCGCCGCAGTGAAATCAAAGAGGAGACCGTCGGAACGCCATGAGTGCCTACCTGGAAATTTCCCGCCTCAGCAAATCTTACCCGACACCCAAGGGTCCCGCCGTCATCGTCAAGGACTTCGACCTCAAGGTCAAAAAAGGCGAATTCGTCTCCATCATCGGCCACTCCGGTTGCGGAAAAAGCACGGTGCTTATGATGGTGGCCGGTCTGACTCCGCTCACCAATGGAGGCATTATCCTTACCGGCAAAGAGCTCGATGGCCCAGGCCCGGACCGCGGCATCGTCTTCCAGTCTCCCTCATTGCTCCCGTGGCTCACCGCCATCGAAAACGTGATGATCGGCGTCGATCAGGTTTTTTTTACCGCCACAAGTGAGGAACGTCGGTTGATCGCCAAATATTATCTGACGGTTGTTGGTCTCGGCGACTCCATGGATAAAAAGCCCGCCGAGCTTTCGCAGGGGATGCGCCAGCGCGTAGGCATCGCCCGTGCTTTCGCGCTCAAACCGAAGATGCTGCTTCTTGACGAACCATTCGGCATGCTCGACTCGCTCACTCGCTACGAGCTGCAGCAGGTGCTCGTGGACCTTTGGCGCAAAAACCAGATCACCGCCCTCATGGTCACCCACGACGTGGACGAAGCGATTTTCCTCTCCGACCGCATCGTCTGCATGACCAACGGACCTGCCGCTGAGGTCGGCGAAATCATCGAGGTAAAATTTCCTCACCCGCGCAACCGCAAGGCCATCATGGAACATCCCGACTACTACAAGTTGCGCGAACAGCTCATTTCCTTCCTCGAGCACCGCTCACACCTGCGTCCCTCTTCACCACCGCCTTCGACCGCGCCGACTGACCATCTTCAAGCAGCGGTCTAGCTCCGATTTCAACCGGCAACACTGAGCCGGACTCGAATCGGATCACGATTTATCGCCCACACGCCTCACGCCAGAGGCGCCAGGGCTTTGCCTGCCCCGCTGCATCACTCTCAGCCGAACTAACAACCACACACCATGACAAACACACTTCGCGCCTTCCTGATCCTGCCAGCTGTGCTCGCCATAACCCAGCTCCACGCCCAGTACGCACCGCCACCACCTCCGCGCCCGTTCCCTGGCTTCGTAAACGAATATTTGCGGGCCACTGACCCCTATATGGCCGCCTGGGACATTGGCGTAAACATCCGTGCCCGCGTCGAGGCCAAGGATAATGCTGGCATTACTTACTCCGGCCAGAACGCCGATTTCCGCGACACGGGCAACGGTTTCAACAACGACAACAACAACAGCTATTATTTAACCCGCATCATGCCACGCGTCGGTTACACCGCCAAATGGTATGCTTTTCTCGTCGAGGGCCGAAGCAGCATTTCCTATCGTGATGAACGCGGTGATCAGCGTGTTGCGGCCGATGCCAATAAACCCGGCCACGCTCTCGCCGAAAACGACTACGACCTCAACCTTCACCAGGCCTATTTCTTCTTGGGGAATCACAAAGAGTTTCCGCTCTCACTTAAAATGGGCCGGCAGGAACTCGTTTATGGCGACCAGCGTACACTCGGACATTTCCGCTGGAATAACAACGCGCGCACCTTTGATGCCGCGAAGGTTCGCTGGCAGAACTCCCTCTTCGGGGTCGACGTCTTCACCGGTGGACTCGTTTACAACGACAACCTCAACTTCAACCACTCACACATTTCCGCCGATCATTTTTCGGGAATTTATTTTAACTTCCCGACAATCCCCGCCGTATCCACCGACGCCATCGTCGAAGCCTATCTCTACTCACGCAACGTCACGGCCGCCAGCGCGAGGGTCGATGTCGACCCAAACGGAAATCCTTACGCCGGCGTCGCCGCACCCTTTCGCAACCCAGGCAAACAGGACCTCTATACCGCGGGCCTTCGTATCAAATCGAAACCGCTTGCATACGGCCCCTGGGACTACGGCGTAGAGCTTATGCATCAGTTCGGCAATCGCGCCACGACAGGTCCGACGGCATTGTCGGCCGCGGTTGCCTCGGCGACGCGCCTTCGTCAGGACGCCTACGCCGCCGCGCTTCAGGGCGGATACACTTTTACGGACAGCGCCTGGCAGCACCGCCTCGGCCTCACCTACAGTTACGCCTCGGGTGACAAAAGTTCAACCGATGGCAAGAGCCAGACATTCCAGAACCTTTTCGCCACGACGCACCTGTTTTATGGATACATGGATCTCAACAGCCTTCAGAATCTCCACGATTTTCGTCTGGCCTATACCTTCAAACCTAAGCCCACCATCAGCGTCGCACTCGAAGCTCATGCCCACTACCTTGATCGAACCACCGACAGTTGGTACAACGTCGCCGGCGTAGCCCGCGCTGGTGGCGCCGCCAACGCCGGCACCGGTTACGCTATCAGCCCAAACTTCAGCCGCGAACTCGGCAAAGAAATCGATCTCGTAACCGGTTGGGCCTTCACGCCGAGTGCCCAGATCGAACTGGGGCTGAGCCATTACTTCCGCGGCAACTACATCAAACAGTCGCTGAGCACCGTCGGCTCAAAGGATGCCGGCTACGTCTATTTGCAGGTAACGTTGAATCTCTAGATCTCGCGTTCTAACCGCAAAAGTCTCTCTCAGGCCGGCCGCTTCACTGGGCGCCGGCCTTTTTTTGGCCAAAATCCGTTCCGACGATACGGCCCCATAATGATGAATAGCTCTCATCATTTAGATTAGAACTTTGAACCGTATTTTTCGTTCACCACGACCTGCTGGCACAAGGGACGCTATCAGAAAGCCACGTTCCATGCCTGCACCCAATCCCAACAACGAGCTCGCCGCCGCGCCTTTCACGCCCGCACAGAAGGAGTACTTGCAGGGCTTTATGGCTGGCGCGATGGCTTCGGGTGCCTTCCCTTTTGTCGGGACGACTGGTTCTGGACAATTGACCGCCACCCCAAGCGCAGCCCATTCAGGCAATCTCGCCGCGCCCGCTGAATCGACTGTTTATGGCACGCCGATCGAAGATCTTTGCAAAGAGGAGCGCTGGAAGCTCGACGAAAACCCGCTCGACGCCTGGGAGCGAATCCTACACCACGCGCAGACCGACAAAGCTCCCGATGCAGAGCATAACTACCGCTTTCGCACGCATGGGATCTTCTACGTCGCGCCCACCCAGGACAGCTACATGGTCCGTTTGCGCATTCCGGCCGGAGAGCTTGACTCGCACCAGTTGCGCGGACTCGCCTTCATCGCCGACGACCTCGGTGGCGGTTACTCACACATCACTACCCGCGCCAACTTGCAGATGCGCGAGTTCAAGCCCCGGTCCGTGGTCGAACTACTCACCAGAGTTCAGGACCTCGGCCTCACTGCTCGCGGCGCGGGCGCTGACAACATCCGCAACATTACCGCCTCGCCTGATTCGGGTTTTGCGCCCCACGAGCTGATCGACGTTCGTCCGCATGCACGCGCGCTGCACCATTACATCATCAACAACCGCGACCTGTACGGGCTCCCGCGCAAATTCAACATCGCCTTCGACAACGGTAGCCTCATCAGCGCCGCCGCCGATACCAACGACATAGGCTTCTTCGCCGTCCGGGTCACCGAAAAATCCCTCGCCATCGCATCTGATACAACTCCGACTTCTGGCATCCGGCCTCGAATAGAGCCAGGCATCTACTTCCGAGTGCAGCTCGGCGGCATATCAGGCCACGGCGACTTCGCCCGTGACACCGGCCTGCTGATCAAGCCCTTCGAAGCCGTCGCGGTTGCTGCCGCCATGATTCGCGTCTATCGCGACCACGGAAACCGAACTGATCGCAAGAAGGCACGCCTCAAGTACCTGCTCGCCGACTGGGGCTTCGACAAATTTGTCGCAGAAACCGGTAAACGCCTCTCCTTCCCGCTCGTTCGCCTTCCCCTCGCCGCCTGCGAAGCGCGCCATCCCGTGGACAAACATGGCTGGCTCGGTGTTCGCCGTCAGTCCAAGCCCGAACTTTTCAGTATCGGCATTGGCGTGCCGGTCGGCCGCCTCTCGACCAAACAGATGCGTGCTATCGCCGAACTCGCCGAAAACTACGGCACCGGAGAAATCCGCCTCACCGTCTGGCAGAGCCTCATCATCCCGCACATTCCCGCCGCTTCCGTCGAATCCGTCTGTCGCTCTGTGAAACGCATGGGCTGCTACACCGAAGCCTCGCTCGCGGTCGGCGGCGTTATCGCCTGCACCGGCAGCGCCGGCTGCAAATACGGCAACGCCGATACAAAAGCCTCCGCCGTCGTCCTCATCAAACACCTCGGGGCAAAATTTCCCGAACTCGATCACCCGATCAACATCCACTTCACCGGCTGTGCCAACTCCTGTGCCCAGCACTATTGCGGCGACCTCGGCTTCATCGGCAGCAAACTCGCCAGCGGTACTTCCGGATACAACGTCATCCTCGGCGGCGGCATGGATCAGGAGCAGGGCATTGGCCGCGAGATTTTCCGCAATATTCCCACGACCGAAATCCTCTCGCTCGTCGACCTCATTATCAGCGTTTACCTCGCCCGTCGAGAACGCGGCGAATCCTTCGTGCAGTGGTCGCGCCGTCACTCAGTCAAGGAACTCCAGGAATTCTTCTCTTCCTGATTTGCCGACCAATCTAAAATCGGCAGTCCAAAATCCAAAATTTCCAATGTCCGTTCCGCTCATTCCCGACACCGCACCTTTTAGCGCCGAACAGCGCGCCTGGCTCAACGGTTTCTTCGCCGGCATGTTTTCTCGCAGCCCGCATGGTGGACCCGCCGCTCCCGCCCTGACCGCACTCACGCCGCTCACCATCCTCTTCGCCTCGCAGACCGGCACCGCCGAACGCCTCGCCAAGAAGGCAGCCAAGCTCGCCGGGAAACGCGGCTTCGCCCCCACGCTGCTCGACGCCGCCCAGGCCTCAGTCGAGAAACTCTCGCAGGAAAACGCCGTCCTTCTCGTCGCGTCCACCTATGGTGAAGGCGAAGCACCCGACAGCGCCAAGCCCTTGCTCAACGCCCTGCGCGACACCTCTGGTACGCCCTTTGCCAAGCTGCGCTATAGCCTCTGCGCGCTGGGCGATTCCAAATACCCAAGGTTCTGCCAGGCCGGAAAAGATTTCGACCAGCACCTCGAAAAACTCGGTGCTCGCCGCGTCGGCGAACGCGTCGAATGCGACGTTGGCCAGGACGAAAAGTACACCGCCTGGCTCGATGCCGCCCTCTCCGGCTTTGCCGTCACCGCCACGCCACGTGCACCCGCCGACATCGTTGAGGAGGAGGACGACGATGAACCTAAACCTTTTCTTGCACCTATCCTGGCCGTCAAACGCGTAACCAGCGATGGCTCTGCCAAAGAAGTTAACCACGTTGTCTTCTCACTCAAAGACTCAGGCCTCAGTTACACCGCAGGTGACGCGCTCTCCGTCCTGCCCGTCAACGATCCTGCGCTCGTCACCGATATGCTCGGCGTCCTCGGTTGCGACGGCGAAGAAGCCGTGCTCACGTCCTCCGGCGAAGTCTCCCTACGCCACGCGCTCTCTACTGTCTACGACCTCGGCAAACCCACGGCCGAACTACTCGCCTTGCTCCAGGTCACGACGACGACGCCTCCGCACCACGTCATCGACGCTTTGCGGGCAACACCAACCGCCAAGCCCAAAGCCGCTGCTTTGATCGCCACGTTGAAAAAGCTTCAGCCGCGGCTCTACTCGATTTCCTCCTCGCCCGCGGCTCATCCCGGCGAAGTTCACCTCACCGTCGGAGCCGTGCGCTATGAAGTAGCCGAACGGCGCCGCGACGGCGTTTGCTCGACATTCCTTGCCGACCGCGCCCTCTCCGCCGGGCAGGTTCTCATCGGCGTCCATCCGAACAACAGTTTTCGCCTACCCGAAAATACCGACACACCTGTCATTATGATCGGGCCCGGCACCGGCATTGCTCCATTCCGCGCCTTTCTCGAAGCGCGTGCCGCAACTAACGCCAAGGGTAAAAACTGGCTCTTCTTCGGCGACCAGCACGAGAAAAGCGATTTTCTCTACCGCGACGAAATCCTCGCCTGGCAGTCCTCCGGCTTGCTCACCCGCCTAGACCTCGCGTGGTCACGCGATCAGGCCGAAAAAGTTTACGTGCAGCATAAAATCCTCGCCGCCGCCGCGGAACTCTGGAGTTGGCTGGAAAACGGCGCGCACCTCTACATCTGCGGCGACGCTTCACGCATGGCAAAGGATGTTCACAACGCGCTTCTCCAGGTCGCGCAGACCGCCGGTAGCCTCACGCCCGAGTCCGCCGCCAAGTATTTCGAAACACTCCAGACCGCCAAACGCTACCTACGCGATGTCTATTGAGATGCCACCAGCACCTTCGACACGGCCAGGTGCTGAGGGCACCCTTGCCTCCTTCCTCAGCGAACTGCTGCTCGAACAGCAGCGCCTCCAGACTCCTGTCGCCCGCTTTGCCGCGCTCCACGAACACGGGCTCGCGAGCCCTGCGACCCGCCCGCTCATTCCTCTGACCGCCCCCAGCCCGGGAGAACAGTACGCCTTCGAAGTTGATCTCGACGCCTGCTCCGGATGCAAAGCCTGCGTCTCCGCCTGTCATTCGCTCAACGGCCTTGATGAAAACGAAGCCTGGCGTGACGTCGGTCTGATCCACGGCGGCACAACCGCCGCTCCCTACCAGCAGACCATCACCACCGCTTGTCACCATTGCACCGACCCCGCCTGCCTCAACGGCTGCCCCGTCGTCGCCTACGAAAAAGACCCGATCACCGGCATCGTGCGCCACCTCGACGACCAGTGCATCGGTTGCAGCTACTGCATCCTGAAATGCCCGTATGATGTTCCCAAATACAACGAACGTCTCGGCATCGTCCGCAAATGCGATATGTGCCAGCAGCGTCTCGCGGTTGGCGAAGCGCCTGCCTGCGCTCAGGCCTGCCCCACCCACGCCATCAGCATCATCAAAGTTATCACCTCGTCCGCCAATACCGACTTTCTCTCCGCTGCGCCAGCTCCTCACTACACTCGCCCAACCACTGCATACATCACCAAGCGCGAAATCCCGGCCAACGTCACCGCCGCGGACGCCAACACACTCTACGTCCAGCACGCCCACGCCCCGCTCGTCGCGATGCTCACCCTCACCCAGCTCGCCGTCGGTCTCCTGACCACCGCCACCCTCTTTCCCCTCCCTTCTGAGCTCACTCGCTTATCCTTCTCCATGAGCTTTATCCGATCGTTTGTCACGTATTACGTGACAAACTTTTCGGACCATATCGCGCAGCTGGGAGGCCTTGGCCTGCTCTTTGCAGGACTCAGTGCGAGCGTGCTACATCTCGGACAGCCCACGCGTGCCTGGCGGTTTTTTCTCGGCTTACGCACGTCCTGGCTCAGTCGTGAGATTCTGGTTTTCAGCATCTTCGCCCCGTTGGCGCTTGAAACGTTCGCGCTCCCTGAATCCGGAATTTTGCGCGCGTCCGTCGTCATAATCGGCTTTGTCGGGGTCGCCTGTTCAGCCATGATCTACATCGATACGCGCCGCCGCTTCTGGGCGCCGTTACCGACCAGTATCCGCTTCCTCGGCACCGCAATTATCGCCGCTCTGCTACCGATCCAGCCACCAGCTGCCATTACCCTGCTCCTTATTAAGCTCAGTTTTGAAATTTACCAGTCGGTCGGCGCCAGCAACTCCGCACGAATCCTGCGCGGCCCACTACGGCCGGCACTGGCGCTCCGCTTCTTCCTCGCCGCAGCGTCGATTGCAACCTTGATCGCGGGACAGTCGCTCGCCGCATTCGCCCTCTTTGCGGCCGGCGAGCTCGTCGAACGCGTTTTGTTCTTCAAAGCCGTGGATTCGCCTAAAATGCCAGGCCATCCGGTTTCGCCATGAATGCCGCCATCGACCGGCTGCTCCACGCCCGCCTGGGAGACATGACTACTGAACTCACGCAGCAGCCCGGCGATCTCGGCAATCTGCCCGCACGCCTGACGCCAACTTCAACCGCAACGTCCATCTGCGGTTATTGCAGTACCGGCTGTTCACTCAAAATCCACCTCGATGCCTCAGGCCAGGCCATCAATCTCACACCCAACAAAGACTATCCGGTCAACCTCGGCATGGCCTGCCCGAAAGGGTGGGAAGCACTGACGCCGCTCGCCGCGCCCGATCGTGTAACCACCCCGCTGCTGCGCAATCCCGCCACCGGCAAACTTGAACCGGTCGACTGGCCAACCGCCCTCGGCGCCTTCGTAGACAACTTTAAGGGCATTCAGTCGCGCCACGGTCCCGCGGCCCTTTCCTTACTCAGCACCGGACAGATCGTAACCGAGGAAATGGCTTTTCTTGGCGCTCTCGCTAAGTTCGGCATGGGCATGCTGCACGTGGATTCCAACACCCGGCAGTGCATGGCCACCGCCCACGTTGCCTACAAACAGTCGTTCGGCTTCGACGCGCCGCCTTTTACCTATGCCGATTTCGAGGAAAGCGACACGCTCGTCTTCGTCGGCGCCAATCCTTGTATCGCGCATCCGATCATGTGGCAGCGGGTGAAACGCAACCGGCACAATCCGCGCATCATTGTGGTCGATCCGCGACGGAGTGAGACTGCGATGCAGGCCACGTTGCACCTCGCGCCCTATCCGAAGAGCGACATCTCGCTGTTCTACGGCCTCGCCCGCGAACTCATTCGTCGCGACAAGATCGATCGCGCCTTCGTCGCCGAACATACGCGCAGCTTCGAAGAATTCGCACTCTTCGTCGATGCCTTCACGCCCGACCGCGTCACCCGCGAAACCGGGATCCCAGCCGAAACCCAGCGTGAGCTAGCCGACCTTATCGCCAGCGGTAAGCGCGTTTCCTATTGGTGGACCATGGGCGTCAACCAGAGCCATCAGGCCACTCGCACGGCACAGGCGCTGATCAATCTCGCCCTTATTACCGGTCAGATCGGCCGCCCCGGCACCGGCGCAAACTCCATCACCGGCCAGTGCAATGCGATGGGTTCGCGCCTCTTTGGCAACGCGACGTCATTGCTCGGCGGATACGACTTCACCCATGCTGCGCACCGCGCTCGCGTCGCCGATGTGCTCGGCATCGACCCCGCCGTCATCCCCAATGACAAGAGCCTTGCCTACGATCAGATCCTCGACGCTGTTGACCGCGGCGAGATTCGCGGTCTTTGGATTATCGCCACCAACACCGCGCACTCGTGGATTAACCAGCGCAGTTTTCCCGAAGTGCGCAAGAAGCTCGATTTCCTCGTCGTGCAAGACATGTACGCCACGACCGAAACCGCTCAGATGGCCGATCTCGTGCTGCCCGCTGCCGCCTGGGGCGAAAAGGAAGGGGTGTTCATCAACAGCGAGCGTCGCCTCGGCGTCGCGCGCAAAGTCTCCCGTGCGCCCGGACTCGCCCTCAGCGATTTCGCGATTTTCCAGCTGATCGCTCAGGCCTGGGGCTGCGGCGAAATGTTCGCCCGTTGGTCCTCACCTGCCGCCGCGTTCGATCTCATGCGCGAACTCTCGCGGGGTCAGCCATGCGACTTTACCGGTATCCGCGACTACGATCACATCGAAGAATCTGGCGGCATCCAGTGGCCCTTCACGGAGCGCGATGCGCTCCTAATGCAGAATAATGAATGCAGAATGCAGAATGGAGAACAGGTCCCAACCTCCGTGCCATCCGCCCATTCATCATTCACCATTCATCATTCTGCATTAGACGCGTCAGCGTCGCAGCGGCGCCTCTTCGCCGACGGGCGCTTTTTCACACCCGACGCCCGCGCGATCTTCCTTTTCGACGAACCGGTTCCTCTTCCTGAACCAACCGATAGCAACTACCCTTTCCTGCTCCTGACCGGTCGCGCCTCGTCTGCCCAGTGGCACACGGGCTCACGCACCAATAAGAGCGCCGTCCTGCTAAAACTCGCCTCACGCGCGCACGGCTTGGAGATCAACCCTTCCGATGCCGAACGCCTCGGTATCACCAGCGGCTCCAAAGTCACCATCACTTCACGCCGCGGCCAGGCCACCGCCATCGCCTTCGTTACGCCAATCGTTTCCCCCGGCCAGATTTACATGGGCATGCACAGCCCCGAAGTAAACCGCCTGACCTTCCCCTCCTTCGACCCGCACTCCCGCCAGCCGGGCTACAAAGCCTGCGCTGTCAACATCTCTCTCCTATAACCACTGCCCCAATGACACATCATCTCCCCGTGCAGCGTTCACGGTCACTCGATTTTGTCATTTAATAGATGACAAACGGCTGTAACTCACCGCCAATTTATCGCTACTTTTCATACTTATGAATCCAATAACTTGTCATTTAATAGATGACATAACACCGTGCTACACCTAATAATGACAGTCCTCAGGTGAATTCCAGTTGGCGAAAAGTGGGCGCTCGCCCGGTGCCACCGGCACACATTCCGCCAAACCCTCCTGCTCCAAACGTCGGATCAATTTTTGCAGCGAGTAGTCACCTGCTTCCAATGCCCGTTGAACTTCGGCCAGCGCTTCCTTCGGGTATACGGCAACCAAAGGTTCGAACGAACCATTTATTACCGGTACAACACCGCGTGCCGCCTGCGTCTGAGACAGGAGCCCCCGCAAATATTTCGGTGTCATCGCCGGTAAATCCACGGCCAGCACCACGCACCGTTGTTCCTGGGCGGCTGACAGGCTCGTGTGCAATCCACCCATCGGCCCACAACTGTCCTGCACGTCTAAAATCTCGCGCGCGTCCGGAAGGCCGTAGGTTTTTCCGTTTCCAACCGAAACCAAAATTTCGGCTGCACCGGTTTCGCGCAGCGTTGCCACCGCCTGCTGGAGCAGTGTTCGTCCATTCGGCAGCGTCAGCAGCGCCTTGTCGCGGCCCATGCGTGTCGATCGTCCACCCGCAAGGACCACACCTGTGAAAGCAACTTTCGCCTTACTCACGATGGAACACTCCGTCCGTAACGATCTTGCAACGCAAGCCGCCACGACCTTTCAGCCACTCCTCCGCGCCGGAACCAACCGCCTGATCCATCCAGTAACACGGCTTACACTCGCCCATCCCTTCCAGCGTCACACCTTGCAACTCGAACTGTTTCCCGATCAGTGCGTCCAGATCGATTCCCTCCACCAACACGTTTCTTCGCAACGTCGCCGGCGAAAGCTCAGGCTTGCCCTGCTCGGCCCGAAGCTTCTCAAACACCTCCCACGCAAACAACGTAACTTGGCCCTTGTAGTTCTCTTTGAAATCAAAAAAACGATCACCGCGCAGTCCCCGTCCCGCTACGCATTCGACCTGCTCCACCTCCACGATGGCATGTTCGCCCGCCGGCTGGCCGTTGTGGCCAAAATAGTTATGGCCAGGCGAAATGAAGAGGTGGCGCAGTCGCGACATGACGACTTATCTTGATCCAAGTCATCCTCGATCGGCAACTCTAGTTGCGCGAAATAACTTCTCCTGTAATCAAGTTCTTGCCCATGCGTGTCCTCTTCTTTGCACAAATCCGACAAGCCCTCGGCACCACCGCGGTCGAGCTGACCACCGGTGATGTTGACGTCGCGCAATTCTGGCAAATTTTGAACGCGATGTATCCCCTGCTGGCTCAATATCAGGCGCGGGTGCGACTGGCCCGCAACGGCGAGTTTGTGGGCAACGATGCCCGCTTCACCAACGCAGATGAAATCGCCCTGATCCCGCCGGTATCCGGAGGTTGAAAATGGACACGCTGGTCGCCCTTTCTTTGCAACCGTTGGAGAACCATCCCTCCCTGCATGAGCCTGCCTCCGAACATTCCGGAGCCGTCGTGGACTTCAAAGGCATCGTTCGACGTGACGAAGCTGGCAGCCCAATCGAGGCACTCGAATACGAAGCCTATCAGCCCATGGCGGAAACCATGATGCAGCGCATCGCGACCGAGCTCGGCGCACAACATCCCTGCGATCACGTGTTGATTCTGCATCGCATCGGCATCGTTCCGGTCGGAGAGGCAGCGATCATTATTCGCGCCACGGCCAAGCATCGCGCGGAAGCTTTCGCGCTCGTTTCAGGCTTCATGGATCGGCTCAAGCAGGACGTGCCCATCTGGAAAGTACGCGGCGTGCCCATCAACCCAAACCTAGCCTCCGCACCCAAATGACAGCAGATCGCACTCAGCCGCCCGGATTTCTGGAGGTTCTGACCATCGTTGAGGCAGCCTGCCAGCCGCTCCCGACCGAACGCGTCTCGCTCGCCAACGCAGCTGGCCGCGTCTTGCGTGAAACCATAACTGCGCCCGAGGACCAACCGGCATTTCCCCGCTCCGCCGTCGATGGAGTAGCCATCCGCCTCGACGATTCGTCCGAAAACTTCGTGATCGTCGACGATATCCGCGCTGGCGACTGGCGCTCCCGTCAACTTCAACTCGGTGAGGCTGTCCGTATCTCCACCGGTGGCGCGCTACCCGGTGAAGGCCTGCAAGTCGTCATGATCGAAGACGTGGAATTCTCCGCCAACCGGTGTCACGTAAAAGAGCGTGGCACCGAAACACATATTCGGGTCCAGGGTGAAGATGTGCGCCGCGGAGAAATTCTTCTCGCTTCCGGCAGCGTACTCACCGCTGGCGCGATTTCGCTTCTTGCAGGCATCGGCCACACCGAGCCACTCATCACACGGCAGCCGGAAATCATTCATTTCACCACCGGTGACGAACTCGTGCCGGCCCGGGGCAAACCGGGCCCGGGCCAGATCCGCGATTCCAATACACCGCTTGTCGCCGCGTTCTTCCAACAGCTGGGTATCACGGTCATCCATCATCATCTGCCTGAAAATCCTGAGCAGACAAAAGCCGAGCTCGTCGGGCACTCGGCCGAAATCAATGCGGCGGATATTCTGATTTTTTCAGGCGGCGCCAGCGTTGGCGCGCATGATCACACATCGCGGCTATTAGAAATGCTTGGCTTCGAGCTCAAAATCCGAGGCACGCGCCTACGCCCGGGAAAACCCCTGCTCTTCGCCTCCTCCGGTAAACACCTCGCCTTCGGCCTGCCGGGCAATCCGCTTGCCCACTTTGTCGGTCTGCTTGGGTTCGTTCGTGCAGCGATCGCAAAGCTCACCGGCACCACTGCGCCAGGACTTCAGCCCGCCAGCCTCTCCTCGCCGCTCCAGGCCGGTGGAAATCCACGCGAGACTCTCTGGCCAGCCAGCCTGAGCCTGCGCGATGGCATGCTTTCAGCCGAACCACTACGCTGGAGCAACTCAGGCGACCTCGCCACGCTTGCGCGCAGCAATGGACTGATCCTCCTCGCGCCGGGCACCGACTTACTCAATCAGTCTACCCGGATTAACGTCCTGCCGTGCGCATTCTTCCCATGAAAGAAAAACGACAACGCTCCCGTGCAACCGAACTCTCTCATATCGATGCTCAAGGCAACGCCCGCATGGTCGCCGTTGGCGCAAAACCCGTCCAGTATCGCATCGCCACCGCACGCGGAAAACTCGTCTGTCTGCCTGCCACGATTCGCCTGCTGAAACGTCGCGCGTTGCCCAAGGGCGACGTCCTCACGGTCGCGCAGGTTGCCGGCGTGCAAGCCGTCAAGAGCACCGCAGCGCTCATCCCGCTCTGTCACCCGTTGCCGCTCAGTCACATTGAAATTTCGTTCAGCGTGCGCACCTCATGGATCGAGGTTACTTGCACGGTCGAAACCCACGCGCAAACCGGCGTTGAAATGGAAGCGCTCACCGGCGTTTCCGTGGCGGCACTGACGTTATACGATATGTGCAAGGCCGTGGACAAATCGATGTCGATCGACGACGTTCGCGTCATCGAGAAAATCAAAAAATGAAAATTGGCCGCATCACTGTCAGCGACCGGGCTTCAGCCGGAATCTATGCCGACCTGGGCGGTCCGGAGATCGAACGCCTGCTGCGCGAAAACCTCGGTCCAGGCCACGAATTTGTGGTCGCCGTCATCCCCGACGAACAAGATCGCATCACGGAAACGTTGCGCCTCTTCACCCGCCAGGAAGGTTGCGCGCTCATTGTGACGACCGGCGGAACCGGTGTGACGCCACGCGATGTAACACCCGAGGCCACCCGCGCCGTATTGGACAAAGAACTACCCGGCTTCGGAGAGGCCATGCGCATGGGAAATTTCGAGCGCGTGCCGACCTCAATTCTTTCTCGCGCCACCGCCGGCGTCCGCGGCCAGTCATTGATCATCAATCTCCCCGGCAAGCCCAAGGCCATCGGCGAATGCCTCGGCCTCCTCATGCCCGCCATCCGCGAAGCGCTCGCCCATTTGCAGGGCCACGATCCGCATAAAGCCGAACCTTCAGCCGCCGGTAAATAACACAAATGGATACGCACGGACGCATCGTCGATTACCTTCGCATATCGGTTACAGACCGCTGCAATGAGCGCTGCACCTACTGCATGCCCGAAGGCTATAAAGGCTGGGAGCAAAAAGCCGATCACCTCACGGCCGATGAGATCATCCGCGTCGTGCGCGCCGCCACCGGTCTCGGCTTTCGCAAATTCCGACTGACCGGCGGCGAACCACTCGTTAGGCGCGATCTGGTTGAGATTGTTCGCGCGATTTCGGTGCTCCCCGGCGTTGACGTAGTGGGTCTCTCGACCAATGGCACACGCCTGGCTCCGCTGGCTGACAGCCTCAAATCCTCCGGCCTGCGCACCGTCAACATCAGCCTCGATACGCTCGACCCGCAGCTTTATCGACGCGTCACCGGCGGCGACGTCGCTACGGTGCTCACCGGTATCGACGCGGCCATCGCAGCCGGCTTCGAACGCATCAAGCTCAACTGCGTGCTGATGCGCGGCGTCAACGAATCCTCCCTCTGGCCGTTGGTTTTGTATGCCGCCGAACGCCACCTGCCACTGCGCCTGATCGAGCTCATGCCTCTAACCAAGGCCGATGTTTTTGGCAGCGCGTCTTTCCTTTCCGTCGAAAACGCGATGCGCATCCTCGGCGAACACGACGAACTCATACCACAACCCGATGCCCGCATCGGCTGGGGTCCCGCAAAATATTACCGCATGGCGAAGACCGGCGCCCTCGTCGGTTTCATCGGCGCGATGACGACCGAGCATTTTTGCGAGACGTGCAACAAGATGCGCCTCACTGCCGACGGCAAAGTCCGCCCCTGCCTAGGCGATGGCCACGAACTCGATCTCCGCGAAACCCTGCGCCAGAGCCAATCTGACGATGCCGTCCGCGCCGTCCTTATCGAAGCGCTGCGCATCAAGCCGCTCGAACACCAGTTCCGCACCCACTACGCCCCCTGCCGCCCCATGACTGCGATCGGCGGTTGAGGCACGTGATGGCGTGACCCGCACAGGCTTTGACCGATATTAAGGCCTACCCATCCCTCGCGCCGAAAAACGGCTCCAAATTTTGCGGGTGAAAGACACCCATCCATTGCCCGAATTTAACGGTCGCGTGGGCATGCTCGCGTTAAGTCCAGCACACCTCCTAGGCCGCT
>Ga0302323_100000856_pt1 | contig 24750 bp, 14 predicted proteins | sample Fen_T0_3_FD_201950 | JGI IMG/M metagenome (GOLD analysis project Ga0302323, IMG submission 201950) | Peat permafrost microbial communities from Stordalen Mire near Abisko, Sweden - Fen_T0_3 | ecosystem: Environmental > Terrestrial > Soil > Wetlands > Permafrost | place: Sweden: Abisko... | reverse complement strand
CTTTCGAGTCGGAGATCACGGTCGACGGGCCCCTGATCAGCGCGGGCCGCCATCCACTGCGCGGCTCGACTCGCGCAGACCGGAATTCGATTTCCAGAGGATTTCCCACCCGGCGCAGGTTCGGATTATGCGCCGGGTCGTACTGGGACATCAGCGATCCCCAGTTGGCACGAAAACGCCGCTCTTCTACCGCGAGTCGCTGGCGGTCCCTGGGCTCGAAGTCGAATCCCCTGGACGCGCCCTCCGTGTGCACGAGCGTGGCGAACGGCGTGAAGACATTTGCGTAGCCGGCCTGCTCCAGCCTCAGACAGAAGTCGACCTCGTTCAGCGACACCGCGAAGCGCTCGTCCATGCCGCCCACGGCCACATATTTGCTTTTCTCGACGGCGATGCAGGCGCCGGCAACAGCGGTGACCTGGTGCCGCGTCCGGCACCATGCTCGGACCAGCGGGTCGTCGGGCCGGAATCCCGCAAGGAAATTGGTCGCGACGCGGTTCACGGCAACCAGCACGCCCGCCGCTTGCACCCGGCCATCCTCGTACAGCAGAAGCGGCCCGACAGCGCCGGTATACGGTCGCTGCGCCAACGCCGCCAGTTCCCGCAGCCAGCCCCCATCGCGCGCGTACGTGTCGTTGTTCAGCAGCACGACGATGCGCTCGCGCGCCTGCGCGACGCCGGCATTGCAAAGCCGGGAAAAATTGAACGCCCCCGGCGCGCCGACGACCCGCGTCGACGCCCGGCTCTCGATCGCCCGGAAGCAGCGCTGGGTTTCGGCGTCGACGGACCCGTTGTCGACGATGACGATTTCGAAGCGCGGCGAAGACGTATTGGCCATCAGCGAGTCGACGCAGCGCATCAGCAGATCGCTGCGGTCGCGGGTCGGAATGACGATCGACACGCCCTCGGAATCCGGCAGCTCCGCATAGCGCAGCCGCGGACCGGCCGACACGGCTGCCTGAACCTTCGCCCCGCGCCGCGCGACCGCCTCCCGCACGGCGTTCACGAGGGCCGGCATGGGCGCCGCGTCGTCCACGGCGGGCGACTCCGGCCAGCGATGCACGAGGACCGCGGGAAAATGCACAATGCACTGGCCGGCGACCCGCCAGGTCGCCTTCACCAGGGCCAGCCATAAGCCGGCGGCGCCCCGCGTTCGATCGTCGATCAGGTCGAGCGCGGTCGGGGCGCGCATCGCGACGGCGGGTCCGGGGTAGTTGGCCTCCAGTATCTGTTCCACGTCCCAGGCCGACTTGAACTCGGGATCGATCCGTTCTCCCCTCGCGTCCAGCGCGTCCTCGTCGGTGTAAACAATGCGGGCGTCCGGCGCCACAGCGACGGTCGCCGCGAGAGAGGCGTTGTATTCGTCGTCAAGCGTCAGCGGGGCGGTGATCCACAAGAGCCACGTCTCCTTCCCGTCGCTTTCCGCCAGGCAGGAGGCAAGCGTGTCCGCAGGTTCCGCAAGCGGCAGCGGCGGCGGCGCGCCCGTTGGCATGCGCGAAGGGCCGTGATCCGCGTCCCGGGCGAAGATCGCCGCACAGGGCAAGGTCTGGCGCGCGAGCGACGCAGCGATTCGGGTGTTAACGCCTGCGCTGCCGCAGTCCACCAGCGCAACGACGCGCAGCGAAGGGCGGCCGATCTCCTCGAGCGACGCAATGCGCATCGCGCTGTGGCGGCGACACCACGACCGATAGCGCTTGCGGGAGATGCCGTGCGGGTGCGCACGGTCCCACGCGGCGAACAGCTCGCCTTCCAGCATCAACGTCGCAGTCCGCCATCCGAACCAGAACAGTCGGCGCGGACTGCGCATGGCATGCGCGAAGCGGGCGCGGATCCGCATGGGCTCAGGCGTGCCGTGCGCGAAGCGCCGCGGCGTCGACGCGGCCATCCGTGAACGTGGCACAGGGTTCCAGCCATCCCGTGCCGGCGAGGGATTCGGGCAGCACGTCGAAATGCCCTGCATAGGCGAGGCGCGAATGCCGGTGGTACTCGCCGGAGGCGTTGTCCCCGACCCCGAGCGCAATCACATAACGGGCGCCGCCCATGTTTGCGTGCAGCGTCCAAACATACTGGCGGCGGGTTCCCGCAGAAGCCGGCGGCGGGCGCAGACTCATGTGGGCGGTGGTGGTGGCCCACAACGAAATGTCGTCGGCGCTCTTCACCTCGATGCCGAAGCAGGGCGCCGCGTTGGCGCGGTTGAACGCCACATCCACGACGATCTGTATCGTCTCTCCACGCGAGAAGCACGTCTTGGCGGCGCCAGCTGCATTCGCGATCGCGACGTTCACGAACTCGGTGGCCGCGGCGTCGACCGTGTCGGCAAGGGCTGCGGGCGCCGCCTCGCCGGCATCCGCCGATGCGCTCGGCGCGGAGGAAGGCGGGATCCCCGGCGCCGGGAAACGGACCGCGATCCCGCCCTCCAAGGTCACGGTATCGTTGGAATAGCGCTCGAGAACCTCGCGGCACGCGCCGTCAGCCACCACCCGTCCGCGATCGAGGTAGACGGCCCGGTTGCAGAATTCGATGATCGTATTGGGCGAATGGCTGACCAGGAGGATGGCCACGCCCGCCTCCTGCATCTTGCGTATGCGTTCGAGGCACTTGCTCTGGAACGGCGTGTCCCCGACGGCAAGCGCCTCGTCTACGATCAGTATATCGGGCGTGACGTGCACGGCCACGGCAAAGGCAAGCCTCACCAGCATGCCGCTGGAGTAGGTCTTGACGGGTTGATCCAGGAAATCGCCGATGCCGGCGAACTCCGCGATGGCGTCGAAGCTCGACTTCATCTCGCTGCGAGAAATGCCGAGGATCGCGCCGTTGAGGAACACGTTCTCGCGGCCAGTGAACTCAGGGTTGAAACCGCTGCCCAGTTCCAGCAGCGCGGCGATGCGGCCGGTCACGGAAACCGATCCTTCGGTGGCGAACAGGGTGCCGGCAACGAGTTGCAGCAGCGTCGACTTGCCGGAGCCGTTGCGTCCGATCACGCCGACCGTCTCGCCGCGCGCAACCACGAGGTCGACGCCGCGCAGCGCCCAGAACTCCCGAAAGTACTGGCGCTTGCCCCGCAGCAGCGTCTGCAGCAGACGGTGGTGCGGCTTCGCATAGATCTCGTACCGCTTGCCGAGGCCAACGAGCCGGATCACCGGCGCCGTCGGTCCCGCCGTGTCAGAGGACATCGGCGAATCCTCTGCGCGTGCCCTGGAACCAGGCATAGCCTGTCCAGGCTACGGCGACCGCCAGCGCTGAATACTTGGCCAGGGCGAGCCAGTCCGGCATCGCTCCCTCGATCAGCACCGCCCGCGCCTGTTCGATAGGCAGTGTGAGCGGTGAAAGCCTGACGACCGAGAGAAACGGTTCATGCAGCGCTTCCACCGGATAGAAGACCGGGCTCACGAACATGAGGACGGCGACCAAGAACGGAACGATCTGGCCGACATCGCGCAGATAGACGCCGAGCGAACAGAGGAACCACGCGAATCCGAGCAGCATGACCGCGAACGGCACGACAATGACCGGCAGCAGCAGCGCGGTCGGCGGGGGCAGTCCACGCGTAAACACGAAGAACGCGAACCAGATGCAGAGACCCACGGCGAAATGGAAGAGCGCGCTCCCCAGCGCGACCGCCGGCAGTATGTCCACGGGAAAAACGACCTTCCGCACCAGGTTGGGCTGGCCCACGATCAGTTGCGGAGCGCGCACGAAGGATTCCGCGAGCAGCCCATGCAACAGGAGGCCGACGAACAGGATCAGTGCGAAGTCGGCCTTCGGCGGCGCGGCACCCGCCCAGCGGGCATTGAAGACCTCGGTGAAGAAGAACGTATAGACCGCCAGCATCAGCAGAGGATTGATGGCCGACCAGAACATGCCGCCGGCCGATCCTCGATAGCGGCTGCGGGTGTCGCGTTCGATCATTTGCCACAACAGATCGCGATGGCGCCACAGGCTCCGGACCGGGTCAAGCAGGCTCAAGTCATTGCGCAAGGTTCATTCCGGACGCGGACGACGTCGAGGCGTCATCGAGGCCGGAATTATCGCATGAGGCCGCTGCGCCGCCCCGAGCGTCCGGCGTCAAAAAATGCTATGCTGATGTCATAAACGGTCGCCCGGCTGGCTTTCCGTCCGCGCGCGCCGATGGGAGCAGGCATGTTCACACTTCTGCCGCGACACATTGATAACCTTGGCCGGTTCGCTGCGGCGCTCATTCTGGCGAGCATCGCCTTGCCCGCTGCCGCGTATGACTGGCTCCAGTACAACGGCGATCCGCAGCACAGCGGCAACAACAGCGCCGAGAGGACAATCCACCGCAACAACGTGGGCAGCCTCGTCCAGCAATGGCAAGTAAGCCTGCCCGCCGCCTCGGACGGCGCGCCGGTTCTCCTCCAGAGCGTCGTGACTCCGGCGGGAACGAAGGACGTTCTGTACGTGACGACCACCGCGGGCCATATCGTGGCCATCGACGCGGCAACGGGCGCACAGGTCTGGATGCAGCAGAATGGACCCGGCGCGTGCAAGGTGAACAGCGGCGCGAGTGCGTGCTACACCGCATCGTCGCCGGCCATCGACCCGAACAGGTTGTACGTCTACAGCTATGGCCCGGACGGCAACGTACACAAGTACCTGGTCGGCGACGGCACCGAAATTCTGACCGGCGGCTGGCCGCAGGTCGCGACGCTCAAGGGCTACGACGAAAAGAACGCGTCGGCGCTCGCCTTCGCAACGTCGGGAGGATCGACCTACCTCTATGTGGTGAACGGGGGCTACCCGGGGGACTGCTGCGACTACCAGGGCCACGTCACGGCGATCAACCTCGGGACAGGCACGCAGAAGGTATTCAACACGATGTGCAGTCAGTTCACCCATCACTTCGGCCCCAATGATCCCGACTGCAACGCTCCCCACCAGTCCGGCGTATGGGCGCGTCCCGGCGTCATTTATGATGCGGCGACCGATCGCCTCCTCCTCGCGACCGGCAACGGCAGCTTCAACGGCGCCAGCGGAGGCGGCAACTGGAGCGAGTCGATCCTCGCGCTGCATCCGGACGGCTCAGGCAGCGGCACGGGTCCCGTCGACAGCTACACGCCGACGAATTACGCGGCGCTGGACGCCGCTGATGCCGACCTGGGCAGCACGGCGCCGGCGATTCTCCCCGCGCCACCAAACTCCAAGGTGCAGCACCTGGCGCTGCAGTCCGGCAAGGATGGCAAGGTTCGCCTCGTCAATCTGGCGGACCTGAGCGGTCAAGGCGGACCGCGGCATACGGGCGGCGAAATCGGCGCCGTCATCAACGTCCCGCAGGGAAACGTTGTGTTGACGCAGCCGGCTGTCTGGGTCAATCCTGCCGATGGCGCGACGTGGGCATTCATCGTCAACGGCGGCGGGGCATCGGCACTGAAGCTCATCATCGACGGCAGCGGCAATCCCTCGCTCGCCGTGCAGTGGCAGAACGGCACCGCAGGCGGGTCCCCGATCGTCGCGAACAACATCCTCTATTACGCGGGCGGCAACGCCGTTAGGGCAATGGACCCGACAACCGGAACAGTGCTCTGGAGCACGCCGCGCAACGGCAGCACCCACTGGCAAAGTCCCGTCGTCGCCAACGGCGCGCTTTATGTCGCGGACGCATCGGCCCACCTCACGGCCTTTGCCGGTGGGCGTACCGGAATGCTGGTCGATCCCCAAAGCGGCGCCGGCACGGTTTCGAACATCAACGGCCTGCTGGAACCTGGCGAATCGGCACTGGTCGAGCCCACTTGGCGGAACATCACCGCTTCGGCGATCACGCTGACAGGCACGGCTTCGAACTTCGGGGGGCCGGCGGGCGCCACCTATACGCTCAACGACGCGGCAGCGTCCTACGGGTCGATCGCGCCAGGCGCGAGCGCCAACTGCTTCACCGTCACCGGCAACTGCTATCGCGTCACCGTCAGCAACCCGGCCACCCGGCCGGCCGTCCACTGGGATACGGTGTTGCGCGAGACGCTGTCCACCGGCGACACGGAAACGTTGCTGCTGCACGTGGGCCGGAGTTTCGGCGACGTGCCCGACACCGACCTCATGTACCGGAACATCGAGACGCTGGCGCACAACAACGTGACGCTCGGCTACGGCAACGGCACCTTCGGCCCCACCGCTTCGTCGATTCGGGGCGCCACGGCCATGTTCATCGCGCGCGGCGCCGTCGCGCCCGGAGGCGACGGTTCGCTGCCCGCCGCCGGCGTTGTCGGCGCCCAGCCGTACAACTGCGTCGCAGGGGGAACGTCGCGTTTTGCCGACGTCTCGCCGACCGACGGCTGGTGCAGGCACGTCCACTATCTCGCCAACCGCGGCGTGACCGCCAGCTACCAGTGCAGCGACGTATCGCACGCGTGCCCGGCGACCAGCACGACGCGCGCCGCGATGGCCGTAATGATGGCCGGCGCCATCGCGAACGGCGGCGACGCAGGCGTGCCGACTTCCGGCACGTTCAACGACACCGGAGCGGCGCGCAGCTACAACTGCGGCATTCCCTCGGGAAGTCACTTTCCGGATGTCCCGGCGGCGGACCCCGCCTGCCGGCACGTCAATTACCTCTGGGCCCGTGGAATCGTTGACGGCTATGGAGACGGGACTTTCCAGCCGGTAGGCAACGTGACGCGCGCACAGATGGCCAAGTTCATTGGTAACGGCTTCGCGCTGACGTTGTATTGAGGGCCGCAGCAGACGCTTGGCGGGTCATCCAAAGCACTCCAAAGGGTTGCCGCGGCGTCCGTCGAAATTCGACTTGCTGTCCATCGCCCTCTACCTCGCCCTGCCAATGCAATGCGCTCGCGCGGAGCCGTGTGCTGGCTTGCCGCCGTTCACCGGCATCACCCAGTCGACATCCTGTACCGATACCGAATGGCGCAAAAATCGGGGAATCTCGACCGGCCGCGTCAACTCGAGAGAGTTCCGACGGAACATGACCGCCACGCGCGCATATACGGCGCTCCATACTTGTCGTCTGGCAGCTCGAGCTCTGCGTCGGCACCAACGGCGTAGCGACCTACCGCTGCAGTACCCGGCGGCGCCCCCCCGCACCCAAAAAAAAGCGGCGCCCGCGGGCGCCGCTTCAATGACTCGCTTCGGCCAATCAAGGCGCTGGCACTTCTCCCGGAATCGTCGGGCTGTCATATGGCGAAGCGCCTCCGTTGACGCTCATGAACAACACGCCGATGTTGCAGCGGGTTGCGGAGAAGTTCCCCGACGCCAGAGTGCCCGCCTCACGATCCAGCTTGAGCTGGAAGCGCGGCCCTGATCCCGCCGGGATGTTCACCTTCACCGTGGCGGATGTGCCTACCCAATTGCGATCGCTTGCCGACACCCTCATGAGGTTCAGTTCGTCGGTGGCGTAGTTGTAGCCACTATCAAAACTGACCCTGGACCAGACGCGGGCAACCAACGGGGCTTGCGCATACCCCTGGAATGTCCAGTTGACATAGGCGACGCGCGGGAAGTTTACCGGAGGAAATATCGCCGTAGTGCAAACGTTTGGCCTTGTGTCGAGGTTGAGCGCGCCCGGGCTTTGCACATTGTCCGAGAAAACGTTGGGCGCGATGACGTCGCCCAGACGCTGCATGAACAGCGCCATCTGCGCGCGGGTCACCGGGTCGTTCGGACAATACTGCGTCGCCGTACAACCGAGCGTTACGCCCCGATTCTTGAGCCAATCGGTTGAATTGCAGAAAATGTCGCTGCCCGTGACGTCGGTGAAGCCGCCGCAAGACGCCGTCACGATCAGCTTGAACGTCTGCACCGCGTCGGGCAGCGTGCCGTTCGAGGCCGTGACCGTCAACGTGTAAGTTCCCTGCGTTCCGGCGGCCGGCGTGCCGGACAGCGACGGGTTCGCGAACGACATTCCCGACGGCAACGTTCCTGTGACGCCAAATGTCGACGCAGCAGGCCCGGGAACGGTCTGGAACGTGAAGTTGCAAGGTGAAGCAACGGCACAAATGAGTGAATTCGCGGACGAAATCGTCGGCGAAGCGGTACCCGTCACAGTCAGAATCACGGGACCGGTGACCGTCTGCCCATCGGGATTGACGACGCGCACGGCCTTTTCGCCGACACTCGCTCCAACAGTCGAGACCGTCACCGAAAGGTGCGTCGGGTCGGTAACGGTCACGCCCGTCACCGTGACGCCCGGAAGAATCTCGACCTGCAGTCGGTTCGGGAATCCCGGACCCGGATCGAAGAATGCGGAGCCGCCGCTCGACGTGCCAGTAATGGTGAGCGTAGTGCTTGCGGTGCCCGCCGGTATGCTGGAAACCGACAATGCCGTAAGCGACGGCGGCGGCGGCGCAAGCAGTTTTGACACACGCACACCCCAGGAATTCAGCGACTCCGTGTATTCCTGGATCGTCCACATCGTCTGGTCGTCGTTGGGATCGACGCTGGTGTACGAAAAATCTCCCCATCGCCGGCCGTTCGGCCCGCCCGAATCGAACGACGGATTGTAAGCCTGGAGTGCGTTCGTGAAGATCGTCGGAGCGTCCGTCGTCCCCGGGGCGTCGCTGGCCAGCCTGCCCGTGAACCCCCCGTTGGCCCGCTGCTGCGGACCGCTGGCGGTGAACCCGATGGCAACATTGCCCTGCCCATTCACCTGGATGCCGGGATAGGAGAACCAGCGCACGTCGGTGGTCTGCGGGTTGGCGTTCGTATTGTCGAACACCGTCCCGAACTCGGCGACCACGGGCGTCGTCGTGAGCGCGTTGATCCGATACCACCGGATGCCGTTGCGCGCGACGGCGGCGCTGCCGGTCGCAACACCGGTGCTGTCCACCGAAATCGCATGGGCGGCATAGAGGTTGCCGCCGCGCACCTGCCCGGATATGAGTCGCGTGTCGGACGCGTCCAGGTTTCCGTTCGCGCCGCCGGTGTTACCCAGGTGGGGAGAGGTGCCGACACCCAGCGTCGGCGCCGTATTGATAGCGATGGCGGGAGAAAGCGTCGGAACGCCACCGGGATTGCTCACGCGGTTGACGATGAGCTTGCTGAAGAAGCAGAAGGAAACGCCGATAAAGTAGCCTTCCGTGGCCGTATTGGCGTTGTCCACGCCCTGCGGGGTGTAGGCGCCATCGTCCGCGGGCACTGTGCAGCTGCCCGGGTTGGGGATGATGCCGTTGAACAATGTGACGCTGATCGGGCCGGATCCCTGAACCGACGACTTCTTGACGACATAGGCGTCGGCATTGATGTAAGCGGTGCCCGAAAGATTAAAGATGTTGGCGCCAATGTAGATCGCGTTGTTGTCAATGCCGAGAGTCGGATAGTCGACAAACGCGCTGCTGGGGTTGAAGAAGAAGAAGTTCCAGACAGTCGTGGTCGTGATGACGGGCGTGCTGCTAACCGCGAGCATTACACGGTTAGGAAGGAATGCAGCCCCGTTGTCTGGCGTGTCGATCATCACGACATACCAGCGCTGCGAGCCGCGGTCATAGCGGATATGCGGATCGGACGCAAAGTTGGAGGTCACGCCACCGCCAAGCGGCGTCTTGACCGACTGGAAGAATATGTCGGTCGTGACGTCGAGGATGCTGTCCGGCGTACCGGTCAGCTTGTCGAACGAGCGTATGCGCCCGTTGATCGCGACGATGAATTGCGACGGTCCGACGGCACCCATAGTGTCGGGGGGCACGAAGATAGAGTCGAACTGCTTGGCTCCCAGAAAGTTGTAGCTTTGGGTCTGCGCGACCTTGGGAGTCACCGCGGCAAATTTGGCCGCAGGAACGGACGGCTGGTCGGGAAGGGCATTCGGGTTCGGAAGTCGATTGAATGTTTGGAGTCTGAGTCGCGGCGCCAGGACAATCCCTGATGGCGTAATCGAAGTTGCCTGCCGTACCATGATCGAATCAGTAGTCTCCGAAATGGCGGATTGGCCGACAAGCGGGGTCCCCGCCCGTTCCTGCGCCGTCACAATTTGTGCCACCGACAGTGCGAGCGTTCCCGCTACGACAAGCACAGCCTTAACGATATGGTGCATGTCCGGCTCCTCCCCATGAACGCGCCACATAGTCCTGCCGCGGCGCGGAAGACGCATCCTACTACGGTGCCAAATCCCAGCACAACCGGATACTCCCTGCCGCGACGCACCAAGTCCGCCGTTCACAATCTTAGGGCGGGCCGCGTTGCAGTAGTCGAGGACGCGACGACGCGATTCGCGCACGGTTTCGTGGACGAGATTGTCGAGATATCATTGGCTTATCGCTTCTTCTTGCCTTCGTGGGAAGCTCTTTCCCGCGATCGGCATCGATCGACACATTCCGTTGCGGAATGAAAGTGCGTCCGCCGGCGCCGGGCTGTACATTCGTAACGCGCAAACTCAGGAGCGACACAATCGACATGCGTGCCGTCCCAATGGCTATCGAGCCGCTCGACATCAGTTTCGAGTCGGACGGCCTCTCGGTCCTGGAACGCAATTTCGCGCTGCACGGCGACGCGTTCCGAATCTCCTCGCCCCTCCTCGAGCGCCAGATCTGGGTGCTGTCGCATCCGGACCACGTGCGCCACGTGCTCGTCGACCGCAGCGCCAATTTCACCAAAGGCATCGGCATCGATCGAGTGGCCATCCTGCTCGGGAACGGCCTGATGACGAGCGAAGGCGACGCGTGGCGCGCGCAGCGCAAGCTGGTGCAGCCCTCGTTCCATCGCAGCGTCATTGCCACGTGGATGCCGCACCTGCATGTCGCGAACGCGGCACTCGCCACGAAATGGGCGCGCGCTGCCACCGAAGGCGCCGCCGTCAACGTGACGCAGGACATGAGCGAGGTCACGCTCGACGTTGTCCTGCGCGCGCTGTTCGGCGCCGATCTCCCGCGGCTGACGGAAGGGCGCGACGGCAACCCATTTGCGCTGCTGACCGACGACACCGCCCGCAACCTGGCCTTCGCCTACAAGTTCCGCCAGCTGGGGGGGCTGATCATGGAGGAAGTGCGGCGCCGGCGCCGCGACGGCGTGCGCCACGACGACATCGTTTCGCAACTGATCGATGCCCGCGACCGCCGCACGGGCGCGCCGATGGAAGACCGGCAGTTGCAGGACGAAATCCTGACGATGATCGTCGCCGGCCACGAGACGACAGCGAGCTCCCTCAACTGGTTCTGGTACCTGCTGAGTCAGGCGCCGGAAGTCGCGTCGCGCATCCACGCCGAGGTCGACGCCGGCGGGACGCCCGCCCCCGGCTATGGCGATCTCGAACACCTTCCCTACACGCGCGCGGCCATTGACGAGACGCTGCGCCTCTATCCGCCGGGCTGGCTGCTGACGCGGCGGACGATCGCCGCGGATACCGTGGGCGGGATCGCGCTGCCCGCAGGCGCCGACGTCCTGATTTCCCCGTACCTCGTGCATCGGCATCCGGCGCACTGGGCGGACCCCGAACGCTTCGACCCCGGACGCTTCGGTGGCGGCGAGAGCGAGGGCAGGAATCGCTTCGCCTACCTTCCGTTCGGACTCGGCGCGCGGGCCTGCATCGGCGAACATCTGGCCCTGGTGGAGATGCACACGCACGTCGCCACGCTCGCCCGCCACTTCGATCTGGAACTGGTACCCGGGCAGTCCGTCGAACGCGAACCCCAGGTCAACCTGCGCACGCGCCATCCATTGCGTATGATTCCACGCGTGCGCCCACCATTCCCTCGCGAACCATGACCGAGTTTCCGCCCACGCTCACCGCTGCCCTCGCAGCCGCCGCCGCCAGTACGCGCGGCGTCAACTTCATTGCCGGCGAGGCCAGCGAACGGCGCCTGCCCTACGCGAAGATGCGCGAGCGCGCGATGGGCGTCCTGGCGCATCTGCAGAAGGTCGGCGCGGCGTCGGGAACGGAAGCCATCATCCTGGTCGACGGACTGGAACCTTTCGTCGACGCGTTCTGGGGCTGCGTGCTGGGCCGGATCGTCGCGGTCCCGCTGGCCCCGGGCAACGCCGACGAACACAAGGCCAAGTTCTTCCGCGTCGTCGACCGCCTGCGCTCCCCCAGTCTCGCCACCGAACGCAAGGTCTTCGATCGGCTCAAGGCATTCGCGCTCGCCAACGACCTCGCGGATTCGCTGGCCCGCCTCGACGGGCACGTCGTGTTCATGGACGAGATCACCGACATCGCGCGCCCGGGCGTCCTGCATGCGGCCGCGCCGGACGACATCGCGTTCGTCCAGTATTCATCGGGCTCGACCAGCGAGCCGAAGGGCGTCGTGCTCACGCACCGCAACCTGATGACCAACATCGACGCCATCGCCACCGGCATCGGCGCCACCGAAAAGGATTCCAGCCTATCGTGGATGCCGCTGACGCACGACATGGGGCTGATCGGCTTTCACCTGGTGCCGCTGGTGGCCGGCGCCGAGCACTGGCTGATGCCGACGGCGCTGTTCGTGCGGCGGCCCGGGCTGTGGATGGCCAAGGCAAGCGAGCATCGGGTCACGATCACCTGTTCGCCGAACTTCGGCTACATGCATTACCTGAAGTCGCACGACGCAGCCAAGGCAGCCACGTTCGATCTTTCCGCCATTCGCGTCATCTTCAACGGCGCGGAGCCCATCGCCGCGGACTTATGCCGTCAATTCACGTCGGCGCTGGCACCGGCGCGGCTGGCGCCCGAAGTCATGTTCCCGGTCTACGGCCTGGCCGAGGCGAGCCTGGCCGTCACGTTTCCCGAGGTCGGCGTGCCGTTGGCGACCGTTTCCCTCGCGCGCGATTCGCTTGGGCCTGGCGACACGGTCCGTTCCGCTGCAACCGGCGCCGACGACGCCGTCGAACTGGTGCGCGTCGGCCGCCCGGTGCGGCATTGCGAAGTGCGCATCGCCGACGCGGACGGCGCCGCCTCCGCACCGGGGACGGTCGGTCGCATCCTGATCCGCGGCGACAACGTAAGCGCCGGCTATTACGACGACACCGCGCTGACGGAGCAGTCGCGAACCGCGGACGGCTATCTCGACACCGGCGACCTGGGCACGATGCTCGACGGCGAACTCGTCATCACCGGCCGCATCAAGGAGATCATCTTCGTCGCGGGCCAGAACCACTTCCCGCAGGACATCGAACTGGTGCTCGCGCAGGCAGCGGGCATCGAGCTCGGCCGCGCGGCCGCGGCAGGCGTGCGCCCCGCCCACGCGACCACCGACGACGTGCTGGTGTTCCTGCTGAGCAAGGATGACGACATCGCCGCGTTCGCCGCGCAGGCACGCAAGGTCAAGCGCATCGTCAACGAACGCACCGGCGTGCCGGTCGCCGCGGTCCTCCCCGTCCGCCAGTTTCCCAAGACCACCAGCGGCAAGGTCCAGCGCTTCGCTCTGGCGCGCGACTACGAGGCCGGCCGGTTCGATGATTTCCTGGCCCGGTTGAAGGCGCACGAAGGCGCGGATCCAGACCCGGCAAGCGCCGCAAGGGACGACGTCGAGCAGTCGCTGCTCGCGATATGCCAGGCCGCCATGCCCGGGCGCAAGCTGACCGCCGACGACAACCTGTTCGAGCTCGGCACCGGTTCGCTGACACTGGCGCAGATCTACGAGAAGGTCGAAGCGATGTACCCCGGGCGTCTCGAGGTCACCGATTTCTTCGAATATCCGACCGTCCGCGCGATGGCCGCCTATTTATCGGGCAAGCTGGCTGCTGCGCGCTGAGATAGGAAACTGAGTTCCGGAGCGGAAGGTGCGCGCTACTCGTCGGGCAGCTTCGGATACTTCCACTTCTTCTGCAGCCATAGCCAGTCTGCCGGACTGGCCAGGATTTCGCTCTCCAGCGTGCGCGCATAGCGCTCCGACATGAGCACGTCCGAGCCGACGTCGTAGGGCGGTTCCGCGAGGACCGAAAGGTGCACGCTGTAGTGCCCGCGTCGGGTCCGCCGCATCGCCGCGTACAACACGGGTGCCTGCAGGAAATTGGCGATCTTGCCGGCGCCCAGAAAAAATGCCGTGTCCTGGTTGAGAAAGTGCGTCCAATGCTTCGACTCGTGCCGCTTCGGCGTCTGGTCGGCGACCAGCGCATAGGCCCGCGGCTCGCCCGACCATTTCATGATCTCGAAGATGAACTCTTCCCGCTCGATGACGCGGCCGCCGAAGCGCGCGCGGGCGTCGCGCACATATTCATCCACCGATGCCAGCCCCTGCCGCCGGTACACGACGTCGATCGGAATGCCGAAGTGCGCGCCGGCACCCAGGAATAGCCACTCCCAGTTGCAGACGTGCGCAGTCAGCAGCAGCACCGTCTTGCCGGCGTCCGCATAGTGGCGGACCAGCTCCGGATTCTCCATCACGACGCGGCGCCTGAATTCCTCGGCGCTCGCGCCATAGCCCCACAGCGCCTCGATGAGGCCATCGCCCAGGTTGCGGTACATCTGCCGGGCAATTTCGAAGCGCTCGGCGTCGCTCTTGCCGGGGAATGCGCGGGCGATGTCGTCCAGCACGCGCCGGCGCCGCCACCGCAGCACGCGGAACGCGACGAAGTACATGATCCAGCCCCATGGGTACACCATCGGCAGCGGAAAATACGTCAGGGCTTTGAGCAGGAATTTCATGCGAATCGCATCGGCATCGTTCGGTCGGTTCAGGCGTACAGCGGTTTCGCGTACTTCCACTTGCGGTGGATCCACAGCCAGTCCGCGGGACTGGCGCGAATCTCGTCCTCCAACGCCCGGGCGTAGCGCTCGATGATTTCCGCGCCAATGTCGCCGTCTGCGCCCTGCTCCGGGTGCGGCAAATACGGCGGCGCCGCCAGCAGGTTGAGCCGGGCGGAATAGAAGCCCTTGCTTTCGCGCCGCATCGAGACGAACAGCACCGGCGCCTTCAGTATCCGGGCAATCTTGTCGGCGCCGACGAAAAAGGCGGTGTCCTGGTTCAGGAAATGCGACCAGTGCTTCTCCTCGCGCTTCAGCGGTGTCTGGTCGGCGACCAACGCATAGGCGCGCGCCTCGCCCTTGCGCTTCATCATCTCCAGCAGGAAGTTCTCCGCCGGAATGGGGTTGCCGCCGAAGCGCGACCGCCCTTCGCGCAGGAAGCGGTCGAAGAATGCGACCTTCTGCGGCTTGTAGACGGCGTCGATGGGCATGCCGAGCTGCGTCCCCGCGGTAAGCAGAAGCCACTCCCAGTTGCAGAAATGCGCGGCGAGCAGCACCACGGACTGTCCGCGGGCAGTGTATTCCCGGATCAGTTCGGGATTCTCGATGCGCACCCGGCGCTGCATGTCGGCCGCGCTCGCGCCGTAGCCGTAGAGCGTCTCGACGATCAGGTCCGCGAGATTGCGGTACGATTGCCTGAGGATCGCGGCGCGCTCCGGCTCGGACTTTTCGGGAAACGCATTGCGCAGGTTGGCCGCGGCGAGCGGGCGACGCCAGCGGAAGACGTAGTACGCGCCGCGAAACAGCGCCCGGCTCAGTTCATACAGAACCGGCAGCGGGAGTCGGGTGAGGAACTTGAGCAGGAGTTGCACGGGATCGACGCGGTACGGCGCGAAGCCTTCGCGCGCCGGCAGATCATGGAAAACGGCGTGAGCGTAGACGACTTCCCGCCACCGGGCAAACTTGACAGGCCGCCCGCGGCAGGAAACGCGATTTCCCTGCCGCCCGTGGCCGCGCCGGTCGCGTTGTGGTGGTTTGCGCTGGACCGGGCTGACGACGAAGCCGCGGCGCTCGCAGACACGCTTTCGGCGGAGGAAATCGCGCGCGCGGATCGCTTCGGGACCGCCCTCCTTCGCCGGCGCTGGATCGTCGGGCGCGCCACGCTGCGCGGGCTACTGGGACAGGCGCTCGGCATCGCGCCGACTGCGGTGGCCCTTGTGCGCGGCCGGCGCGGCCGTCCGCAATTGGCGGTGCCGACGCTCGACTTCAATATTTCCCATACTTGCGGCATGGCGCTTGTCGCGATCGCCGCCACGCCGCACGCCCGCATGCGCGTCGGCGTCGACGTCGAGCATGGAGAACGGCGCGTGAACGCCGACGGGCTATCCCGCAAGTTCCTCTCGGCGCGCGAGCAGTCGGCGCTGGCGCCGCTGCCGCCGGAGGAACGCCGAAAGGAATTCCTGCGCCTGTGGACGTGCAAGGAGGCGATGAGCAAGGCGACCGGCGACGCCCTCGCGGCACCCTTCCGACACCTCGAGGTGTCGAGGTCGGGCGGCCTTGCACTGGCCGCCGGCCCCGCACCCTACTTGCCTGCCGACTGGGCGCTGCACGCCGTCGACATGCCAGGCGGGTTCCTGGCGACCGTTGCGGTGTGGGATCCGTACCCGGCTGCCGCCGCAACGAGGCCTTGACCCGGCCGTCGTTTACGCGAACGATAGGCGCTTTATGACCTCGTCGCGGGAACACAATTGAAGAAGCTGGTCTGCCTTTCCCTAGTTGTGATGCTGGCCGGTTGCATACCCATCGGCCTCAAGAGCTCCAGCCTGCCTCTCACGTCGAGTGTTGCGGTAGCGCCCATCGCATAGCCCAAGCCAAACGCCCCGCTGCGCGTGCACCGGGGCGTTTGTTTTCCTGCTGGCGGCGACCTCAATTGGATTCGGGTCGCCGCGTCATCCGGCCGGCTTCAGTCCGGAATCGTCACGACATTGCCGCTGAAGGTGATCGCGTCGGCGGCTGCCGGCGTGGCGCTGATCGGCGGCACGTTGGCGGCAGTGATCGCAGGCGCCTTGCCCGGCGTCCCGCCGCGCGGGAACGTGCGCACCAGCTGCGACGGCGGCAACGGCACGTTCTTCGTGAGGTTGGCCCACACGCTGTCCATTGCATGGATGAAGTAGACGTGCAGAGGCACCAGCATCGAGTCGTAGCCGGGCAGCAGCGCGTTGTCGATGAACGCGTCGAAATGCTGCGCGTTGGTCACCTCGATGTAGGACAGCTTGCTGGTGGCCCCTTCGACGATCCGATTCTGGCCGAAGTACGGCCGCGCGTTCATGTTGACCGGCACCAGCGTGTCCGCGCGGCCGGCGACGATGATCGCGGGCTTGCCGTGGAGGTTGGCCGAACGCAGCGTTTCCGCCACGCCCTTCTGCGTGCGCACCGCGTTGGCGTCGGCGGCGGTCCAGAGATTGCGCATGCAGATCGCGCCATCGATGTTCAAGTCGGCCAGCGCCGTCGACGGCGATGACGACGCCAGGTCCACCAGCGGACCGCCCGGGCTCAGGTTGTTGACGATGTTGATTCCCGAGCTCAGTCCCACGCCGTTGAACGGCCCGAAGATCTGCGCCAGCGAAGCGGCAGCAAGCGCGACCGGCTTGCCGGCCGCGTCGGTCGACGCGTACGAGTATCCGCAGAGATTGTCGCTGACGGCGAACCGGCCATACGCGTTGGCGTACGTTCCGGCGACCGGCGGCGTGGCGAGCCGATAGTGCGACGACTGCAGCAGGTTGGATTCCGGCTGCCAGCCCGCGGCGATCAGCTTGTCGAGCGACTCGTCGGCCTGCGCGGCCGTCGTCGTCGCGGTGAGCAACCCCTTCGCCTTGAGCGACGTGCAGCGGTTGGTGGACGACGTTGCCGACAGCAGGCCCGCCCCCGGCGATCCGGCGGCGCGTGAGGAAAGCGCGGCACACGGCTGGTACAGGTTCGCGATCGTGAAGTAGTCGTACAGCGGCTTGGCGCCGCCGACGATGGACGTGGACCCGCGCGTGACCGTCAGCGCCGGATTGGGCATCAGTTCGAGAACGGGTTCGGCCACGGCAACACCGTCGATCAGGCCCTCGGTGTCCTGCTCGGCGGCGGCGATCGCCGCGGCGCCGCCATTCGAAACCGACGACGCGATGACGATCGTGTTGTCGGGCCGGATCTCGCGCGCGCTGCCGCCGTTCGGAAGCCTTTCCGCGAACTGCGTGTTCAGGACGTAGAACGCGAACCTCACTGCGTCCAGCGTGTTGCGGCCCCAGTCCTTTTCACCATTCTGCTGCGAATGCGCGTGCTTGATCGCGATGCGCGTCGGGTTCGCGGCATTGAACGAAGCCAGGTCGGTGCCCGGAAACGGCGCCGTGAAATTGGACTTGATCCCGGCGGCAGCCACATCGGCACGGACTCCGTTCTGCAGGTTGACGGTATTGGTGGCAAGGTCGTGCACGCCGATGCCGGTGCCCTTGTCGGTATACGCGACGGCGCACCCGTGCTTCAGTCCCCATTCGCCGGCGCTGCCGATCGCGCCATAGACGCCGCGGGAGCCCGACGACGTGGCGGTAACGATGCACGCGCGGTCCCGGTTGAACGTAGTAGGAACCTGCACCATCAACGTGACGTTGAGCTTGCCGCTGCCATCATCGGCATAGGCGATGTATTCGAATCCGCCGATCTTGCCTTCACCCAGCGTGTTGCCGCCGTTGATGTCGATGTTCGGTCCGTACAGTACGCCATAGCCGCCGGCCGGCGAGATGTCGAGAATGGCGCGGTAGTTGTTGTAGATCGCGAGCCTGCGCAGTTCCGCAGCCGTGGGCGCCGTCGGCACCGCCACGGTTGGCGCGGCACTGCCCAGACCGGTCTTGCCCAGTCCCGCGGTCAGCAGGTCGTCGCTTGCGCCGTCGTAGACGATGGTGCTGATCCCGCCGACGATGAAGGCGGGCTTGACAGCCTCTTCCGGCGTGAAGCCGCCACCGCCGCCACATCCTGCAAGTGTCGCGATCGCAGCGATTGCCGCGTGCGACGTGATACGACCAATGGTGCGACTGAACATGGGTACTCCTCCGTGGGACTGACTCTTGTAGTTGTGTGCCCCGGCCAGTGCGTCCGGCCCGGGGTCATTGCTGCTCGCCCGCGAACGGTTCGCAAGCGGCATGCCATCCCACGGAAGTCCATGAAAGAAAGGAAAATTCCGGGAAATGGATCGAGTCGGCCGCAGTCGAGACCGCAGGCACGTCTCGCTTTCGAGACGCCATTATAGGGGAAAGGCGGTTCGAGCCTTGGCGCAGCGGATAAACCTGCAGTCTGCGTTTCGAGACTTCAGTCTGACATTCGAGACGAAAGTCCGGCCCGAGCAAGCTTCTTGTAGAACGTCGCCCTGGAAATGCCGAGCATTCGTGCCGCCAGTGGCGCCCGATTGTCGCAGGCGTCGAGCGCGGCGCGAAGAGTCCGGCGCTCGAATTCCTCCAGAGCGTCGGCGTAGGTTGCGCGCGACGCCTCCCGCACCGGGTTCGCTACGACCAGGTCGGGCAGGATGTTCTTGAAGTCGTCCGCGTTCATCTGCAGGTTCTCGCTCATCATCGTCGCGCGTTCGAGCACGTTGCGCAGTTCGCGCACGTTGCCGGGCCAGCTGTATCGCGCGAGAGCGGCGATGCCGGGAAGCGTGATTTCGCGCTCGCGGATGCCCATCCGCGCGGCGATCTGCTCGAGAATGCTTTCGCACAATGCCTCGAGGTCGGACAGTCGCTCGCGCAGCGGTGGCACGGCGATCGGCAGGACGTTGAGTCGGTAATAGAGGTCAGCGCGGAAACGGCCCTCGTCGACGAGGCGCTTCAAGTCGGTGCTCGACGCTGCAATGATGCGCACGTCGACCTTGAATACCTTGTTCGATCCGAGCGCTTCGATTTCCTGGTCCTGGAGGACGCGCAGGAACTTGACCTGCATCGGCAGCGGCAGGTCGCCGATTTCGTCCAGGAACAGCGTGCCGCCGTCGGCAATCTTGAATTTGCCGTCGCGGCCCTTGCGGTCGACCCCGGTGTACGCACCGGGTGCTGCGCCGAAGAATTCCACCTCGAGGAGCGTTTCCGGGATGGCGGCGACATTGACGGCGACAAACGGCCGCGCGGCGCGATCGGATGCCGCGTGCATTGCATGCGCCAGCAGTTCCTTGCCGGTGCCCGTTTCGCCCAGCAGCAGCACGGTGGTGTTCTGCATCGCGGCACGGCGCGCCTGCCGCTTGACCTCCACGCAGGGAGCGCTGCTCCCGATGAAGCTCGACAGCGTGTAATGCGGGCGGCGGTTTTCAACCAGCCGCCTGTTGGCATCGGCAAGTTCCGACTGCAATTTGGCGAACTTGGCCACCAGCGGCTTCAGATAGTCGAGCCGGTCGTACAGGACGAACCCGAGCGCGCCGATGACCCGCCCCGCTTCGTTCGACAACGGCATGCGCGTAACCACCACCGACTGCCCGCGCAATTCCATGATGTCGAGAATGATGGGCTGGCCCGTCCTGACCACCTCGCGCATCAGGCTGTTGGGAATGACCTCCTCGACGTCCCGTCCCAGCGCCTCCTCGGCCGACTTCAAGCCGAGCGTGGTCGCGTACTTGTTGTTGATCCAGACGATGCGCGCCGACTCGTCCACCGCCACGGCGCCCTCGCACAGGTCGTTCAGGCGATCGAAAAGGGACTTCATAGCCAGGCGCAGGATGGCATCCGAATTGCGCACGAAATCTGCGCTCAGCGCGGACGCGACGCGCGCGCCCGGTTGCCGCTTGCCGTTGTTCTTGAGGTTCGCCGTCATGTTTCCCGTCAGTATTGCCGCGACCGGGATTCTACCCTTGCGCCGCCCGTCCGCACCGCCAGATACATCCGAGGTGGCGCTCCTCATCGCCGCATCAAACGGCGGCCATCGCAGGCTCGGATGCATCGGTGAAGAACTCGAAACCGTTTCTCCCCGCCCGCTTGGCCTGGTACATCGCCACGTCGGCATTCTTGAGGAGCGTCATGGCGTCCGCGCCGTTTTGCGGATAGAGGGCAACGCCGATGCTCGCCGTCGATCGCACGGAATGGCCATTGAGGATGAACGGCGCGGCGAACGCAGCCACGATCCGCTCGCCGATGCGCACGGCATCCTCGGGGAGATCGGCATCTTCCAGGACGATGGCAAATTCGTCGCCCCCGAAGCGGCCGATCGTATCGCTCGCCCGGACGCAAGTGCAGAGCCGCCGCGCGACCTCGCGCAGCAGCAGGTCGCCGACGTCATGGCCGTACGTATCGTTCACGCCCTTGAACCCGTCGAGGTCCATGAACATCACCGCAAGGCGGCCCTGCTGGCGCTTTGCGCGCAGCACCGCCCGCTCGAGTCGATCCTGCACCAGCCGGCGATTGGGCAATCCCGTCAGCGTATCGACACTCGCGAGCTGCTCGAGCTTTTTCTGGGTTTCCTTCAGCAGGGAAATATCGGTGAACACGCGCACATAGTTGCGGATCGTGTGGTCGGCGTTGCGCACGCAGGACGCGGTGATCCACAGAGAAAGCGGTGTACCGTCCTTGCGGAAGCGCGGAACCTCGCCCGTGACGAAGCCTTCGCGCTGCAGCAGTTCCGACCGCACGGCCGATTCGGCCGCATCGATCGGTCGAAATGGGGATTCTGCCAGGGTCAAGCCCACCATCTCCCGCGGCTCGTAGCCCGTAAGCCGCGAAAACGCGGCGTTGACCATCAACACGCGGTCGTCCGCATCGCACACCATGATTCCATCCGCGGTCGTCTCGAAGACCTTCGAGGCAAGCGAGAGTTCGTCGATGCGCGCGCGCTCTTCCGTTATGTCGGTCGCGCTCGTCATGATGTAGTCCACCTGGCCCTCGTCGCCAAAGATCGGCGAGCGTATCAGGTGGTAGATCCGCTTCCCCCTGCCCTGCACGTTGCGCACCTGCACGACGTCCTGAACCATCGGGCTCGCCAGCAACTGGCGGTCGAGTGCCGCGATCTGCACGGCATTTTCTGCCGGCATGACGTCACGGATCGTCTTGCCGAGCGCCACGTCCCGTTGGATGCCAAAGATCAATGCATTCGATTCGTTCCACACGGTGTATTGCCCGACCGTGGGCGCCTGCATGCTGCGAACGGTGATTCCCGCGGGAACGTTGTCGAACAGCGTCTCGAGGAAGCGGCGCTCGACCTTCAGTTCGCCACGGTGCTTCTGTAGCCGAATGGCCAGTACTGTCACGATCGCGAAAAACACCAGGATCATCACCGTGGCCACGGCGACGATGAGCAGGTAGGTCTTCCGATTTTGATAGAAATCGGCGAGTGACTCGTCGATGCCCTTCGCCGCCGTCACGATGAATGGATAGTCCGTCACCCTCTGGTAGGCCACGATCCGCGTGACGCGGCCGAAATCGCCCCGCGCCACGTAATGACCGGTGGAACTTGTGGCCGCGCGTGCGGCAAGTTGCGGCCCATTTTGGTCGGAAACGGCCGCTGCCTGCTCACCGACGCGTCGCGCCAGGTAGGTGCCGTCGAGGCCAAGCAAGCCCAGACTTCCGTCCTTGCCCAGGTCGGCTTCCTTGTAAAACTCGGTGAAATATTCAGGTGAAACCGACACCAGGACGATGCCCGCAAACGATCCATCCTGCCGGTTCAGTCGCCGGCTCAGCAGGATGGTCGTGCGCCCGGAAATGCGGCTGATGAAGGGATTGCTGATGTCAAGCAAGCCGGTGTCCCGCTCGGCGTGCCGACGGAACGATTGTCGATCCGAGATATTCAATGCCGCGGCAGGCTGACTGCGGGCGATGATGTTGCCCTTGGCATCGGTGACGCTCACCACCACATGCCCGCTGCCCTCGACAAGTCCGGCCCGGATCAGTCCCGGTAGGTCCAGCACATCATGCCGTTCGAATTCGCGCTTGACGAGAAGCGTGGTCAGGTTCGCATCGCTGACCGCCCGCCGCGTGTATGTCTCGAACTCCGCGGTCTGCATTTCGGTGTCGCGTGCCATTGCCTCGATCAGCGCGCGCTCGGTTGAATTCAGATGCTGCAACATGACGGTCCACGCGACCGCAATGAGCAGCAGGCCGAACGCGGGCAGCGCCCATAGAGTCCGCGCGTGGCGAGTGAGCGAGAGGCGGCGGTGGCGAATTGTCTTCAATGGATTCGGTCCTGGCCCCTTGTACGCAGCAAGAACGGGGCCGGGCGCTCCCGCATACGCGTTCATGCGTACGCGGCCGCACTCGGCCATCGCTGAGGCCAGGATTCCGCCATGCGGCACGCGGCCACCGGTGGTCAAGGCGCTACTGCCAGGGGCGCCCGACGGGATTGAGCAATTCGTAGTGGATGCTCAAATTCCCGAGTTCCATGGCGACTTCTGCCGGAAATCCCTTGCGCCTTACGCGACGGGCGATGAGGAGGTCCGACAGGTACGCGGCGCAACGCAGAGGCTGCATCCACAGTGCGCAGATCTTGTTGGCGATTCGCGGGTAGCGTTCCGCCAGATGCACCGGCCGCACTTCGCCAGGCAACTCGCGCATCCACGCGGACGTCGCTTCATGAATCAGTTCGTGTACATCAGGACCGGCGCGACGTTTGGTCCAATCCTCGAGCGTCATGTCGGGCGGTGCGCCTTCGTGCACGCGCTTCGCTTCGGCCATCGTGACTTGCTCGTACGCAATCGGCTTCATTTGGAGCTTCATTTGGATCCTGTCCCTTGGTTTCAGCATACGGTGCGCGCACGGAGGTCCGCAAACGCGATTCGAATACACGTCGCTTCGCGTGTTGCGCCGCGAAGACTAAGGAATGCAGATGACCTCGCCATCGTGGAGCGTGTGTCCTGTGATGCCCCCGGTGCCCCGTCCCTGAATCTGTCCGTGACCGGCGCGCCCGCCGTTTATCGCTGACAATGGCCGCAGAGCCGTTTGCGCGGAAACGTCGCGGTCGACGCCGATCGTGTAACGCGGTGCGCCCATGGTGCCCAGAGATACATAGGCCCTCGCATCATTTGTGTAGAAGGTTCCCGTCCGCCGGTCCAGGATCAGTACGGCGGGAATCACGATGGTTATGCCTATATTGGCGGATGCGGCGCCCTGACTGCTGTGGCCCGAAAGCGTCGCCGACTCGGCGCAGACGTCCGCAGCCGCGATCGCCAGTACCGCGATCAACGCGGCCTTCAGCGCGCGGACTATGGTTTGAGTGCGATCGTGAATTGCGCCATCGATCAGCTGCCCGGCGAAACGCATGGTTCTTTGCCTGTACCGTATGTGCCATTGATGACGATCTCATCATAGGATGGATCGATCGCCCGAAATATCCGGGCAAACACCTATGCACGGCCGGGCAGTGGCGGCGCACTGGAATTCAGTGCCCGGGTGACCTACCATGCGAGACTTCGCGGATCGCGCCGTCCCGCGCATGTCCGCCGTCGGAAAAACGGGGAATGATGCGCATCTGCCTTCTCACCAACCAGGACCTGCTCGCCGACCCCTTCCCGGCCGACGACTGGCCGTGCGATCCGCGCCCCTACTTCCCGGAGGCGCAGTGGGATGTGGAGTACCTGGAGCATGGGACGTCCGTCGCGCAGGTCGAGCGCAGGATAAGCGAACGCTTCGATCTCTACTTCAACCTCTGCGACGGTGCCGCCGACCAGGAAATCCCCGGCATCGAGGTCGTGCAGACGCTGGAGAAGCATGGCGTCGCCTTCACCGGCGCGACGTCGGAGTTCTACGAGCCCTCGCGCGAGGCAATGAAGCGGGCGTGCGGCGCCGAGGGCATCGCCACGCCGGCCTATGTTCTGGCGCGCACCGAAGCGGATGTCGAGCGGGCCGCGCGCGAGCTGCGCTTTCCGCTGTTCGTCAAGCACTACAGCAGCTATTCCAGCGTCGATCTCTCGCGGCGCTCGCGCGTGCGCACGCCCGCGGGATTGCGCCAGCAGGCGCGCAAGATCATGCGGCGTCATGGGGCGGCGCTGATCGAGGAATTCATCGCCGGAACCGAATGCACGGTCTTGGTGGTCGAGGACCAGGACTCGCCGGCGCGGGCCAGGAGCTACGCGCCGATGCAGTACCGGTTTCCGGACGGCGAGACGTTCAAGCACGCGGAAATCAAGTGGGTGAACTACGACAGCATGCAGGCTACACCCGTTGCGGACCCCGTCCTCGATGCCCGGCTGCGCG
>Ga0302323_100000855_pt1 | contig 24752 bp, 20 predicted proteins | sample Fen_T0_3_FD_201950 | JGI IMG/M metagenome (GOLD analysis project Ga0302323, IMG submission 201950) | Peat permafrost microbial communities from Stordalen Mire near Abisko, Sweden - Fen_T0_3 | ecosystem: Environmental > Terrestrial > Soil > Wetlands > Permafrost | place: Sweden: Abisko... | reverse complement strand
GAAGCCCTGCGAGGAAACCAATAAAATGGCACGAAAATACCTAATCGCTGGCAACTGGAAGTTGAACAACGGGGGCCTGAAGGGCGTCGAACTCGCCGCGGGGGTCGCCAAGGCCTCGAAAGAAGTCGCGGGCCTGGTCGAAGTCGTCGTCGCGCCGCCGTTCACGGCGCTTGCCGCCGTGTCGAGCGAACTCGAAGGCAGCCACGTGGAAGTGGCCGCGCAGAACTTCTATCCGAAAGATAGCGGCGCGTTCACGGGCGAAATCAGCGCGCCGATGCTCAAAGAGTCGGGTGCCACTTGGGTGATCATCGGTCACAGCGAACGCCGTCAGTACTTCGGTGAGACCGATGCGCAGGTGGGCGAGAAGGTCGCCGCGGCGACCGCCGCAGGCATCAAGCCGATCGCTTGCATTGGCGAGACATTGGCCGAGCGTGAAGCCGGTAAGACGATGGAAGTCGTGTTCCGCCAGCTCGAGACCATCGTGCCCGAGCTGAACAAGAAGCCGGGCTTCGGTGTGATCGCTTACGAGCCCGTGTGGGCGATTGGCACGGGCAAGGTCGCGAGCAACGAGCAAGCGCAGGAAGTGCACGCGGCGATCCGCCAGCAGCTCAAGAAGACCAGCGCCGAGTTGGCCGAGGTGACCCGCATCCTTTACGGCGGCAGCGTGAAAGCCGACAACGCGGCGGGCCTCTTGGCGTGCGCGGACATCGACGGCGCGCTCGTCGGCGGCGCCGCCCTCGACGCCGAAGGCTTCGCGAAAATCGCCAAGGCAGCGCCAACCAAGAACTGAGACTCTGTCGCAGTTCAACCGGGCTTACGGACACGGGGCCGTCTCGCGATTGGCCACGTCTTTGGCGTGGCTACGCGCGTTGAGCGGAGCGGCGCTCGAGCGACGCTCGTTGTCCGCTTGCAGCCGGGAACCATGCTTCGTGCACGAAGTACGATTTTGGCGCCGAGGCGCGCCCCAGGCGCTCGCTACCCGCCGGTATTCGCAAGTCAGGGATGTGACGTATCCTGAGAATCCCGAGACCAGCCGGTGCCCGCCCGACTGATCGCTGGGCACGGGCACTGCCACGGCCACGGGATCAAGCACGATTTTGCGCACAGGGTCCTAGCGACCCCCCGATACCCAGACTAGACTCCGGAGCACAGTATGGCTGACTTTCTGCACACCCCGTTTACCGTCCTGCACATCATGGCCTGCGCCTTCCTGATCCTAGTGATCTTGATTCAGCCGGGGAAGAGCGGCGGGCTTGGCGCGCTGGGTGGCGGCGGAGCGCAGCAAGTGTTCGGCGGCAGCGGCGCTGGTAATTTTCTGACCAAGACCACTTGGGCCACCGCCGGCATCTTCTTCTTCACCAGTATCTCGCTGGCCTACCTGTCATCGTCCACGGACGAGTCGATGCGCAAGCATTCGCAGGCGTTGCAGAAGCAACACGAGCAGAACTCGCCGCTCGGTCCGACCGCGCCCACGAAGTCCGCGCCGCCCGCTGGCAGCTCGAAGTAGCCGGCCGGTCACGGAGTCGCGTGGCAATGCCCGAGACTCGGCTCCGTGAATTTCTGCCCGACGCGCGCGAGCTCGCGGTGCTCTTCGGGGCCCGTGGGCTGGCGTGCGTCGCGGCTTGGCGCTCCGGTTTTCGCGCGCTGAGTGATGACGACTACGCCCGCATCGCCATCGCGCAGCGCTTCGCTCGAGAGCCGCACTTCGATGCCAGCGGGACGAGCTGGTTGCCGGCGCCATTCTGGGCGTACGGCGCCGCGTTTCGCAGTTTCGGAACCGGCCTGGGCGTAGCGCGCACGGTCGCCATCGTGCTGGCCTTGGCGGCCACGGTCTTGGTCTACGTCGCAGCGCGCGTGCTGGGAACGACGCGCATTGCAGCGGTCGTGGCCGCGGTGCTGAGCTGCGTCCTCGTTCCCTATTCAGCGTTTCTCGGCGTTGCCGCCCTGCCCGAGGTGCCCTGCGCCGCACTCTTGCTGTTTTCCGCCGCGACCCTCGCGGCGAGCGATCCGCTCCTGCGAGCGCTGGGCGGGGGATCTTTGATCCTCACTTGCCTGTCGCGTTACGAGGCTTGGCCGGTCGCCGCGGTCTTCGCGCTGTTTTGCAGCTGGGACGCGATCAGGCAGCGTCGCGCCGGCTTGCTCGCCAGCGCGACGCTGGCGCTGGCCGGGCCTGCTCTGTGGCTGATATTGGGGCACATGACCCATGGTGACGCCTGGTTCTTCATTGGGCGGGTCACCGCCTATCGCCGAGCGTTGGGCGGCGACGACGCTCCGCTCTGGCGTCGCTTGGCGGAGTACCCGTGGGCGTTGGTCTGGAATGCGCTCGGGCTGTGCGTCCTATTTCCCATCTTTGCGTTCATGGCGCCGAAGACGCGGCAACCGGACGGGCCTCGTTATGCGCGCTGTGCCGTGACCTTGCTCGCGCTGCTAGCGTTCTTGATGTTGGGTAGCGTGCGTGACGGTGTGCCGACTCACCACGCCGCGCGCGTCTTGTTGCCCCTTTGGTTTTTCGGATGTGTGGTCGCCGGGCGCGAATTTGCTCGGCGCGCGACGGACTCGACGGGCCGCAGGCGGGTGGCGATTGTGGTCGCCGCGATCACGACCGTTCCGCTGGTCGAAGGCCTGCACTTGCCGAGTAACGAGGGGTTCGCGCAGCGCGCGCTCGAACTCGAGGCTGGTAACGCTGCGCGCCTTTCGACGAAGGTTGGCCTCGCCATCGACACCACCGACTATGGCTACTTCGCCGTGCAAGCCGGCTTCGGATCTCCGATCGGAACCAGTGTGCTCGACGATCACGATCCGCGTCGTCCGAAACCCGCGAGCCTTCAGCAGTTCAGCTCGGGCGAGGCCCTCGAAAACGCACTTCGCTCGCGCAACGCGCGCTTCGCGGTGCTGACCAGCGCGCATGCCTCATTGCTCGCACCGCGCTGCGATGAGCTGTGGCGAAATACCGGATTTGTGCTGTTTCGTTGCCCGGCGCCGGGGCGGCCGGACGCGAGTTGAGAGCACGCGGCGCTGCGCGCGCGGGATCGGCTGTTGGGATTTTTGGCCTCGCGGCGCGCTGGGGCGCGAAGGAGTGAGAGTAATTTGGCCCGATTCGGCGCGACGTGCTTACGATGCGGCGGTGCTCGGAGTACTCGGTCGACGCGGCGTAGAAGCAGGCATCAGCTTGTTCGCGGTACTCGGCTTTTGCTACGTCCCGCTCGGAGGGCACACCGGTTTCGAACACGCAAAAGCCGTCTTCAGCACCCCAGCAGCAAAACGTGCCGGCGCCGAACTACTCGCTGCTTTGCTTCGGGTGCGCGGCAAACTGACCGGCGAAGTCCAAGAGTTCGCGGCGGGCGGCCCGAATGCCACGCCTCCCCGACTGCCAGCCCCGACCCCGAAGCACGCCGGCGGTGCCCATTCCGAGCACTCGCCGCGCATGGCCGGCTCGGAATAGATCTTTCGACCCACAAAAGACCAAACCACCAGGGCTCGCTACGGAGCGCCGGTGGTTTGAGTTCCCATAAACTCTAGTCGCCCTGGAACCAAGGTGTCAACGCAATGTCGCGTCGGTGACGAACAGGGGCTGATTTGGTATCAGCAACGTCACCTTGCAAGCCCCGAGGGTTATTTGGCGGGTGTGCCGATCATGTTCGCAGGTGCCACGGTCGGATCCGGGAGCGACTTGTGATCCCGGAACAGCGTCAGCCCATAGACCAAACCCAGCAAGCCGAGGCCGAGCCCGAGCAGCTTCACGGCCAGAGGCATGCGTTGGTCAGAACTCGTCGAGCCAGACGCTGGCGAGCGGGCGCGTCCAGAAGGGCTGGAGCTCGACCGGGGCGCGGCGCTCGCGGGCGCGCGCTTGGGCAGTGGTGTCGGCACGGGCAAGCCGCGTTGGAGAGCACTCGCGGCGCGCTCCTTCTGCATGCGACGTTCGGCGCGAGACGCTCGCGAACGGGGTGCGCGCGCCATGCGTGCCCGCCCTCCGCTACGAGCGGAGAGCCTCCGCACCGCTGATGATTTCCATCAGCTCCGTGGTGATCGCGGCCTGGCGAGCGCGGTTGTAGATGAGCGTGTACTTGCCGATCATCTCAGCTGCCTTCTTGGTGGCAGATTCCATCGCGGTCATACGCGAGCCCAACTCCGATGCCTGCGACTCGTACAGCGCTCGCAGGATCGAGACCTCGATGTAAATCGGCACCAAGCTGTCGAGCAACGCCTTGCGGTCCGGCTCGAACAGAAACTCGGGATTCGACGACCATTCGTGGGCTTCTGCGTTCTCGGCCGCAGGCGCAGCGGCGGGCTGATGCACGGGAATGAGCGGCTCAGCGACCACTTTTTGGCTCATCGCGCTCTTGAACTCGTTGTACACGATGTAAATCGAGTCGACCTGGCCTTGCACGAACGGAGTCAGCACCTTGCGAGCGACGTTGCGCGCTTGTTCGATGTCGAGCTTCTCCCAAACGCCGGTCAGCACTTCCAGCACGGGCGCGTTCCGACGGCGGAAAAAATCGCGGCCCTTGCGGCCGATGGTCACGATCTTCACGCTCTGACCTGCCGCTTCGCGTTCGTGCCAGATGCGAGAAGCCGCGCGCAAAATGTTGGTGTTGAACGCGCCGCACAACCCACGATCACTGGTAATCACCAGCAACAGCACGGTCTTCTCGGCGCGCCGCGCGAGCAGCGGGTGTTCGTCCTCGGAGGCGATGGCCTCGTCGTCCCCACCCTGACCGACGACTGCCGCCAATACCTGCGTAGCTTTCAGCGCGAACGGACGGAGCGCCTGAATGCGCTGCTGGGCGCGCGTCAGCCGAGCGCCCGCCACCATCTTCTGCGCGCGCGTGATCTTCTGCGTCGACTTGACGCTCGAGATGCGCTTGCGGATAGCCTTGAGATTAGCCAATTCGGCTCACTCCTTGCTCGCGACGAACTGCTTGCCGAAAGTCTTCAGGATATCGACGAGCTTCTTCTTGATCTCGTCGGTGATCTCTTTTTTGGTGCGAATGTCTTCCCACAGGTCGGCATGCTTCTCGTCGATGAAGCGGTACAATTCTTCTTCGTAGTTGCGCAGTGACTCGACGGGCAGCTTGTCGACGTAGCCCTGGGTGCCGGCGAAGATGATCACCACCTGCTTCTCGACTGCGAGCGGCACGTACTGCCCTTGCTTGAGCAGCTCGACCAACCGCTGACCGCGATCCAGCTGGGCGCGTGTGGCGGCGTCGAGGTCGCTCGCGAATTGAGCGAAGGCTTCCATCGCGCGGTATTGCGCGAGATCCAGGCGCATGGTGCCGGCAAACTTCCTTATCGCCTTGATCTGCGCGTTGCCACCCACGCGGCTGACGGAGATACCGACGTTGATCGCGGGGCGAACGCCGGAATAGAACAAGTCGCTCTCGAGGAACATCTGACCGTCGGTGATCGAGATCACGTTGGTCGGGATGTATGCCGACACGTCACCGGCTTGCGTCTCGATGATCGGCAGCGCCGTGAGCGAACCCCCGGAGTACGGGTCCTTCTGGACTTCGAGCTCGGCCTTGTCGGCGCGCGCTTCCAGGGCAGCGGTGGCGGCGTGCTTGGCTTCCTCACCGAGGTACGCCTGGCCGTCGATGCCCTTGAATTTGGCGTCGCCGGCGGGGACGCTCTGGCCCTTCTTCACCACGTAGTAGCGCTCGGCGAGCTTGCACGCGCGCTCGAGCAAGCGCGAGTGCACGTAGAACACGTCACCCGGATACGCTTCGCGGCCCGGCGGACGGCGCAGCAAGAGCGACATCTGACGGTAAGCAACTGCTTGCTTCGACAGATCGTCGTACACGACCAGCGCGTGGCGGCCGCTGTCGCGGAAATACTCAGCGATGGTGACACCGGTGTACGGCGCGAGGTACTGCAGCGGCGCGGTCTCGGACGCGGACGCGAACACGACCGTGGTGTACTCCATGGCGCCGTGTTGGGTCAGCTTGTCGACCACCTGCGCAACGGTCGACGCTTTCTGGCCGATCGCGCAGTACACGCAGAAGACGCCTTTGCCCTTCTGATTGATGATCGCGTCGATGGCAATGGCGGTCTTGCCGGTCTGACGGTCACCGATGATCAGCTCGCGCTGACCGCGACCGATTGGGATCATGGCGTCGATCGCCTTGATCCCAGTCTGCATCGGTTCCTTCACCGGTTGGCGTTCCATGATGCCGGGCGCCTTGAGCTCGATGCGGCGGCGGTTCTTCGATTCGATCGGGCCTTTGCCGTCGATCGGTTGGCCGAGCGCGTTGACGATACGGCCGAGCAGCTCCTCGCCCACCGGCACGTCGGCGATACGGCCGGTGCGCTTGACGATATCGCCCTCTTTGACGCCGGTTGCGTCGCCCAACACCGCGATACCCACGTTGTCGGATTCGAGATTCAGCACCAGGCCGATCACGCCACCCGCAAACTCGACGAGCTCGCCGGCGAGTGCGCCTTCCAAGCCGTAGACACGCGCGATGCCGTCACCGCTAGTCAACACGGTGCCCGTCTCACTGACGAGCGCGGCGCGGTCGAAGTTCTGGATCTGCTTCTTGATGATGGATGAGATCTCGTCGGCGCTGAGCTGCATGGCGTATTTTCTCGGTGGCGGTACTAAGTCGGAGACAAAAGGTTTTGGGGTTGGGGCCCCAAAACTCGGGGGTGGGGCCCCGCTGAATTCACTTCAGCGGGCGCGGGGGCGAAGCCCCCGAAGACAGACGGCGAGTGAATCAAAGTGAGGATAGCTGGCGCTCGATTTCGGCGAGGCGGCCTTTGACGGAACCGTCGATGGTGTTGTCGCCGATGCGGGTGACGACACCGGCAATCAACGACGGATCTTGTTGGCGATCGATAGCGACCTTGCGCGAAGTTGCGCTCTCGAGCTCTTTCATCAACCGCTCGTAAAACGACTCCGGCAGTGGTCCGGCGGAGGTCACGACGGCGCGCACGACGCCCGCTTTTTCGTCCGCGAGCAAGGCTAAACGGCGCGCGATTTCCGGTAGGGAGGCGAGCCGATTGCGCGCGGCGAGCATTCGGATCGCGTTCAGGCCGACCCCACTCAGGCCGACCTTGCCTGCGATGTCGACCAGAATCGCTTGCCGTTTCTCGGGCTCGACCATCGGGTTGTCGAGCACGGCTTGGAGTTCGCGGCTGGCCGCATAGGAATCGGCAAAACTGCGGACCTGCTCGGAAAGAGCGACCACCTGTCCGGCTTCGACGCCGAGCTCGAAAATCGCCCGCGCGTATCGCTCGGCTACTGCACCGCCGCTCATACTTTTCCTCGCAACGCCGTGGCGGCGTTCTTGATCCCAGCCAAATAATCCTCGGCCAGCCGGCTTTGGTCAGCCGCCGTGATCCTCGAGCGCAGTGTGCTCTCGGCGGAACGCAGCGCGGCGCGCGACATCTCCGACATCAAGCCCTCGCGCGCGGTCTTCAGCTCTTGGCTGATCAGGGTCTGCGCATCGCGTTCCATGCGCGTGCGCTTCTCTTTGGCCTCCGCCAGAATGCGTTTGCGCTCGTTTTGGCCCGACGAACGCATGTCCTGACGGATGCGCTCGATCTCTTGGTCCAAGGTTGCGAGCTTCTGCTCGTACTCGGCCAAGCGCGCCTCGGACTCCTGCTTCATCTTGCCGGCTTCCTCCATGCCGCGCAAAATGCTCGCCTTGCGCGACTTGAGGGCATCGGTAATCGGCTTTTTGGCGAAGCGGACCAGGAGCCAGTAGAGGACCGCGCTGTTCAGCAGCATCGCGCCGAACGGCACCGGGGTGCCCTTGGGGCGCCACAAGATGCTGGGCTCGACGTCATCTCTCTCGCCCAAGAAGCCGTAGAAAAAGTTGTATTCTTCGAATTTCGGGACGTGGTGCTCGTGGTCTTCGGCGCCCTCCTCTTCGGGAGCAGTGCCGGGAGCCACCAGCTCCGCCTGGCCGCCGTGTTCGGCGGCTGGGTCGGCGGCGAAGGCCGGCAATGCCACGGTACAACCGACGGCAAGAGCAACCCCCAAAAACCAGTTTGGTAGGACTCGGACGTGCATCAGTTGATTCCCTGCCCGACGACTCGTTCCACGATCATTTGGGCCACTTTCTCGGACTCCGCGCCCACAGCGATGCGAATCGAGTTTACTTCGGCCTCGATCTTGCGACGGCCATCTTCCACGATGCGAGTCGTCGCTTCCCGCGCTTCGCGCAGGATTTCGGCTTCCAGCTTGCTGGTCTCCGAGCGAAGCAGATCGCGTTCGTCGGCTGCCACTTGCTTGACGCGTTCGAGTTCCAGCTCGTAACGTTGCAGGAGCTCGCCCGCTTTTTCCTGCAGCTGGCGAGCCGTAGCGCGCGCGCCCTCGGTTCGTTCCTCACGCAAGGCGAACACCTTGAGTACGGGATCGAACAACAGTGGCTTCAGCACCACGATCAGCACCGCGAATACGACGATCTGTAAGAGGACGGTGCGGTCGAAATCGAGCGGAACTCCACCGGCCATGGCCTTCGTGGCACCTGAAAGTGCGCTCGCGGCAGTCGCGGAAACCAGTTCTAAAAGCATGCTTCGTCTAACCTCGCTCCCGTGGGCGGCGTGATGAAGTAGCCGAAATACGGGCGAAATCTTGGTGCGCACTCAGTAGGCGCGCGCGGCTCGTACCACCTTGGCGCCGGTGTGTCTAGACCAGCGCTCGATTGCGGTCGGCTGCTGCGTTCGGCTGCGTGAGCGGTCATTCCAGCCATCCTGCACGGCTGTTTTCCAGCTCCCGGACGCCGGTTCGGTCGAGCTCGCCGGCGAGCTCCGAGTAGGCGCGACCGCTGCTGGGGTCGCACGCCTCGGGCATCACGTCCAAGAGTGGTAGGAGCGCGAACGCGCGTCGCGTCAGCTCGCGATGCGGCACGACCAAGCCCGGCTGATCGACCGTTTGGCCGGCGATGAACAGCAGGTCCAAGTCGAGGGTGCGAGGCCCCCAACGCTCGAGCCGCACCCTGCCCGCGATGCGTTCGATTTCGAGCTGCAACGAGAGCAGCGCGCGCGGCTCGAGTGACGTTTGAAGGCGGACCGCCGCATTCAGGTAGTCCGGCTGCGGGGGTCCCACGGCAACGCTCTCGTACAGCGCGGAAAACGCGGTGATTTGCGAGTGACGCTGCAAATGTCGCACAGCTTCACGGAAAAACTCCAGCCGGTTTCCTAGATTGGAACCGAGTCCGAGTACGTAGTCTTGTTCGGCGCCGGTCAACTCTTGCACGCTAGCAGCCGACTGGGCTTGCTAGCGACCTGAACCTGCCCTAGTTCGATGCCGGTGTTCGGTTTGAACGGCGGCGAGTGGTTCATCGTGACGTTCGTCACCGTGATGGTGGTTTCGGCACGCTATTGGCCGGCGCTGGGTGCGCGTATCGGCGCGCGCTCGGACGCGCCTACGGCGAATCCGAGCCATCCTCCGCCGCCAAACCAATAGCGCCATTTGGGGGGGTGAAACCGCCGCTTGAAAGCCGCTACACTCTCACCGTAGTGACATCCAACCTTGAGGCCGGCGGAGACACCGGCAACAACGAGGAAGGTGGCTCGCTCATTTTCGTGAGCGACGCCTCGGCGGAAGCCGAGCGTCTCACGACCGCCTTGCGAGGCCGCGGCTATCCGGTAATCGACGTTCCACTCGGACTGCTCGTCAGCCGCGTCGCGGTGCAACGGCCTTCACTGATTTTGTGTGACGCCGACGCGACTGGGGCGCTCGAAACGATCCAACGAGTTCGCGAGACCCCCGGCGGCAACCGCATCGACGTGCTCTTCCTCGGAGAACCTGGCCGAACCGTCGAACAGAATGCTGCCGCCCTTCAGCAAGAGGCCAGCGGGGTGTTCGTGCGCCCGGTAGACGAATTCATCTTGCTACGCAAAGTCGAAGCACTGATCGGTGCGCCTAGCGGTCGGCACGACTTCAACCAGCGCAACACCGCCGCGAGTCGCGCCCCAGTGTTGGTCGCGGCGACGCGGCGACCGTACCGTTACGATGCGGGAAAGACCGACTCACCTCGAGACACGCCTTCGTCACCTTCTTCGCCGTCGGCGTCGGCACCGGTCCACGCAGCGGCGGCGACTAGTCCGGGGACCGAACCCGGTCCGCCGAGCGTGCGGGCGTCGGAAGCGGCGCCCGACAGCCAGCCCTATTCGAGCCGGCCATCGGCGTCGAGCCACCTCCTGCCACCGCGCCCGGCAGAGCTGCCGCAATCCAAGCTCAGCCCCGCCCTCGAATCGTTGCTCGCGACCGCCGAGCGACGCGTGCTCTCGGTACGCAATTCGTCGCTGCCGCCTTCCGATCGTCTCTCGCCTGAAGCCGAGTTGGAAGCCATCCTGCCAGCAGACGTGTTGGACGCGTTGGACGAGCCGCTCGACTTCGACGACGACGACGACGACGACGACAGCTCGATCGGGACCCACAACGGCGTAGAAGCCGACCCGGCTCCACGCTCGACCACGAAGACCACCGGTGCCGGCACGGCAACGGGCGGCAGCAACTCCGCAGCCGAAGTCCTCGACTCGTCGCCGCGCAGCGCGCGCGAGAAAACCGCTGCGCCGCACGGCAGCAGTGATCTGCCGCCTTCGCAGACTCCCGAATCACAGTCGTCGCGCGCAACCGAACCGCCGGTGACGCCGCCGCGTCACACTTCGCGCATGCGCAGCGAGAGCGTAGCGCCAGCACGCCCGGCGCTCGAAGAACCGGCTGTCAGCCGGTCACCGAACTCCCTCGGCGGCACCACGGCGCATGGCCCGATCACAGACATGCCGCCCAGTGTGGCAGCGGCGCAGTCGGAATCTCAGGCCTCGGTGTCGACCGCGCCCCCTGCCCCACGCTCCTTTGCCGATCGCCGGCCGCCCGACTTCAATGCGCCGCCGGACCCGCCCGAGCGACGCCGTGAACCTCCGAAGCTCGATATCCCGGCCTCCCTCGGCGCCGGCGACGCCGTGCGCGCGTTCGCGCGCGTCGTGGGCGCGCGTTACACTGGTGCTCTTGCCTTCGAAGACACGACCGGCATACGGCGTGTACTATTCCGCGACGGTGATTTCGTGACCGCTGCCTCCGGCGCGGACGGCGAGTCGTTAGTCGCGTTCCTGACGCAGAGGGGGGACCTGCCCGCAGAGGTCGCTGCCCGTATTGGCCGTAAGCTCCCCCAGTTCGGCAGGCATGCGGGTGCCGCGTTGATCGCTCAGGGGCATCTCCGGCAAGACGACCTGTGGCCCGTGCTGCGTGCCCACGCCGAATGGCTCGTGGGTCGGATCGTGCTGCTCAGTAGCGGTGCAGTGAGCGTGGAGGGCGATGTGCCGGTGCGTCTGCAAGCCGAGCCCGCGGTCTTCGGTGGCGCGACAGGTGCCGAGGTCTTGGTCGAGATCGTGCGTCGTGCCGTTTCTCCGGAGCAAGCGCTGCAGCGCCTGGGCGGTCCGAACACCGTATTGCAAAAGGGAGACAACTCGAGCTTGCTCGGCGAGTGCGCGATCGCCGATGCCGAAGCGGACATCGTGCGCTCGCTCACGGAGGAGCCGCTCGCCGAGACCCTGCGCCGGGCGGGGCACAAGGATTTTGCAGCAGTGCTTTACGTGCTGGTCGAGTTGTCCGTACTCGGTCGAGCCAGCGGCGAGCGGCGTCCTGCGCGCGAGGCGCAGGAAAAACGCGCCGCAAAGCCCGACCATCTGGATCACGCAGCGCTCCGCGCGCGCATCCTTTCGCGCAAGGCCCTGAGCGAAGAGGGCGACTACTTCGCGCTACTAGGAGTCGCGCGGAGCGCCACGAGCTACGATATTCGACGCGCCTATGGTTCGCTGAGAGACGAATACGATCCGAGCCGAATTCTGACTAGCGAGACCGTCGACTTGCGCGGCGATGTGGAATTGATCCTGGAAGTGCTCGCGGAAGCCTTTGAAATTCTCGAAGACGACCTGAGACGCGAACGCTATCGACGCGCGCTGGACGCAAGCCCGTAGATCGAGCGGGCCGTGTAGCCGCTCGATTCCAGCGCTCTGGGAAAAAGACACTCGATAGTGTTGTTCGCAAGTGCGCAACTCGCGCACGGCAGGCGCCGCGCGCCCGCGAGCACCGGCTCCGTGCGGACGATTCAAAAAATCCGCGACCAAACAAAAACGCAACGGTGTTCACACAACTGACAACCCAAGTGTGTTATCGCGGTCCACGATGGGGATGGCCTTGGAGATGACATGTCACAACAGAACGTTGCGGAAACAGCATTGGATCCCTGCGATGACGAGAGTGCTCCGCAATCATACATAGCCGAACTCAATCCGAAACGAAGTCGGGAATCGAGTCCGCCAGAGTCCGGCGTGGTCGTGGCGGCCGCTGCGATCGAAGCCAATCTGCCGGCCGCGCATCGCTTGGTGCGAGCATTGGTCGCCGCGGGAGTGGACACGTTCTTCGGCATCCCCGGCGGCCCAGTGTCCCCGGTGTTCGACGCGATCTTGAATACCGAGGGCGCGCGGCTGATCGAATCGCGCCACGAGACCTCGGCCGCGTTCGCGGCGGCCGACTACTACCGCGCGTCTGGTCGCGTTCCAGCAGTCGTGGTGACCGCCGGCCCGGGCGCGACCAACGCCGTCACTGGCGTCGTCTCGGCGCACCTCGAGCGCGTGCCCCTACTAGTCATTTGTGGGGATGTCGCCTGGGCGGCGGAAGGCGGGCGCTTGTTACAAGACAGCGGGCCGGAAGGCATCGGGATCGAGAAGATGCTGGGGCACGTCACGCGAGCCACAATCCGCGTGACACAAGCCAAGACGGCTACTGCGCAAGGGCTCGCAGCGCTCAACGCAGCAAAGAATCCGGTCAACCCCGGACCTGCACTGCTGGTCTTGCCGATTCAGCTCGGCCGCGGCCCGGTCCCGCTCTCGCTGGTAGAGGCTCCTGCCGTTCAGTTCATGGCCCGCGCTTCCGCTCAAGCCGTTCAACAGACCGCAGACTGGCTGATCGCCGCCGAGCGCCCGCTGCTCGTGGTCGGCGCCGGCTGTCGTGCGCATGCAGCGACCATCCGCAAACTGGTGGATTCGTTCGACATCCCGTTCGTGACCACCCCCCAAGCCAAGGGCCTGGTCAGTGAGCTACATCCACGCTCACTGCGACACGGCGGGCTCGCGGCCTCGCTCTGGGCGCGCCAATACATCGGACAGGGCGTGGACGCAGCGCTCGTTTTGGGGACTGATTTGGACGACTGCTCGATCGGTCCGACACGCTACATCGCCGAAGGCGGGCGGCTGGTGCACGTGGACTTGAACGCAGCCGTGATCGGTAGAAACCTGCCGACCGCACTGGGCGTCGTCGCGGACCTAGGCGCATTCGCCGAGGATCTCCAAGCGCTGGTCGTGGGCGAAGGGCTGCGGCACGGAAAGTCGCCTGCGAGGCTGCGCGAATTGCGCCATGGCTCGCCCTGCGAGCACGCGAATTTTGCCACGGATTCGAGCCCCCGCATCACCCCGCAGCGCGCAATCGCCGATCTGCAGGCCGCCGTTCCGGAGAACGCCGCGTTCATCAGCGACATCGGTGAACACATGCTGTTCGCGCTGCACTACCTGACTGCCCGCTCATCGGACAGCTTCACCATTCACCTCGGTCTGGGCAGCATGGGCTCGGGCATCAGCGGCGCAATTGGCCTCGCGCTCTCCGATCCGGAACGTCCCGTGGTGTGCGTGTGCGGGGACGGCGGCATGCAGATGGTCGGCATGGAGGCGCTGGTCGCGCTCAAGTACCGCCTGCCGATCGTCTTTGCGGTGTTCAACGACGCCCGCTACAACATGGTGTACCACGGCTATCGCCACGTGTTCGGGCGCGAAGCCGCGTGGGAATCTCCTTGGACCGATTTTGCAGCGTGGGCACGCTCGATGGGCATGGCAGGGCTTCGTGTAAACCACCCCGGCGAGATCACGGCCGAACAGCTCGCGCGCTTGCGCGCCACGCGGGTTCCCGTCGTGCTCGACATTCGCATCGACCGCGACGTGAAGCTCACCGGTGGTGGGCGGAACGAAGCTTTGCAGCACATGTCGATGCAAACCAAGGGGACCGGCTAGTGCACGCTCGCATCGCCGGTCTGGGCCAATGGTTCCCGGAGCGCGTCCGCAGCAACGCCGACTGGCCGGAGGCGTTCAGCGCGGCGAGCCGCATGAAACAGGGTGATCGCACGCTGGTCGACGTGCCCAGCGACGAGCGCGACCCCACACTCCGTATCGTCAAGCGCTATTTGGCCGAGGAAGAAAATGACCCGTTTCTTGGCGCGCGCGAGCGACGCGTCGCCGACGCGAGCATGACCTCGGCGGAAGCCGAAGCCAACGCGGGCCGAGCTGCGCTCAGCGACGCGGGCATCGAAGCGAGCGAAGTCGACGCCATTTTCTCTTGGGCACTGGTTCCGGATCGAATCATGCCCAGCAATGCTTGCCGCGTCGGCGATCTGCTCGGTGCCAAGCGTGCGTGGTCTGCCAGCGTAGACGCTGCTTGTGCCAGCCCGATCACGCACTTGAACCTGGCCGCCGCGCTGATCGAGTCCGGACGCGCGCGCACGATACTGCTCACGCAATCGCACTTGGCCACGCGCACGTTCGCGATGTCTCATCCGGCAGCGCCGAGCGTCGGTGACGGCGCAGCGGCGGTGCTCGTCACGGCTAGCAAGCTTCCGGGGATCTTGCACACCCACAGCGTGACCCACGGCGAGCATCACGACGCGGTCGTTTGGTGCCGAGGCAAGAGTGACGAGAGCGACCCTCCGTGGTGGGAACCTGGGGGTGCTCTGGCGATGGGTAGCCGCTCACCCGATGCGACTCGGACGCTGATGCAAGACACCGTGCCGACTGCCGCGCACACCGTGGCCGAACTCGCGCAACACGCGGGTTTTGCCGTGGATTCGATCGACGTGCTGCTGAGCGTCCAGCCCCGGCGCTGGGTGCCATTGGCGATCGCCGAAGCGCTCGGTCTAAAACCGCAGGTGGCGACCGAGACCTATCGGCGCTACGCCCATTTGGGAGGCGTGGGCCCGATCGTCAATTTGATCGCCGCACGCGACGCGGGCAAGCTCCACGAGGGCGCGCGGGTCGTGATTTACGCGCAGGGCGCGGGCTTCACTCGCGCGGCGGCGGTCGTGAGCTGGTAGAGCGCTGATTGACCAAGTTGGCGAGCGCAGCCCACAGGACATTTGCACTGACGGGCTTGGTCAAAATGCCGTTCATGGTCTCGGCCACGAACGACCGATAGCGTTCCCGGGTGGCGTCCGAGGTCACGAACACGGTGCGTGCAGCGAGCGCCGGTCGTTCACGGCGCAGCCACTCGAACAGCGCGCGGCCGTCGACCTCGGGCAGCGCGATCTCGGTCACGACGGCGTCGGGGCTCGAGCCAGAGCTGAGCAGGTCGATCGCCTCTTGGCCGTCACTGGCCATGATCACGTCACAGGAGCTTGCCAGCATACGCGCGTATGCTTTCAAGATCCGCTCGTCGTCATCGATCACGAGTACGGTGTGGCGCTTGCTCAAGGGCCGACGCACCGCCGCGTCACGGTTCTGCAGGTAGGCCTTGCGCATCGTGGCGTGATCGGGGAGCGGGAGCAGCGCGATGAACGTCGCGCCAGAACCGTGGACACTTTCTACGATCAGATCGCCGCCCAAATCACGCATGATCGAGCGTGAAATACTGAGGCCGAGACCGGTACCCAATCCAGACCGCTTGGTCGTGAAGAACGGATCGAAGATGTGCGACAACGCCTCAGAGGCGATACCAGGACCGGTGTCGGAGATGGAAATCGCGACGAACTCCGTATCGGCGCGTGTCGTGATGCGAACGCGGTGCACTTCGCGCTCGACGTCGTTGATGGCGTGAGCCGCGTTGATCAAAATGTTGACCAACACTTGCGTCAAGCGCCCGTGCGGCACCACTACCCGCGGCAGGGCACGCGCGTAGTCGCGCTCGATGTGCGCCACCATGCCGATCTCGCGCCCCACTAGCCGCAGTGCTTGGTCGACGACATCGTTGGCATCGAGCATCTGCGCTTCTTCGCGATCGCCATCGGAGCGAGCAAATACCCTCAGGTCACGGACCACGCTGCCAATGGCCGACGACGCGGCCAGCATTTCTTCGAGTAGTTGGCGACCCTCGACGCGCGGCGCGCCTGTCAGCGCGAGGTCGTGCAGCATCTGCACTTGTTCAGGCGTGGCACCCCAGCCACGCGTCGCCCATACATTCAACTCGTGCACGACGTTGGCGAGTGGCGTCATCAGAGCCATGCAAGCTTCGATGCTCAGCTGGAGCGCCATCAGCGGATTGTTGATCTCGTGCGCCACGCCAGCGACGAGCGTGCCGAGCGCCGAGAGCTTCTCGGTGTGCACCATCGAGGCGCGACTGTGTTCCTGCCCCTTGCGCAAGGTTGCCCGCAGCTGGGTACGATCGAAAAAGCCATGAATTGCCCGGTCGTCCGCCGCCGGCCAGACCAGCACCTCATCCGCCCCGTGCGACAGCGCGTCGAGCGCCGCCACTTCGTCCACGGCCACGAAGCCGAGCGGTGCACCGCCTACGCGCTGGCGTAGCCTTGGCAGGAGCTCGGCTGCTACACCGTCGACGACCAAGATTTGCGTGTCATGCGTCGCATAGCGATCAGCGAGGGTGGCCGAAATGCGGTTAGCCGCCGCCGGGCTGGGAGCGAGCACCCATACGCCGACTCCGCCTTCTGTCTCGGGCAGGTTTGGCTCGTCGTTCTTGGTCACGGAACCCGCTCGCTGCTCCTCCTCCACTCTTACCACGTGATCGTGGTCGAGCCGTCGAATCGATTGAGCAATTTCGTCTCCAACTTGGCTTCGATGCCGCACGCCTCGTACGTGCCCACGGCACCGCCGGAAATGGCCGACTCGATCCAGAGGTACTCCTCCCGGTACACCATCTCCACCGCGCGCGGACCGTGGCGGACGATCTCCCAGTGCCCGTATTGATAAGTCTGCCGTCGTGCGGCGAGTGCCTGCTCGGTGAGCCGGACGGGATCGTGCGAAAGCAGACGCAACATGGTTCGGCCGAGCAAACTGGCGGCGAACGTGGTCGCATTGGTGCGCCAAATGTCGTGCATGCCCTCGTGCACCTTCTCCGGCGAACGCAGCGACGCGCCGGCGATCGCCAAGCGAATCATATAGTCACGCAATGGATACATTCGAATCGGCGACCAACGCTCATTGTCGAAACATTCGCGATAGAGCTGAGGGCGACCTGCGCGTTGCAGCACGGTTTCGAGCGACCGTAGGTAAAGCCCTCTCACGAGCGCCGACGGGGGCACGACTTCGAGGCGGCTCACGAGGTCGCAGTAGGGCGCGACGATCTGGATGGCGTGTTCCACCGGGCGATGCCGAAGGCTGAGGGGGTCGATGGCCGCCATCTGGTTCTGGGGGGTTTCGGTATCCGGTGTTCTGCTCAGCGCCTCAAAAAATATCTTCGTCGATCCGAAGAGGTAACACGATGGGCGGCCAAAAGTGAACTCGTTCGACCGCGCGCGCTCGCCCGCCCCCTCGCCCGCCCCTCGCCCGCCGCTCGCCCGCCGCCCTGCGCCCCATCCCACCGGCCCGCCCGCGCCCGCGCCCACCCCACCCGTGCGAGTTACGGACACATTCATCCAGCGCCCCATAAGCCCTCGTTAACGCAGCCCTCCGGTCTTCTCTCCGCGTCCCTGCGCCCTGAAATCACGACCGGGCCGCCAGCCTGCCCGTGACACCCGGTTGCCTTTGCCCGAGCGGCGACCGGCGGGAAACGCCAGCTGCTGCGGCTCGCGCTACTCGGCGGCGCTGCTGGCCGCCGCGTCGAGCACATCGCATTCGAGGTTTTCTCCGTCGACCGACAGCAGCAAGATGCTCTTCGGATGCAGTTCACCGCGCAGGATTTTCTCCGCCAAAGGCGCTTCCACCAAGCGCGCGATGGTGCGCTTCATCGGCCGCGCGCCGAGGGTCGGATCGAAGCCGCCGTGGTCGAGCAAGAATTCGACGACGTCAGGGCCGAAGTCCAAACGCAAGCCGCGTTGCGCGGAGAGCGCACGGCTGACGCCTTCGAGTAAACGGCGGGCGATCTCGCGTACCTCGTCGCGGGCCAGCGGCGCGAACACCAAGACCTCGTCGATCCGATTGTACAGTTCGGGAGCCAGCGCGCTCCGCGCCGCAGCCACCACGCGTTGCTCGAGATCGGCGCGGTCTTGCGCGTCGTTGCCGAAGCCCACGCGGCGACGAGGTGAACTGCCGCTCTCCTCGGCCCCCAGGTTCGATGTCATCAGAATCACGGTGTTCGTGAAGTCGACCGTACGGCCGCGCCCGTCGGTGAGCCGCCCTTCGTCGAACACGGCCAAGAATGAAGTGAGCACGTCGGGGTGCGCCTTTTCCAGCTCGTCCAGCAGAATCACCTGATACGGTCTTCGGCGCACGGCTTCCGTGAGCTGGCCGCCCGCCTCGTGCCCCACGTAGCCGGGCGGCGCGCCGATCAAGCGCGCAATCGCGTGCGGCTCCGAGAACTCGGAGAGATCGACGCGCGTCATGGCCGTATCGCAGTGGAATAAGACCTCCGCGATGGCCTTCGCGCTCTCGGTCTTGCCCACACCGGTGGGCCCCAGCAAGAGGAAGGTACCGATCGGGCGGCGCGAGCCGAGACCGGCCGCGTTACGCCGCAAGATACGCGCAATGCGTCGGATCTGATCGCCGTGGCCGACCACGCGTTCAGCCAGGATTTCTTCCAAGCGCAGCATGCGATCGCCGTCCGCTTCGAGCAGGCGATCGACCGGCATGTCGGCAAGCTCGGCCACGACCTCGGCCACGCTTTCTGCCGTGACCTCTGCCTTGCCGCGACGACGCGTGCGCGCACCTGCCAAATCCAAAATCGAAACCGCTTTGTCTGGCAGGGCGCGCCCGGGCAAGTAGCGAACCGACCAACCAACGCCCAGCGCCAAGGCTTCGGTCTGATAGCGAACCTGATGATGAGCTTCGAGACGTGGCTTGAGCGCATCGACGATCAGGTACGCTTCTTCACGGCTCGGCTGTTCGACTTCCACCAGCGAGAAACGACGCGCCAAGCCTGCGTCCGCCGCCAAGGCCTTTTGAAAGTCTTCGGGCGTGGTAGCACCGATACACGGCAATTCACCGCGCGAAAAGGCGATCTTGAGCTCAGAAGCGATCTCTTCCGCGGCCTCGCCGGTGAACAGCTGATGGATCTCGTCGAAAAAAATCACGACCCGACCTTTGGCCGCGAGTACTTCCTTGCGCAACGCACCGACGCGCGACGCGAGTGCGCCACGCACGCCCGTGCCAGCCACCAATTCACTGACGGGGATCTGAACGATCACGCGGTCGTCGAGCGACAGCACGTCTTCGGCGGCCGCGATGCGCTGCGCGAGGCCGCGCACGATGCTCGTCTTGCCCACGCCGGCGATGCCGACCAGGCAAGGATTGTTGCCCTCGCGCTTGGCAAGCACGTCCAGCGCCTGTTCGATCACGGCGTCTCGCCCCACCACCGGATCGAGTTCGCCGCGAGCAGCAGCCAAGGTGAGGTTTCTGCCCAAAGACGTCAGAGTCGGGAACTTCTGCGGATCGAGCTCGAAGCGCTCCCACGGTTCTGGCTCTTTGTGCAGCGGTTTTTCGAGCAATACGGGCGCAACGGCGCGGGTCAAGCTGACGCGTTGCGCGCTGCTGGGTAAAGCCATCACGGGCACGACGACTCCTGCGCCGCGTGGCTCGGAAGCGGCGGGGACACTCGATGAACTGCCGTCGCTGCTCGGCGACTTGCGCGGGGGCGGGTACAGCGGCACCTTGACGGCCGTGGAGACACGTCGCGGCGCAGGCACTGCCGCTTCACGCGCTTGTTCCGGCGACGCACGACGGCGACCGACCAAACCGAGACCGACTTGGACGGCTTGCGTCCGCAGCCGCGAGGTATCGACGTTCAAGCCCTCGAGCACGCGACGAGCCGAGCTACGGGGCTCACCCACCAACGCGACGAGCAAGTGAACTGCCGCCGCGTCGCCGTCGCCCATGCGGCCGGCGATCTCACGAGCCCGCTGCAGGCACGCCTTGATCGGATCCTCGAGCTCCTCCTCGATCCCGCGCGCCGCGCGAAGCAGTTCTTCGACGCCCAACTTGCGCTCGCGGAGTAGATCGCAGGCGGGGCTCGGACGCGCGGCAATCGCCGCCAGCAGGTGCGCACTGGAAGCGCGCTCTTTCTGCTGTTGCGCGAGCTCATCCGCGATTCGTCTTACGAGAGCTAGTTCGGACTCGAAGCGGCCACCGGTCATCACCGAACCGATCTGCCCGGAATCGATAAAACGGCCAACTTTTCCAGTGTTTGGCCGGGCGGCCCGGGCGGCCGCCTAGCGACTGAACAGTTCGCGGGGCTCCGCGTAGTCCCAAACCGTGAGCCGACTGGCTCCGCCCACCGCGACCAACGGCTCGAACCCGGAAATCGCGAGATTTTTGTCTTCGACCAGCGCGGGAAGCCAATCCTCCTCCGCGCTCGGGGCCACGGCGGGCAGGTCGCTCTCGAAGCGCGGCCGGCCATCGAAGTCCGTGACCAGCAGCGACCAGCGCCGAGCTTGCCCCGGTTGAGGGTTGCTCACCAAAACGAAGGCCAGCGCTTCGGTGTTGGCCGTTGCGGCATAAACCGGTGCGGGCAGACGGAAGCGGGCGATCACGGCCAGGCCCCTGGTCAGGCGCAGACGGAGCACCTGACCAGCTTTGCTTACCGCAAAGAACTCATCGAGGCGTATACCGGGCAGCAAGCGAACCGCTGGATCGTCGCCGGCTGGAAAGGGGAACTCGGCGCGGCTCCCGCGAGGCGCCTGACGTAGAAAGCCTGCCGTCGTGTGGCAGACGATCGCGCCGTCGCGCAACTGGGTTATCGGCTGACCACAACCTTCCAAGTGAAAGCTGGCCTCGATCGGTAGGATCGGCCCGGGCTCGCTGAGGAAGGGGTACCAGTCGAGTTGTTCAGCCATTGGGTAATAGACGTAGAAGTGGCTCGGGTCCTCCAAATCGGGCAACAGTAACGAAGCAGGCAAGAACGTTACGTGAGCGAAATGCTTCGCCACCTTCGCACGCGGGTCGAGGCGCGCGCCGCCCGACGCGCCGATTGCGAACAGCGAGCCATCGACGCCGTGAGCCACGGCCCGCACGGTCCCGACGCTCGCCTCGGAGATCACCTGTCCCTGCTTGGTGTCGCGGAAGGTCGCTTTGTCGATGCTCGCTTGCAGCAAGCGCCCAGTACCGAACGCCAAGAGTGCGCTCTGCACGGTCGGTGGAGCAATCTCGAGGTGCCGCTCTCGCAACGAGCGCAGCGTTTGAACCACTGCAGGCGGCAGCGGAGCGGGATTCGCAGCGGGCCTCGGCTTTTCCGCCGCGACTTCGCCAACAATTGCGGAGCCCAGACCGCTCAGCGCGTGCGACGGCGCCCGGCGTTCTGCCTGTTTGCCATCGGCATGACAGGCGCTGAGCGAAGCCAGGCAGGCGGTTGCGACTAGCGCGCGCCTGATTGTTCGCCTGGCGCCCATGAGCTACGTTGACTTTCCCGCCCGGTCACCCCAGAGCGCAAGCACAATGTTCCGCAATTCTTCCTTCGCTGAGGTCCTCGGACGCAAGGCGGCACGCTTCTCGCTACCGCTGCTCGTCTCGCTCGCCTTCGCCAGCGCCGCCTGTAGTCGTGTCACACGTACCAAGCAATGCCGGGCGCTGATTGCTCAAATCAATCCGGCGCTCGATGATGTGCTCACCATCACCCACGGCGGTGGCAGCGGCGGCAGCGGCGGCAGCGGCGGCAGCGGCGGCAGCAGCGGCAGCGCTGGCGAAGGCGGCAGCGCCGCCCTGAGCAACGGCTACATCGCGGCGGCAGGCCGCTATGAGCGTCTGGCAAAACAGCTCGGCCCGATGGAATTTGGCAGCGAGGAGATGGCCAAGCTCGTCGCTGAGTACGCCGGCATTCTGAACAGCGCGGCGGAAAATCTGCGGTCGCTGGCCACCGCTCTCGAGTCGAACAACACGTTGGAGGCCGAACGGCTCAATCGCGAGCTGGACCGCATCGGGGCACACGAACGTTCCGTGGTCGCGCGGATGGACTCCTGGTGCCAACCGTGAAGATCCCTCACTCTTTCCAAGCAGCGTCGCGAGTCCCGTGAACGTCGCTGACCGCGGCAAATCGTGGAAGCCAGCCATACTGGGCTGATCGGGCGCGGAAACGATTTCTGGCCCGCCGCCGCCGATCCCGAACTCACTGGACCGTGACGTCGACCAAGTTCCCAGTGAGCATCAGCAGCGACAGCGCGCTCCACGACTTTTGGTAGTAGATGGTGCCTGCAGTGAGCTTTTGGGTCGCCAAGGCGGCGTAGGCCTGGTCGATGAACACCTGATATTTGGCGTCGCTCATGGCGGCGACGGCGGCGGGCCCAACGAAGGAAGCTGCTTGTAAGCCGCTGACCGCACGGTCGGGGCGAGGCGTGCCGTTTAGGTCGTATCCGTCAACGATATTGGCTACGCCGACCTGCGCGTAAAATGCGCTGATCTTGGCCAAATATTGCTTGGCTCGGGCGGTGCCGAAATAGCAGTAGTCTTGCCCGACCCGGAACGGAACGCGGGTGGCGTCGTTCTGGAAATTGGTGGGCGCGCCGGCGTAGGCCTCCACCGGTTTGCCACTCGAATCACACCACGCCGGCGCCAGCCCATTGGTAGCATTGCCGCTCGTGACGTTGAGACTCCGCTCTAGGATGTCGTAGTTGGCGGCGATGACCTTGTCCCAATTGGCAACTTGGTTAGTGACCCGACCAAACACACGAAAGTAGGCCGGCGCGAAGTACGACGGGTTCGTGACGTCGACATTGCCCCATTGGTCGCCGGCCATGAGCATCTCGCCGCGCGAGTGGTCGACCTCGCTCGTCCAAATATGGTTAATGAGATCTTGCGCGTAGACAAGGTAGGTCTTGGGCAGCGAGCCTCCGCCGCCCCACTGCCGGTCGGCCACGATCAACCCCCAAGCCATGTCCACGTCGCCGTCCGTCGCCCCGCCCAGACCGCCGCTCGTGACGGCCCCATCTGGTCCAATTTCCCAGTTCATCAGCCCGTTGTCGTTCAGGTGCAGCTGCTCATAGCGCCAAAGCCCATCGAACAAGGGCTGGTCGCCAAAGTACGCCGCGAGGATCAGGCCGTAGCCAATCCCCTCCGAAACGGTGGAGCCAATGATGCTTCCGGAGTCTGGCTTTTTCACGCGCAAGAAGCCGCCAGCGCCGTCCGCAGTGACCGTCGCATCCTTCCACGCCTGAAAGGCGCTGCGCACGACGGCATCATCCGGCTTGCTCGGATACGAACAATAGGTCCCGAAGGCGTGCTGTGGAAACGGGCGTTGCTGCGCTCCTTGCCCGCCAGCTTGCCCAACACCGCCTGCACCGGCGCTGCCTTGGCTTGCGCCCGCTTGTGCCGTGCCGCCGGTTCCGCCGCCCGCGCTACTTGCGCCGCCGCCCGCGCTATTTGCGCCGCCGAAGACGGCCGGTTGCCCCCCGGAACCGCCAAAGGCAGTTGGGCTGCCCGCAGTGCCGGTGGGCCCAGACCCGGCGACCGCAAGCGGCGTCGTACTCCCGGAAGAACAGGCGCTTGCCAGGAGGAGACAGCCGAAGAGTGCAAGGACAGAGACAGAGCGCGAGATGGGCATGCGGAACGTCTCACACTTTAGTGCGTGGCGGGCCTGCGTGCACTCTCCGAGTCGACTCGCTGTGGCGCGTAGGTGAAACAATTGGGGGCGGTCGGAATCTCAGGCGGGCGGCGTGCTTTGGCTCGGTCATTCTTCACCCCACTGACTCACGGATTGGGTGCGCGAGGAAAGCCGAACCGAGCGCCCCCTCCCCCTGACGATTGATTGCCTTCACTTGACGCAGCGAGAGGCGGCACGATCTATTGCGCGCATGAAGTTGTCCAACTATCTCTTCTTCCGAGATCAGTGCGAACCAGCGCTGGCCTTCTATGCGCAATGCGGCTTCGGCTCGGTCGCGTTGCTCGTCCGCCACGGCGCGGGCTCGATGCAGGGCAAGGTGATGCACGCCTTGTTCAGCGGACCAGGTGTGAACTTTTTTGCATCTGACAACGACGATGCCGAGCCCATGCGAGGCTCCGCGATGATGTTCGAGCTGAGCGACCGAAATCAGACCGAACACCTTTTCAATCGACTCGCCTTGGGCGGCCGCATTACCACGCCGCTCGCCGTGCAACCCTGGGGCGACTACTACGGCAAATTGACCGACCAATTCGACGTGCAATGGATGCTCCATTGCGCCCTGCCAGTATCAGATCAGGGGAAGCCCTGACTGAGGCTCGCTCGCCGTCTCGGAGACCTCTGGCCGCCCAGCGCGCGTGAACACCAGCGCTGCCCAGGCGGCTGCGATGAGGGCGCCAATCAGTGCCACCACGTGCATGCCCTCGGTGAAGGCGCGGCGCCCTCGACGATCTCGATGAGTCAGATTGTGGACAACGGGCAGGGCGCTGTCGCGGCGTCTGGGAGCGCGATCGCTGCGCAGCAGAACTGGTGGGGATCCATGAGCGGACCGAGCGGCGCTGGCAGTGGCAGCGGTGACTCGGTGACCGCAGGCGTAGACTTCTCGAGCCCGCTCACCATGCCACCGCTCTGAACTGGCTCGGCTCACTGCGCGTGCCGGATTCGCCAGAGCCCCTGGCTGGCCTGCTCCAGGTTCACGCTGAGAGAAGTTCTCGTTCAACAAACGCTGCTCTGTGCCGATCATGACGGCCTCCAAGTTTCGTGCTCGCACGTACAACGCTTTCACGTGCGAGCG